>Ga0209415_10002183_pt1 | contig 36946 bp, 32 predicted proteins | sample PeaSoiSIISIP2007_FD_187696 | JGI IMG/M metagenome (GOLD analysis project Ga0209415, IMG submission 187696) | Peat soil microbial communities from Weissenstadt, Germany - SII-SIP-2007 (SPAdes) (version 2) | ecosystem: Environmental > Terrestrial > Soil > Wetlands > Peat | place: Germany... | reverse complement strand
CGGCTCGGCATGCGCATGGTGAAGGGCCTCGCCAACACTTATGCCGCGGCGATCATCGCCGCACGGGCCGACCGGCGGCAGGATCCTGCGCCCTTCCGACGGCAAGGAAGCGAAAAACGTCGCGTTCATCCAGTGCGCCGGCTCGCGCGACGAAAACCATCTGCGCCACTGCTCGCGCATCTGCTGCATGGCGTCGCTCAAGCAAACGAATTACGTGCGCGAGAGCTTCGGCGCCGAGGGCAAGTCGACGATCTACTACATCGACATCCGCGCGATCGACCGTTTCGAGGATTTCTACGCCAAAGTGCTCGCTGATCCCGGCGTCAAATTCGTGAAGTCCAAAGTCGCGAAGATCGAGGAAGACCAGAAGACCGGCGACGTGGTGCTGCACGGCGTCGACACCGAGGGCTATCACCGATACGAAAACCGCCATGACCTCGCGGTGCTCGCGATCGGCATGGAGCCATCGGTTCCGGCGCACGCCATCCCCGCCGAGGTCGTCGCCGATTCGAGCGGCTTCATCGAAGCGTCGTCCGCCGCGAGCGGTCTGTTCGGAGCCGGCTGCGCGACCAATGCGCTCGACGTCAATCGTGCGGTGCAAAGCGCGACCGCCGCCGCGCTGCGCGCGATACAAGTCATTAACAAGACGGCACGCGCCGAAGTTTAGGGACAATATTTATCATGCCTGAAATCAATGGCACTATTTTGAGATGTCTTCCTTCGCGCTGCGCGCTAGTGAGGGTACATCAATTCTTACCCTTGCTCGCTCAATTCAAGCTCCCAACGCTGAGGACGCGGTGGACGCAGAGGCTCGCAGAGGAAAGCCTACAACCCAGTGTGATTCAGTCCCGGCATTCTGACTCCGCGCACCTCCGCGTCCTCTGCGCCCTCAGCGTTGAGCGGTTGATCTACTTAAGATAGAGCCATTTATGTCTGAAATGAAAACAGCCGCCTACATCTGCAAAGGCTGCGGCATCGGCGAGCGCGTGAACACGACGCAGATGGCAAACATCGCGACCAAGGAAGGCAAGATGAATCTCGTGCGCGAGCACGAGTTCCTGTGCAACGCCGCCGGCGTGCAGATGATCCGCGACGACATCGAGAAGGACGCGGTCACGCACGTGATGATCGCCGCGTGCTCGCGCCGCGCCAAGACCGAAGCGTTTCAATTCCCGACCGTTGCGCTGTCGCGCGCCAACATCCGCGAAGGCGTGATCTGGTGCCGGCCCGACACGCCGGAAGCGAAGGAAACCACGCAGGAGATGGCCGACGACTACGTGCGCATGGGCTGCGCCGAAGTCAGGAAAATGCAAGTACCCGCCGGCAATCCCGGCGTCGGCCACAACAAGCGCATTCTGGTCGTCGGCGGCGGCATCTCCGGCATGACCGCCGCGCTCGAAGCGGCGAAAACGGGTTACGACGTGGTGCTGGTTGAAAAAGAACAGCAACTCGGCGGCTGGGCGGCGAAGCTGCATAAGCGCATCGCATACCGCGAGCCATACAAAGATCCCGCCGATACCGGCATCGACCAAACGATCGCCGCGGTCAACGGCGAGCAACGCATCAAGGTCTACCTCAATTCGACGGTCACTGAGACCAGCGGCTCACCGGGACAATTCAACGTACAAATCGCGACCGAATCCGGCGCCTCGACGAGCGAGGCAGTCGGCGCCATCGTGCAGGCATCCGGCTTCGCGCTTTACGACGCCAGCAAACTCACCGAGTTCGCGTACGGCAGGAGCCCCAACATCGTCGATCAGGCAGGGCTCGAAAAACTCGCCAAAGAAGCTGCAGCCAAAGGCGGGCCGATCAAGCGACCGTCGGACGGCGGCGCGATCAAGTCCGTCGCGTTCGTGCAGTGCGCCGGTCAGCGCGACAGCTCCGGCAAGCACCTGCCCTATTGTTCGGGTGTCTGCTGCAACACCAGCATCAAGCAGGCAATGTATTTCAAGGATGCGAATCCCGACATCGACACCGTCGTGATCTACACCGACTTGCGCACGCCCGGCAACGGCGAAGATTTCTACCGCAGCGCCCAGAACAAAGGCGTGATCTTCACCAAAGGCAAGGTCGCAGCTGTCGAGCCTGCCGGTAACACGAGCAACGTCAAATTCCACGACCTGATCCTGAATGAGGACGCCGTGATCTCCAACGTCGATCTCGTCGTGCTCGCGACCGGCCAGGTGCCCAACTCCGGCGTCAACATCGACTTGCCGCCCGAAGAGCAGCAGAAGATGGAAGTGAAGCCGATCTCCATCCTCAACCTCAACTACCGCCAGGGCAAGGACCTGCCGCAGCTGAAATATGGTTTCGCCGATTCGCATTTCATCTGCTTTCCGTACGAGACGCGGCGCACCGGCATCTACACCGCCGGCCCGGTGCGGCGGCCGATGGACATCGCGCAGGCGATCGAGGACGCGACCGGCGCGACGCTGAAAGCGATCCAGGCCACCGAAAACGCCGAACTCGGCCGCGCCGCGCATCCGCGCTCGGGCGACCTGTCGTTTCCGATGGTGCGGCTCGAAGGCTGCACGCAATGCAAGCGCTGCACCGTCGAGTGCCCGTTCGGCGCGATCGACGAGGACGAAAAGCGCTATCCGGTGTTCAACGAATCGCGCTGCCGCCGTTGCGGCACCTGCATGGGCGCCTGTCCGGTGCGCGTGATTTCGTTCGAGAATTATTCGATCGACACGGTCGGAGCCCAGCTAAAAGCCGTCGACATCCCGGACGAGTTTTCGGAAAAGCCGCGCATCCTGGTGCTCGCGTGCGAAAACGACGCCTACCCGGCGCTCGACATGGCGGGCATGCAGCGCAATCATTACAGTGCGTTCGTGCGCGTGGTGCCGGTGCGCTGCCTGGGCTCGGTCAACTCCATCTGGATCACCGACGCGCTCAATTCCGGCTACGACGGCGTGATGCTGATGGGCTGCAAGCATGGCGACGATTACCAGTGCCATTTCGTGAAGGGCTCCGAACTCGCGACTTACCGCATGAGCAAGATCGACGACACGCTGAAGCAGATGGCGCTCGAGACCGAGCGCGTCGCCACTTACGAGGTCGCGATCACCGATATTGCGCGGGTGCCGCAGCTTATCGACGACTACGCCAAGGTAATCGGGAAAATCGGCATGAGCCCGATGAAGGGCTTTGCCTGAGGCCATCATGAGCGATCTCAACAGCCAGGCGCTGGCGAAATACACCAACAACTTCCTCAAGGAAGTCGAGGAGCGCGTCGAGGAAGGCGAATGGGTCAAGATGTGCATGCAGTGCGGCGTATGCGCGGGCTCGTGCCCGTTCGGCCCGCACTGGGAGCACTCGCCGCAGAAAATCTTCATGATGATCCGCGCCGGCAAGCGCGACGAGGTGCTGACCTCCGACTCGATGTGGATGTGCACCTCGTGCTACAACTGCGTGGTGCGCTGCCCGCGCAAGCTGCCGATCACGCAGATCATGCACGGGCTTGCGACCTACGCGCACCGTCTCGGGCTCGCGCCCAAGGATCAGCCGACGCGCCATTTTTCGGCTCTGTTCTGGAACAACTGCACCAGGACCGGCCGCGTCAACGAGCTGAAGCTCACGCTCGGGCTTTATTTCAAGGACGGATTGATTGCCGGCATCAAGCAGGCGTGGGCGCTGCGCGACATCGGCCTTGGCATGTTGCTCGCCAAGCGCTTGAACCCGTTCGAGCTGCTCAAGGGCCACGAATGCGAGGACAAGGCCGGCATCCGGCGCATGCTCAAGAAAGCCCACGAGCTTGAGGAAAAACGCAGGAGCTTAAAATCCTGAACCGCCAAGGACGCAAAGGGAACCGGGGTCAACGGTAATTATCATGGCGCGATCCACAACGATGTTCAGAATGCCAATTATCTGTTCGCGTTCGAATTTTGTTTTTCCTTCGTGTCCTTTGCGTCCTTAGCGGTGAAGCTGTTGCTGTAAGGAGAAATAATCATGGCGAAGAAAGAATACGCGTTTTATCCCGGCTGCTCGTCGCAACTGCGCGGCTCGGCGTCGAATTATCTGACCTCGGTCAACTCGATGTGCAAAACCCTCGACGTCAAGCTTACGCAAATCCCGGACTGGAACTGCTGCGGCGCGTCGATCGGCTACGCCGAGTCGGGCGAGCTGCCGCGTCACGTGATGAACGCGCGCAACTTCGCGCTCGCCGAGAAGCACCTGCCCGGACAGGACGTCGTCGCAACGTGCGCCGCGTGCTGGTTGAACGCCAAGGAGAGCAGGGAGAAGCTCGCCGCGAGCCCGACGCTCAGGAGCGACGCCAACGAAGCGCTGAAGGAGGTCGGCCTGCAATACCAAGGCAAAGCCGAGGTGCGTCATATGGTCGAAGTGCTGATCGAGGACTTCGGCTATGACGAGTTGAAGAAGCCGGTGGTGAAACCGCTCGAAGGCGTCAAGTTCGCGGGCTACGTCGGCTGCCAGACCAACCGCCCGTTCGGCATCAACGGCGAATCGTTCGAGAACCCGGTCTACCTCGACAAGCTGGTCGAGACGGTCGGCGGCGAAGCGGTCACCGACTACGACCAGAAGGTCACCTGCTGCGGCGGCGCGCTCGCGTTCTCCGAGCCCGATAAAAGCCAGAAGCAGATCAGGGACATCGTCGAATCGGCCTACGACCACGGCGCCGAGATGATCGTGACTCCCTGCCCGCTGTGCCAGGCCAACGTCGAGATATACCAGAGCGAGATCAACAAGAAACAGGGCACCAAGTTCAACATGCCGGTGCTCTACTACAGCCAGCTGATGACGGTCGCCTACGGCGGCAACGCGAAGGAGGCCGGATTGGATGGCCACGTCATCCGCGCCAGAAAACTCGAGGAGATCGCGGTCAAGGTCGTGAAGAAATAGCTACGGGTGATGGGTGATGGGCAAGTAGCCTATCTGCTTCGACTACCTATAACTCATTACTCATTGCCCATTACCGCGCCGTCAGGCGCGAAAATGCGGGTTGGTCTGGGTGAGCTGGACCTTCTCGATCGCTTCAAGCTTCTGCAGCCGCTTGTCGAGAATATCCAGGATACGCACGGATTCCTTCGCGTGCGCCTGCATGTTCGAAAACATGCTGGTCCAGTCCATGTTGGCTATCACGCGGCGCATCGCCTGCTGCTCGGCGCGCATCGAGTGCATCGTGCTGATCATGAACACGGTCGAGATTCCCGCAAGTATCAGGGTCAAGGTCAATACGACGAGTATCGCGATCAGTATCGATTCGGTTGTCATGGTGTTTGCTCAGGTCAACGCCCGGGTTTCGATCGGGTCAAATCAAGCCGGATTTTTCTTGGCGGCTCATTCTTTTGGTTATGATAACCGATGCCGCGTCCTTACTGCCAGCAACGATTATCCGGAACGTAACTATGGGATGCGCTAACTGGCCCCGCCGTCGCCGACCAGGCTGAACGGCGCCCAGAAGAGCGGGTGCGCGTACGAAAACGAAGCCCCGGGCGACTTCGCGTCCACGTACCCCGGGCCGTCGATGACGTAGAGCATCGCCTGGCGCAATGCCTCGGCGCGCGTGAGCTGCGGCTGCTCGGCCTGCAGGCGGAACAATTCGGTCGTGATGGCGCGCGCCGAAGTGGTCTCTACGGGCCAGTTCGACACGAGCAGCGCGCGCGCGCCCGCGAAGAAAAACGCGCGCCCCAGCCCGGATACCGCCTCGCTGCCAGCGCCGCCGCCGGCCGCCGTATTGCAGGCCGACAGCACGACCCAGTCCGCCCTGAGCTTGAGCGCCAGCACTTCGTCCATGGTCAGCAAACCATCGCCGTCGACGTTCGCGACATCGGGTGCAGTGAGCGCGAGCGCCGGTTGATCGAGCCCGTCGAGGTCGCCCGGGATCAACCCATGCGTGGCAAATGCGATGACCCGGTATTTCGTGAGATCGGCACTTTTAACGTTTTTCTCGTTGGCGGCCACGCCGAGAAACACTTCGCTTGGATCCGCCTTGAGCGACGCGGCGATTTCGCGTATTTCCAGGGCCGTATCCGGCAGCCGCGGCAGCTCCGCGAGCTCCGCCGAGTTGACCTCGCCGCGCGTGGTCGGTACGCTGCGCAGCCTGACCCCACGCGTCGTCGTTGCCAGGCTCGCCGTTTGCGCGAGCTGCTGCTTGCTGAAAACAGGGTCGCCGAATCCCAGGAACGGGCGGCGGTCGGCGCCGCCGGCGGGTTCCTGCCGCAATGTCACCAGCGTGCTCACCGAAGGCAGTTGCGTGACGGCTACGCGGCGCGTGAGCCACGCGACATTCCTGTATTCGGCGAACGCGGGCTGGGCCGTGCCGAGCGTCGCCGGTTCCGTCACCAGCAGCGCGAACGGCAGCTGCGCCAGCGCGCGCGCAGGTACGATCGCCAGGCTCGTCGCGCCTTTCCACGCCGGCTCGACCGGCTGCAGGAGATCGACGTAGAGTTGATGCGCCGCCGCCACATCGAATCTGGGGATCGAGTCGAAACCCACGTTGCCCGGATCGAGCGCTTTTCTCAGATGAACGACCGTCTCGGCAATTTCCTTGTCTCCGCGCTTTACGACCGCAAGCATGGGCGCGCCTTCCCGCGGAACGGCCCACACGTAGGTCGCGCTGTCGGCGACGTAGATCGACACCAGCGCTTCGCCCGCACGCAAGGCCGCACGGGCCTGGGCGATCGTCGCCGGCTGGGGATTCACCAGGCTCGCGTAGGCGGGAAAGCTGCGCAGAATTTCGGCCTTCAGCGTCGCACGGCTGTTCTGAAGATTATCGATCTCCCTGCGCATGTCGCCGATCACCTTGGGTAATTGCTGGTCGGGCGGCGCTCCGAGCAGGCGGGCGAGCAGATCCGTCAGCGTGGCGATGCGCTGTTGCTCGTCCTGCTCCTCGCGCGCGAGCTTCGCCAGCTGCGGATCGGAAATCTGCGCGCGGGCGGCGCTGGCTGCGAGCGCCCGTTGCACGGTCGAGCCGCGCGCCGCATCGGCGATTCGGAATGATTCCGCAACGGCGCCGGCGGCGCCCGCAGCCCCTTGCTCCGCGAGCAGCGCGATGTAGGCTTCGAGAATCTGCACGCGCCGCAGCGTACGTGCGATGCCGCCGCTTTCCGATGCGTCGTCGGCGCGCGACTGCTCGAGGAGGACGGGCACCGCTTCCGCGAACTCCTTCAGCGCGCGCGCCTTGTCCTGTTTCGCGGCGAGCGCCACGGCGTAGAACCCGCGCAGCTCGGCTGTTTGATAGGCGCGCTCCCCGAGCCGCTGCCGGGTGCGGCTCACCATCGGTTCGAGCATCGTGAGCGCCGCGTCCGCATTCCCGGTCTTGATCAATGCCCACGCCCAGTTGATGTCGCCGCCGCCGTATTTTTGCGCGAGCAGCGGATCGCGCTCGAGTCCGGCCTGCATTTTTCCGAACTCGCCGATGGCTTCGTTCCAGTGCTTTTGCGCGGCCAGCGCCGCGCCGTACGCCCTGCGCGCCTCGACCAGCGGCAGCGATTCCGGAATGGCGCCGCTTTGTTCGAAACTGTCGATTGCCGCGGCGGCAAGGGTTGCGGCCTCCCGGAACCTCCCCTGCTCGAACACCACGCGCGACAGCGTCGTCAATGCCGTTCCGGTCCCGAGCGAATAAAGTCCGAAGCGCGCCAGAAAAGACCTCAGCACGTTGCGGCTCGCGATCTCGGCTTCGACCAGCTTGCCGCGCTGCATCAGGATTTCCGCGAGCCGCCGCTCGTCGCCGTCACGGGTGCTCTGCCTGAGCACGAGGACGGACCTCGGCATCAAGCCTTGGCGCTCGCGCTCGCGCGCCAAAGGCATGAATGCTTCCATTTCCATGAGCGCCTTGCGCGCCGCGGCCTCGGCGTCCGCCAGCCTGCCCTCCGCGCCGGCGACCGCAACCTGCGCCCGCTCGAACAGCGCGGTCCGATAGTGTTCGGTAGCTTCCGGCTGCCCCCCCTTCTGCTCGCGCCGGTCGAAACGGGCCTCGCAATTCTTGAGGTTCTGCTTGGCCTCCTCAACGTCGCCGAGCTGGGCACGGTAGTGCGCGAGGTTGCAGTTTTCGTTGAAAGCACGCGGTATGTTGCGCCTGGACGTGCGGGCAGCCATGACCTCCTGCTCGTAGATATTGATCGCCGTCAGATAATTTCCGCCGGTCGCCTCCGCGAGCGCGAGCAATCTCATCGCCCGCTTGTGATGATCGAGGTCCGGCGCGGATTCCGCCGCCAGCCGTATGTCCGAAATCCTTTGGCTGAGCAGGCCGATGCGTGAGGCGGCGACCGCGCGCTTCATGTAGAAATTGAACAGCACCTGCTTATCGTCGGTCGCGGGCGGCGGGGCCTGCGCGGCCTCGCGGGCGCGCGCAGTTTTCCGGGGATCCGGCTGGTAGCGTTGCAGCGCCTGGGTGATGTCGTCGAGTCGCCGCGGCGGCAGCGCGTTGCTGCGCACTACTTCGGTCACCTGCGCATCAGCGGCCTCGTCGGCGGACAGGTCCGCCGCCAGATCATCGGGAATGTCCTGCGCTCTGGCTGGCGCTGCGCACAGCGCCAGCAGAACCAGCGCCAACAACAGCGTTTGCCCCGGCGCAGCACCTCGTCCGGGCGGTTGCCCGGCGCCCGGCGTCGACGCCTTCCGCTCGAGCCTCTGCCTGATCGCGCTCACTGCCCGGCAAGCGCCCTGAGCCGCGGGTCGTCCGGCCGCTCGGACGATGCGGCTTGCCAGTACTTGCGTGCCTCGTCCTTTAGCTCCATCTGCTCGAGCCACGCTGCGTAGGCAATGCGGGTCGATAACGGCGCCGCCGCCGCGGGCCGCAGCGCAATTGCCTGTGCCCGCAGATCGGCGGCTGCAACGCTGAAGTCGCCCGCACTCGAGTATTTGCGACCGTCGGGCAGACGCGTGGAGACTTCCCATGTATAAGATGCGCCTTCCTTGAGCTGCACGCCTGCCGGCAGCTGGAACGAAGTTGCCTCGAGCTGCGTCTCGTGAAGAGTGTGGCCGGTGTCGTCGGTTATCTCGAATTGGTATTTGAGACCCGGCTGCAGCGCCTGCCAGCGAAATTCGGGCTGGGTCTCAAGCGTGCGCGTGCCATGCAGATCGAGCAGACGTACGCGTGCGTTGGTGTGGAAGCTGCGCATCACGATTGCGCCCTGTGCCATGCCGACCGGCTTGATACGGATGTCCTTGCCGCCTTTGCCGAGCGAGGGACTGCGCTTTTCCGGCTTTGCCCCGCTGATGACCTCGGGCTGGGCGGACTTGAACACGATCTGCGCCGGCCCTTTGAAAACATACTCGTCGCCGGCATCCAGATACAGCGCGACCAGCGTCGCACCGGCGCCGAGCTGGACTTGCGCGCCCGCCGCCAACTCCGCGAGGATCGTCACGTCATGCGACCGCCCGTCTCCCGCTACAGTGGCCTTGCCCTGAAGGTCGGTCACCATGGCCACGCCCGCGCCGTGTGCCGCCACGGGCAGCACAGCGATCACACACCACGCCAGCGGCAATAGCATGCGGCGCATCCTGTCTGCCATTTCTGTCAATTTGGTCATGTTCGCTCCTCTTCGCGAGTCCCTGTCTCACCCGGCTGCTAGTGCCGTTCCAACTTGATTGGCCTAATGACCACGAGCAGCCTTCTACTGAACACCGTTCCTCGATCACCCATCACAGATAGCTCGGCATAGTTGGAACGGCACTAGCTTACCAAAAACCACGCCGTTTTCTAGCGCGCCGCACACTTCGTCAGGCCAACCAACGATGGCGCAGTTCGCAGCGATAATATTAGCCCGAGCGTTACCGCTTTGCCGTGCGTTACGCCACGTCAATTTGTTGAATATTCACACTTCCGCAAAGTCGGCGGTGACCTGCTAGACTTTGCGGGGTCATGCGTGCCGGCCTGGTCATTATCATTCTGCTGGTAGGAGCGGCGCTCAGCTATTTCCCATTGCTTGAACCTCTCGACCACAAGCTGCTTGACGAGCAATTCAGGGTGCTGAGGACGCACGCACTGCGCCCGGTCAAAAACGAGGTGGTCGTCGTCGGCTTCAACGAGGAAACGAGTCGTGTATTCCGGGAACCGATGACATTGTGGCATCCTTATCTCGGCGGATTCCTGGCAGCAGTCGCCGGCACGGGCGCAACGGCGGTGGGCCTCGACGTCGTGCTGCCTGACCGCAGCTACGACAGCATCGTCCCGGGTTACGACAAGAAATTGCTCACCGGCATACTGGCTGCGCGCCGCGCCATGCCTGTCGTGCTTGCGTTGACCGTGGATCCGGCGGGCAGAACGCGCCCGATCTATCCGGCATTCGTGGCCGTGGCCGGTCAAAATGCAACCGGGTACACGCAATTGAAGGTCGATTCCGACGGCGTCGTGCGTCGGTTTACCGAGCGCCTGGGCGAAGGAGGCAGCACCGTGCCGACGCTTGCCGGTCAGCTGGCGAGGCGTCTGGGGCGGGAAGCCGGGGACGGTCTGATCGATTTTGCAACAGGCAATGCGTTCGATTTCATTCCACTGCAGGAAGTACTGGCATGGCACGCCGTGGGCGACGTCGACAAACTCGAGCGTGCATTCCGCGGCAAAGTGGTACTGGTAGGCGGCACATACCAATTCGAGGATCACCATGGCGCGCCGGTCAATCTTGCAGCGTGGGACCCGGAGGCGGCCAACGTGCCGGGTGTTTTGCTGCACGCCCAAGTGCTGCGCAGCCTTCTCAACGACGGCTTGATACAGCCCGTCGCAGTATGGATCCCTTTTGCGTTGATCATCGCTGCCGCACTGCTTGGCGTGTGGGCATTGCGGCCGGTCGCGGCACTCCTGCTGCTGGTTGCGGTGTGGGCTGCGTGCGTTGCGGCCTCCACCGTTGCACTGGCGCAAGGTATGGCGCTGCCGGTCGCGAACATAGTGGTGGTCGCGCTGATATCAGTCGGCGGCAGGCAAGGCCTGGAAACTGCGCTCAATCTGCGCGAACGTCGCAGGCTACGGCGTGCATTCGGCGGTTACGTAAGTCCAGCAGTCATGCAGGAAATTCTTGCCGGCACGCTGAATCCCGCGCCCGGCGGCGCACGGCGGTTCGCATGCGTGATGTTTTCCGACATCCGCGGCTATACTACGCGCAGCGAAGGCATGAGGCCGGAGCAGATCATCGATTTTCTCAACCGCTATTTCGGGCAGGTAGTGCCGATCATCCACGAGCACGGCGGTACTCTCGTGAGCTTCATGGGCGACGGCATCATGGCGGCATTCGGCGCACCCAAGCCGCTGCCCAATCCGTGCGACGCGGCATTCAAAGCCGCCCGGGCGATGCTGGATTACGTGCAGCGCTTCAACGGTGACTTGCAGGCGACGGGCGAAGCGCCGGTGCAGATCGGCATCGGGCTCCATGCCGGCGACTTGGTAGCCGGTTATATCGGCGCCGCTTCGCGCCATGAGTACACGGTCATCGGGGATGTCACCAACGTCGCTTCGCGCCTCGAAGGCCTCACCAAGGAAGTCGGTTACCGGCTGGTCTGCTCGCACGCGGTGGCGGACCAGTTGACCGACCGCGCTGGCCTCGTGGCCTTGGGGCCGCACGCGATCAAGGGACACTCGCCGGTTGAGGTCCTGGGCTATTACAAAGTATGACGATCCTACCGACCTGCGTGGAGCGTGATGACCAGCGATAGACCGATCCCGGCCGCCGCGCCCGCGGGCACCCTGGGGCTCGACGAATCCGAGCTGCGCGCCTTGTCGGCGCATGCCACCGTCCAGACATTTCCCAAGAATGCCGTCATCGTCAACGAAGGCGATCGGACCGACGCGATTTTCATCGTCATATCGGGACGGGTCAAGGTGTTCCTGCATAACTCCGATGGCAGGGAAGTCGTCCTCAATATCCATGGGCCCGGGGAGTACTTCGGAGAAATGGTAATCGACGAGGGTCCTCGCTCGGCTTCGGTCATCACGCTGGAGGCGAGCCGATTTCTGATCGTCGCCAAAGCCGACTTCAAGTCGTTGCTGAGCGCAAATCCGGATTTTGCCCTGAAACTCGTCAACCGGCTGATGCGGCGGGTGCGGGCGCTCACCGAGAACATCCGGAGCCTCGCCTTGATGGACGTCTACGGCCGGGTGGCGCACCTGTTGCTCGAACTCGCAACCGAGCAGGATGGCAAGCTCGTCATCGCGGAAAAACTCACGCAGCAGGACATCGCGAACCGGGTCGGCGCATCGCGGGAAATGATCAGCCGCATCTTCAAGGATCTCGTTGCCGGCGGCTATATCAGCGTCGAACGGAAGCACATTACCGTCAACCGGGACCTGCCCGGGCGCCGGTGAAGCAGCGCCCCCGGATTCAGCCTGGCGCCGCCTGGCGTGCGGATAAGCGGGGACACCGGTCTCCTCCATCCATCCGCAGGACGTTGGATGGAATATAATTAATTCGCCAGCCCACTTCCGCATCGAGATCTCAAACATCCCGTGCCGGCACGGGCGGCGAGAGGAAGACACCATGGATACCACCGCAAATACCACGAGCGCCGAACCGATGCTGCTGCGCAGCGACGCGGACGGCATCGCCACACTCACATTGAACCGCCCCAGGCAATTCAATGCGCTGTCGATGGACATGCTCGATGCGCTGCAGACAGCGCTTGACGACATTGCCGACGATCCGTCGATACGGGTGGTGGTGATCGCCGCCAACGGCAAGGCCTTCTGCCCGGGACACGATCTGAAGGAGATGCTCGCGAACCGCACGCAGGAATTCGTTGGCGGCTTGTTCGACAAGTGCTGCAAAGTAATGATGAGCATCACGCGCGTCCCGCAGCCGGTGATCGCGCGCGTGCACGGAATCGCGACGGCCGCCGGCTGCCAGCTCGTCGCCGGCTGCGATCTCGCAGTCGCGTCGACCGAAGCGAAATTCGCCACCTCGGGAATCAACTTCGGGTTGTTCTGCGCGACCCCCGGTGTCGCGGTCTCGCGCAACGTTTCGCGCAAGCAGGCGATGGAGATGCTGATGACCGGCGATTTCATCGATGCCGCCACCGCGCTCGAGTGGGGATTGGTGAACCGTGTCGTGCCGCCCGAACAACTCGACAACGCAGTGCGCGAACTCGCGGATTTGCTGCTGTCCAAGCCCCAGGCGGTATTGGCTGCCGGCAAAAAGTTTTTTTATCGCCAGATCGAGATGGACATGGAGCCCGCCTACAAGCTCGCGAGCCAGGTCATCACCGACAACATGCTCGGCCCTGACGCACTCGAAGGCGTCGGCGCCTTTGCCGAGAAACGCAAACCGCAATGGAAAAACAAGTGAATGGTGAATCGTAATTGGGGAATCGTGAATTGGGAATGGTGAATGGGTAAACCAGTTTCCGATTTCCTATTCGCCATTTCCCAACAATGACGCGCCTCGCATACCTTTTCGCGGTCATCCCGATCGCGGTCCTGGCCGGCGGCTCCAATTACGGCATCACTCCGGACGCGCACCCTGATCTTGCCGGCAAGGTCACCGAGTGGCCGGTGCCGACGCCGCGTTTCGCGCGCGACCCCGCGCCCGGGCCCGACGGCAACATTTACATTCCGGCCGCGATGAAAGTGGTCAGGGAATATCAGTTGCCGGGAGGCGATGCCGGGCCATATGCTGTAACTATATACGGCGGCGGCATGGTATGGGCGAACGAAATCAACACCGACACCGTGGTGCGGCTAAATCCGGTCAATGGTGAAATGCGCGTGGTGCGGCTGCCTTCCAAAAACGCCGGCATTCGCAAGATGGTCGTTGATGCCGGCGGCAAACTGTGGTACATGGGGAGTCATAATGGCCGGCTTGGCGTCGTCGAATAAGGCTTCAATATCGCGCGTGCTCGCCATGCTGCGCCCGCAATTCGCATGGCTCGCGACGGCGTTGTGCCTCTACGCCACGGCAGGGCACGCCCAGATGAGCGTCCTGCCGCCCCAGTGCGCGGGCAAGTCCGGCGACGCTCTCGACAAATGCGTGCGCGATATCATGCCCCCGCAGCGTTCCCAACGCATCGAGCCGGTGGAGCTGCAAGCCGATCCGAAGCAACTCGTCAATTGCGAAACGGTGAATGTCGCCGATCGGACTTTTTGCGTCATGCGCAACCAGAACATTCTCGAATGCCGCAAACGCCAGAAGCACCCGGACCCCGAGCAGTGCCTCTCCAATGCCATGGCGGGCGCACCGGTCCCGCAGGTGGCGAATTGCGCTCCGCTTGCCCCGCTCAAAAAACCCGAATGCTTCCAACGCAACAAGGTTTACAAGGATTGCTTCGCCGACCCGTTGCGCTACTTCATCTGCCTCGGCCAAAAAACGTCCGAACTCAGCGCGCCGGCAGCGGCGCCCAAAAAACCCTGATCAGTTCCTGTCGAGCGCCAGCATCAGCTGGTTGAGTTTTTTCACAAACGCCGCCGGGTCCTCGAGCTGGCCGCCTTCGGACAGTAGCGCCTGATCGAACAGCACATGGCTCCAGTCTTCGAAGCGCTGCGCATCCGCCTCGTGCTTCAGGCGCTGCAACAGCGGATGGCGCGGATTGATTTCGAGTATCGGCTTTGACGGCGGCACTTTTTGTCCCGCCGCCTTCAGCAGCCGCTCGAGATTGGCGCCGAGATCGTGCTGACCGGCGACCAGGCACGCCGGTGAATCGGTAAGCCGCAGCGTCACGCGCACATCCCTGACCCGGTCGCCGAGCGCCTGCTTGATCTTCCCGGTAAGCTCCTGGTATTCGCCGGCTTCCTTTGCCTGTTCTTTCTTCTCGGTCTCATCCGCCAGCTTGCCGAGATCGAGCTCGCCCTTGGCGACCGATTGCAGGGGCTTGCCGGCGTACTCGTGCAGGTGGCCAACCACCCATTCATCGACGCGGTCATACAGCAACAGGGCCTCTATGCCTTTCTTGCGCAATACCTCGAGATGCGGACTGTTCTTCGCCGCCGCGAAGGTGTCGGCGGCCACGTAATAAATCCTGTCCTGCCCCGGCTTCATGCGCGCCACGTAGTCGGCGAGCGCCGCGTCCTGCGTTTCGGTATCGGCATGGGTTGTGGCAAACCGCAGCAGCTTCGCGATGCGCTCGCGGTTCGCATGATCCTCGCCGATGCCCTCCTTGAAAACGCGGCCGAATTCTTTCCAGAAGGTCGCGAATTTCTCCTTTTCGTTCCCGGCCAGGTCTTCGAGCATGCCGAGCACGCGGCGCACCGAGCCGGCGCGTATCGCCTCGATGTCCTTCGATTGCTGCAGGATTTCGCGCGATACGTTGAGCGGCAGATCGTTGGAATCGATCACGCCGCGCACGAAGCGCAGGTAATTCGGCATCAGCTGCTCGGCATCGTCCATGATGAACACGCGCCGCACGTAAAGCTTGATGCCGCGCCGGTGCTCGCGGTCGAACAAATCGAACGGCGCATGCGACGGGATATAAAGTAGTTGCGTGTATTCCTTGTTGCCCTCGACCCTGGCGTGCGCGTGGCAAAGCGGCGCCTCGAAATCGTGCGCGACGTGCTTGTAGAACTCGTCGTACTGCTCCCGCGTGATCTCGGACTTGGGCCGCGCCCACAGCGCGTTGGCCTGGTTGACGGTCTCGTCCTCGTCGATCACGCGATGCTCCGACTTCTTGTCGTCCCACTGCTCCTTCTGCATGACGATCGGCAGCACAATGTGATCGGAGTATTTGTGGATAATGGCCCGCAGCCGGCCGCCGGCGAGCAGCTCGTCCTCGCCCTCGCGCAAATGCAGCGTGACCTCCGTCCCGCGCGCGGCGCGCTCGATCGGCTCTAGCGTGAACTCGCCGCCGCCCGCATTTTTCATGTCGCATTCCCACCTGACGCCGGCGTCCGCCGACAGCCCTGCTTTGCGTGTGACGAGCGTCACCTTGTCGGCGACGATGAACGACGAATAGAAGCCGACGCCGAACTGGCCGATCAGATGAGCGTCCCTGGCCTGCTCACCGGTCAACTGCGTGAAGAATTCGCGGGTGCCGGATTTGGCGATGGTGCCGATATTGGCGATGACCTCGTCGCGCGACATGCCGATGCCATTGTCGGCAACGGTGATCGTGCGCGCCTGCTTGTCGAAGGTGACGCGGATCCCGAGCTCGGCGTCGTTCTCGAACAGCTCCTTGCCGGTCAGCGCCTCGAAACGCAGCTTGTCGCATGCATCGGACGCATTCGAGATCAGCTCGCGCAGGAAAATCTCCTTGTTGCTGTACAAGGAGTGGATCATGAGGTCGAGCAGCTGCTTGACCTCGGCCTGGAATCCCAACGTTTCTTTGGTGGCTGCGGTCATACCGGTTTCTCTCCCCGATTGAAACGTTTGACATATAGGGGCGGGGGCAGAAAATTCAAGTCCCGGCGGCGCGTGGCGGTGGCGTTTTGCGGAGTCCGCCGGTAACATGGCCCGCATAATGCCAACCCCGAGGAGATGCGCTTGAAACAGATCAAATTCATCCTGTGCGCCGCGCTGCTGTCGCTGGCGGCCGCCGCACACGCCCAGCAGCAGGTGGTCATTGTCACGTCTTTCCCCAAGGAACTCACCGAAGCCTACAAGAAAGCATTCGAAGCGAAAAATCCCGGCATCCGGGTCGAGATACTCAACAAGCCGACTCCAGCGGGTGTGGCGTATATCCGCGAGGCGCCCGCCAGCAACAAGCCCGACGTGTTCTGGGTTTCGGCACCCGACGCGTTCGAAGTGCTGTCGACCGAAAAATTGCTGGCCAGGATCGAGTCGCCGGCCAAGGAAGTCCCGGCCAAAATCGGCAATTATCCGATCAACGATCCGAAAGGCTACTACCTCGGCCAGGCGCTCGCCGGCTACGGCATCATGTGGAACACGCGCTATATGAAAGCCCACAAGCTGCCTGAGCCCAAAGAATGGTCGGATCTGGCCAAACCCGTCTATTTCGGGCACGTCGCGATGTCCTCGCCTTCGCGCTCGGGCACGACGCACCTGACGGTCGAGACCGTCCTGCAAGGCGAAGGCTGGGACAAAGGCTGGCGGCAGATGCTGATGATCGCCGGCAACTGCGCCGCGATCACCGAGCGCAGTTTCGGTGTCCCCGACGGCGTCAACAGCGGCCAGTATGGGCTCGGTCTGGTAATCGATTTTTTCGGCCTTGCCGGCAAGGCGTCCGGTTTCCCGGTGGATTTCGTGTATCCGTCGGTCACCGCGATCGTGCCCGCCAACATCGGCATGGTCGCCGGCGCCAAGAACGCCGAGAACGCGCGCAAGTTCATCAACTACACGCTTTCGCCCGAAGGCCAGGAGCTGCTGTTCGATCCCCAAATCAGCCGCCTGCCGGTGCTGCCCAGCGCCTACAAGAAGGCGCCCGCGGGGTTCCCGAATCCGTTCACCGGCCACATCAAGCCGAAAGTCAATTTCGACTCCGACCTGGCGGAATCGCGCTACTACGTGGTGAGCTCGATTTTCGACCAGACCATCACCTTCCGTCACAATGACCTGGTCGCCGCCGCCAAAGCCATCGACGAAGCGGCAGCCAGGCTCGCCGGCAGGAACAATCCCCAGGCGGCCAGGCTGCTGAACGAAGCGCGCGATCTCGCCTACTCGCCGGTCGTAAGCGAAGAAAAATCGAAGGACAAGGAATTCCTCGCGCTTTACCGCAATACCAAGCGCGACGCCGAGAAGACCAAGCAGACGACCGCGCTCGAGGAGTACTGGGGCAACACCGCGCGCAAGAATTACGCCAAGGCCGTCGAGCTCGCCAACCAGGCTGCGGCCATGGCGAAGTGACCGCCGACGGCGGAACCATAGCAGATGAAAGCATGCGTGCTCGGCGCCGGGGTCGCCGGCATGACCTCGGCGTATTTCCTCGCGCGCGCCGGCCACGACGTCACCGTCATCGAGCGCAATAACGGCGTCGGCCTCGAAACCAGTTACGCCAATGGCGGACAGCTTTCCTACAGCTACGTCGCGCCGCTCGCCGGCCCCGGCGTGCTGCCCAAAGTGCCGCCGTGGCTGTTGCGGCGCGACTCTCCGCTCAGGTTCTCGCCGCGCCTCGATTATCACCAGTGGCGCTGGTGCCTGCAGTTCGTGCTCGCGTGCAACGCCGCACAAAGCGAGCTGACGACCGCGCGTCTGCTGCGGCTCGCGTTCTACAGCCGCGCACTGATGCACGACATGGTGGCAAGGGAGCCGCTCGATTTCGATTACGTGCGCAACGGCAAGCTGGTTTTCTACTCGAGCGCCGGCTCGTTCCGCAGCGCGGTCTCGCTCATGGATTACCAGAAGTCGCTCGGCTGCGAGCAGCAAGCGCTCGACCGTGACGGCTGCATCGCGCTCGAGCCGGCGCTGACGCATATCGCCTCCGATATCGCGGGCGGCATTTACACTCCGAGCGAAGACGCGGGCGACTGCTATCGGTTCTGCGTGGGCCTGGAGCACGCGTTGCGCGCGCAGGCCAAACCGGTCGAGTTCCGGGTCAAGACCCGCGTTACCGAATTCGTGCGCAGGCACGACAAAATCTCAGTCGTGCGCACCGACTGCGGTGACATCGAGGCCGACTGCTACGTGGTCACGCTCGGGGCGCAGAGCGTCTTCCTGCTGCGCGCGATCGGCATCGACGTGCCGATCTATCCCTTGAAAGGTTACAGCCTGACACTGCCGATCACGGTCAACTCGGCGGCACCATTCGTCAGCATCACCGACCACCAGCGCAAAGTGGTGTATGCGCGGCTCGGCGCCGAGCTGCGCGTCGCCGGCATGGCCGATATCGCCGGCTACCGTGCCGATCTCGATCCCGCGCGCATCGCGGTATTGGTGCGGCACGTGCGAGAGACGTTCCCGGATTGCGCGAACTTCGGCGACGTCAAACCATGGTGCGGCCTGCGGCCCGCGACTCCGAAGGGCACGCCGGTGCTTGGGCGCACGCCCTACTCCAACCTGCTCGTCAACGTCGGGCATGGCGCGCTGGGCTTCACGCTCGCGTGCGGTTGCGGCAAGATCATCGCCGATCTGGCGTCCGGCCGCGACGCTGAAATTCTGCTCGACGGCATTACGTTACACTGATTTGATGGCCCGCCGCCCGAACTTCGCACAGGCCGCGCTTGCGCTCGCAATCGGCCTGTTGCTGATCGTGTTTCTGGTGATCCCGGTCATCACCGTCGTCTACGTCGCGTTCACCAATTCCGATGGCAGCCTCACGTTGTCGCATTTCTTCTCGTTCTTCCGGCTCACGCTGATGCGTGAGTCGTTTTACAACAGCCTGTATGTGGGCGGGATGAGCGTGGTGGTCTCTTCGATATTCGCGCTCCCGCTCGCCTATTTCACGGCGCGCTTCCGGTTCAAGGGAGCGCTGCTGATCCAGACGCTAGGAGTGCTGCCGCTGATCATGCCGCCATTTGTCGGCGCCACTGCGATGCTGCTGCTGTTCGGCCGCAACGGCTCGCTGAATTTGCTGCTCGGCGAATGGTTCAACGTCAACCTCAGGATCATGGAAGGGCTGAATGCGGTCATCTTCGTCGAGGCGCTGCATTATTTCCCGTTCATCCTGCTCAATCTCACCGTGGCGCTCAACAACATAGACAGCGCGATGGAGGAATCCGCGCAGAACCTGGGTGCGAGCGGTTTCCGGCTGTTCCGCCGCATCGTCTTCCCGCTGGCCATGCCGGGCTACCTTGCCGGCGCCGCGCTGGTGTTCCTCAAGGTATTCGACGATGTCGCAACCCCGCTTGTGCTCAACGTTACCAACATCCTCGCGGCGCAAGCGTATTACCGCATCAACTCGATCGGGATCGACGATCCGATCGGCTATGTGGCGAGCGTGATCATGGTGGTCGCCTCGGTGGCCGCCCTGTGGGGCTCGACCTGGATCATGCGCGGCAAGGAGTACGCAACGCTGCAGCGGGGCGGCAGCACGCTTGCAACCAGGCGGCTCGGCCCGTGGCAGGCCGTCCTTGCCTATGGCTGGATCGTTTTCGTGCTGCTGCTCGTGCTCTCGCCCCATCTCGGCATCCTGCTCCTGTCGTTCAGCAGGGTGTGGAGTTATTCGATCGTGCCAGAGGCCTATACGCTGCAGAACTACGTCACCGTGTTCCGCGACTCCCCGCAGATGCTGTGGAACACCGCGCTCTATTGCGGCATCGCGGGCGTGCTCGATGTGCTGATCGGCTCCGCCATCGCCTATCTGATGCTGCGCACCAGGCTGCCCGGGCGCCAGCTGCTCGATTTCATCGCCTCCGGCGCGGTGGCGATTCCCGGCGTGGTGCTCGGCATCGGGTATCTGCGGACTTTCCGCGACTTCAGCGTGCCGTTCGCCGATGTTCCGTTCACTTCGTTCTGGCTCATCATCGCATTCGCCTATACCGTGCGGCGCCTGCCGTACGCGCTGCGCTCGTGCGTGGCGGCGCTGCAGCAAGTCCACGTCTCGATGGAGGAGTCAGCGCAGAATCTGGGCGCGAGCAGCCGCCGCACCATTTTCCGCATCGTCGTGCCGCTGATGGCGGGAGGCATGCTGGCCGGCTTCGTGACCAGTTTTTTGACCGCGGCGGTCGAGATCTCGGCAACCATCATGCTGGTGTCGGCCACCTCGGACGCACCGGTGTCCTATGGCATTTATCTTTACATGCAATCGATCGCCGGACGCGGCCCCGGCGCCGCGCTGGGCGTGATCGCCGTAACGCTGGTCGGCGCAGGCACTTATCTTTCGTATCGCATCATGCGCGCACGAGACACGCGATTCGAAGCCCATCAGGCTCTAAAATAACCATTTATGGCTAAAGTCAGGGTCGAGTTCCGGAACATCGCGCTTGCCTACGGCAAAACGCAGGTACTGCGAGATATCGATCTTACGATCGAGCCCGGCGAATTTTTCGCGCTGCTCGGGCCGTCGGGTTCCGGCAAGTCGACATTACTGCGCGTGCTCGCCGGCTTCAGCCGGCCGCAATCCGGACGCGTACTGGTGGACGGCATCGACATCAGCGACGTGGCGCCATGGCGGCGCGATATCGGCATGGTGTTCCAGAACTACGCGCTGTGGCCGCACATGTCGGTGCGCGCCAACGTCGCGTTCGGGCTCGAGGAACGCAGGCTGCCGAAGGACGTGATCGAGCGGAAAGTCGCCGCCGCGCTCGAACTGGTGGGGCTGCAGGAGTTCGCTGCGCGCCGCCCGAGCCAGCTCTCCGGCGGCCAGCAGCAGCGCGTCGCGCTTGCCCGCACCATCGCGATCGAGCCCAAGGTACTGCTGCTCGACGAGCCGCTCTCGAACCTCGATGCGAAGCTCAGGGTGCACATGCGCACCGAGCTGCTGGCGCTGCAGCGCAAGCTCGGCATCACGACCATCTTCGTGACCCACGACCAGGAGGAAGCGCTGTCGATCGCGGACCATGTCGCGGTGCTCGACGGCGGCGTGATCCAGCAGATCGGCACGCCGATGGAATTGTTCGACCGCCCCGCCAACCGCTTCATCGCGAATTTCGTCGGCACCATCAACCTGGTGCGCGGCAGGCTCGAGAAAACGGCGGCCGGAGCTGTATTCGATTCGCCGCTGACCGGGAAAGTCGATTTACCGGCAACGGCGCACGCGCCCGGCGAGGCCGAAATCGCGTTCCGTCCGCACGCGTTGAGCATCACTGCCGCCGACGGCGCCGAAGCACCGGGAAAAATATGGATCCGGGGCAATGTCGCCGAGCGCGAATTTCTCGGCGAGTTTCTCCGCTACCGGATAGCCGTCCCGGGCGCCGATATCATCGCCGACCAGCCGCATTTTGGCGGCGGCATCGAGTTCGCGCCCGGCAGCCGCGTCAAAATCGGCATCGAGCCATCGCAGCTCAGACTGCTGACGGGATAACTACTGAGAAACCGGCTTGCCGCGCGCAACCAGCATCACGGGAATGCCGGCGCACAGCACGCCGATGCCGACGATCGCGCCAATGCTGCCGGGATTGAGGCTGGTCGCGTAAGTAAAGCTCGAATACAGCATGTAACCGCATATCGAGCAGAACAGCATGGGCGTGACCGGATACAACGGCACGCGGAACGGGTCGGCAATGACCGGCTGCTGCCGGCGCAGCACGAACAGCGAAATCCCCGCCAACAGGAAGAACAGCCAGAACGCGGGCGCGGTATAAGCGACCATGGTCTCGAACCCGTCTGGAGTGAACGAGGCGAGCAGCACGAGCAGCAACGAGATTGCGCCCTGCAGCAGCAAACCGTTGACCGGCGTCATGGCCCGCTCGTTCCATTTACCCATGAAGCCGAACAGTGCGAAATCGCGGCCCAACGCGTAATTGGTGCGTGCGCCGGTGAACACGGATGCGTTCAACGCCGACAGCGCCGACAGCATCACGACCAGGCTCAAGGCCACCGCCCCATAATCGCCGAGGGTCAGTCTCATCAAATCCGCCGCCACGACTTTGGATGCCCGCATTCCCGCCAGCCCGAGCGTATTGAAATAAGCGAAGTTAAGCAGCAGATAAAGCGCCGTAATGATGAGTATGCCCAGCACCAGCGCGCGCACGATATCGCGGCGCAGGTTGTGCATTTCCGCGGTCAGATAAGCGGCCTCGTTCCAGCCGCCATAAGTCAGCAGCACGAAAATCATCGCGAGTCCGGGCAAAGCGACCCCCGAACCGCCGGTATCGGGCGCGGCCGCCGCGCCGCCGCCGTATGCGAGTCCGGTCACGACGATAGCCAGTATCACCAACGCAAGCGCAAGCGTAAGGTAATTTTGCGCCCACTTGCTTTGATAGGTTCCCACTACGTTAAGCGCGGTGATGCCGATGACCGCCGCCGCCGCATAGATTGCCGAACCATGGCTGCCCAGCGGCAACAGCTGCGAGGCGTAATCGCCGAATACGAATGCGATCGCGGCGATAACGCCGGTCTGGATCATGGTCATGCGCGCCCACGCAAACAGAAAAGCCAGCGAATTCCCGTAAGCGCGCCGCAGAAAATAATATTCGCCGCCGGCATTGGGATAAGCGCTGCCGAGCTCGGCGTAGCAGAGCGCGCCGATCAGCGAGGCCGCGCCCCCGGCAATCCATAAGCCGAAGAACATCGACTCGCTCGATGAATTGCCGGCGACTATCGACGGAGCCCTGAAAATACCGATGCCGACGACATGCCCCACCACCATCGCCAGCGTATCGGCGAACGTGAGACTCGGCCGCGGCTGCGCATTCCGGCCGGCGACCGGTGCGGTCATTGCGGACTCGCCGCGCGCTGCGTGAGCCTGGCGCTCCACGGCTGCTGCTTCTGCTCAGCGCCTTCGCCGAGTTTCAGCGTGCCTTCGATAGCATCGCCTTTGACCGTGCCCTGAAATTCGTGGCGCGTCGTGTTGTCGCCGGGCTTGGTCAGGAAAATAATGCTGATTTGATCGCCCTGCAGATCGAGCGTGCGCAGTTTGACCGCCTGGTTGCCGCTTTTCGCCGTGCCATCGATCAACTGAAATCGCTGGGTAAGGTCGAACTCCCACGGCGCGGCCGATTTGGCCGCCGGTTGCCAATGCCCGGCCACCCTGGCCGGCACGATCCAAAGATAAATGTAACTCTTGCCTGGATTGCCGACCGTTTTCTCGGGGACATCCAGCGTTTTCTGCTCGTCCGGGCCCCACTCGCCCATATTGTAATCGTGCGCCACCATGCGCGTTCCCGGCTTGAGGTTCAGTATCTTCGGCCGCAGCTTCTCGTTCATTTCCGGCAGCAGATAGCTCGTGATCACCGTCGCCTGGCTCAAATCGGTTTCAAACAGATTCTGCTCGACGAACCTGGCGCGGTCGGCCACGCCCTCGCGCCTGGCGTTTTCATTGCTCACCTTGAGCAACACGGTATCGAGATCGACGCCGAAACCGCGCGCGCCGAACTTTTTCGCCGCGGTGATCACCATGCGACCGTCGCCCGATCCGAGGTCGATAACGAAGTCCCTGGGCCCGACCTTCGCCATGCGCAGCATCTCCTCGACCACGATCTGCGGCGTCGGCACGTAGACCACGTCGCCGACGCCTTCCTGCCCGAGCAGCCGCAACGGCACAGCCAGCGTCAACAGCAAACCTGCGCCCAACGCCCATTTCATCCGCTTCATCATTTTCTCCAGTTCATGATTATGGAAGCCTCGAATTACTATTTTCAGCAATCAGGGCTGCCCCCGATGCCGGGAATCTGCAAGGCGGTATCACCCCTTTGCCCGGATATTCCCTGCTCGATGCGTATTTTCCGTGCCGGCTGCGCGGCAGCAGAATCACGACGACGCCGAAATGCGGGTGGCATGCCACTTGATCTGCCGCTGGTCGCTGCCAATGCCGCGCCTGATCACGCCTTCGATCGCGTCGCCCGCCACGCGGCCCTCGCAATACAGATTGCTCTCGACCGGGCCGCTGTCGTCAACGAGCACAAAGCTGATGCGGTCGCCCTGCAGCCTCGCATTCCACAGGCCGGTGATCTTCTTGCCGTAGCGCGCGAGTCCGTCGATTTCCTGGAATTTCTGCGTGATCTCGATCTCATAACTGCGCTCCCCGGCCGGCAGCGCGAGCGTGGTGCGCCAACGGCCCGCAACCGGCGCCGGCACTATCCACAGGAAGACGTTCTTGCGCACCGTGGACTTCTGGTCGGGCCGCCAGTCCCCCAGATCGAAATCGTGCGACACGATGCGCGTGCCGGGCTTGAGTTCCTGCAGCAGCCGTGGCCGCAGTCTCATGTTGACCGACGGCAGCAGATACATCGTCACCACCGTGGCCGGCCTGATGTCGAACGTGAACAGGTCCTGATGTTGGAAGGTCACGCGGTCGCCGACATCCGCAAGCTGCGCGTTATAGATACTCTCCGCAATGCGGTCGGGATCGAGGTCGACGCCGACACCGCGCGCGCCGAATTTTTTCGCTGCAGCGATCAGGATGCGGCCGTCGCCCGAGCCCAGGTCGATCACCAAATCGCCGGGCCCGACGTTGGCAAGCCGCAGCATCTCCTCGACCACCACCGGCGGCGTCGGCACAAACGGCACGTCATACTCGAACTGGGCGTGCGCGATCAGCGGCGCCGCGAAACATGCGGCCGCGATCAACACCGCCCGCCGCCGCGGATCCAGGATCATGGCTGCATTTTCTGCTGCAGCTCCTGCATCTGTGGCGGTTTCAGCAATGCATGCGCCGGCGTGCCGAGCTCGGTGCGCGCAGCGTTCCATTCGAGCTCGCGCAGCGCCACGGGACCGGCAACCCGCACCGTGCCGCTGATATCCTGACCGGCGATCCGCCCCGAAAATTCGTAATGCAGCGCGGTTTTTTGATCGTTCGCGCTGAAACTGATGTCCTCGCCGCTGAGCCGGGCATGTTCAAGCGGCCATGCGACGCCACCGATCGTGACATTGCCGGTTATGTTCTGGAAATTCTGGGCGACGACGAGCTCGAAATCGACGGGCTTGCCGCCCACCGGTAATTGCCAGCGCCATTTGCCTGCCGCGTTCGCCGGCACCACCCAGAAGAACACCTTGCTTTTCTTGTCGCGCCCGACCGGCTTGTCGGGAGCGTCGAGCACCATCTGCTCATCGGGCGGCCAGTCGCCCATGTCGTAGTCGTGCGACACGATGCGCGTGCCGGGCTTGAGGGTCGCGAGCAGCCTGGGCCGCACCATCAGATTGACTTCGGGCAGCAGGTAAATGGTGACTACGCTCGCCGCTGTGAGATCCGTGTCGTAAAGGTCGCGTTCGTAAAACACCGCGCGATCGGCGACGCCGGCTTTTGCCGCGAGCCGGTTGGCGAGGTCGACCAGCCGCCGGTCGAGATCGACGCCGAAACCACGCGCCCCGTGCTTGAGCGCGGCGGTAATCACCATGCGCCCGTCGCCCGAGCCGAGATCTATCACGTAATCGCCGGGCCCGACGTGCGCTACCTCCAGCATCCGGTCGACCACGTTCTGCGGAGTCTGCACGTACGGCGTATCGCCGAAGTCCTGCGCATTGCCGGGGCACGCAACCAGCGTCGCGCCGAGCAGCAGCATGCCGGCCACCGCCGCGGCGATGGAAGACACCGGACTCATGCTAGTGAATTGATGTTGCGAGACGTGCTGCACCGGCAGATTGGCCGCTTTGCGCGCCGCGCGTTGCGTTCCATTCAAGTTCTGCGCGAGTACGGCTGCCGGCTAGAGTCACCGCGCCTTCGATCGCGTTGCCCGCCACTCGCCCCGAGAACTCGTGCTTGACCGGGCTGCCGTTCACATCGGCGCTGAAACTGAAACTGATTTGATCACCGCGCAGTTGCGCGTCCTGCAGCTTGACGCTGCGGCCGCCGACACGCACCACGCCGGAAATCATCTGGAAATTCTGCTCGAGCACCATCTCGTAGGCTTGCGGCTTGCCGCCGACTGCCAGCTGCCATTGCCATGGGCCGGTAACTTTCGCCGGCACGATCCAGAAATAAATCGAGCTGTCGCCGGCGCCGCTGCCGCTGCCGTACTTGTCCTGCACTTTCATGGTGACGGATTCATCCGGCTGCCAGTCATCCATCGAGAAATCGTGCGACACGATGCGCGTGCCGGGCTTCAGCTCGAGGAGCTTGGGCCGCAGATCAAGATTCACGCGCGGCAGCAGATACATGGTGATCACGGTCGCGTTGCTCAAATCGGTCTCGAACAGATTGCGCTGCAGGAACGTCACCCGGTCGCTGACGCCGGCCTTGGCCGCGTTCTCGACGCTTTCCTTGATGCGCACGGGATTCAAATCGACGCCGAAACCGCGCGTGCCGTATTTTTTCGCAGCGGTCACCACGATGCGGCCGTCGCCCGAGCCGAGGTCGATCAGGAAATCCTGCGGGCCGACTTTGGCGATCTGCAGCATGCGTTCGACCACCTCCTGCGGCGTGGGCACGTAGGGCACGCTCGGTTCGGCTGCGTATGCGCCGCTGCCGGCCAGCGCGAGCATGGCAAACGCGCACAGCGCATGAACGGGAAATCTTTGCATAGGTCCTCCACCTTGGCGCGAATCAGACCCCATTGAACGAAGCGTGGCGCGCAGTTTCGATGCCGTCTGCGCTCGCGCCTGCCATTGAAGTCTGGTAAATTTGCGCGTGATTAACAAAAGCCCGTACTACCGTCCGCACACGCTACGGACGTGCTGTCATTATACCTGACCGTACCCGGCCGGCATCCCCTTACTGCAATGTTGCTGCAGGCAATCATTTTCATCACCGGCGCCGCAATCCTCGCGCTCGAACTGCTCGCCTCGCGCATCATGACGCCCTATTTCGGCGTCAGCCTTTATATCTGGAGCGGCATCCTGTCGATCACGCTGGTGTCGCTCGCGCTCGGCTACCGGGCGGGCGGCAGACTCGCCGGCGGCAGGAAAAGCGGCGCGGCGGCCGACAAACTCGCCTTCCTGTTCACGCTGATGCCGGCGGTCGCCGCGCTCGCGATCGTCGCCGCCTGCCTCGTTTATCCATATCTGTTCTACCAGCTCGCGCGTCTCGACCTCGTGCTTGGCGCCTTCGGCGCCTGCCTGGTGCTGCTGTTCGTGCCGCTGCTCGCGACTTCGGCGATGAACCCGCTGCTGGTGGCGATCCTGCTGCGCCAGTCGGCCGCGCGCGGCGAACTGGCCGATGCCGGCGCCGGCCGGGTTTTTTTCGTCAGCACCATCGGCTCGGTCGCCGGCGTGCTGTTGACTGCGTTCGGGCTGATTCCTTATTTAAGCAATTTCGCCGCGACACTGGTGGTGGCAGTGATACTCGGCGCGCTGCCATTCATCATGCTGTTCGGCGCGTCGACGAAGATCGCCGGGCGTAAACCCCTCGTTATCACTGCCGCGATCGCGTTGGCGGCTGCTCTCGCCCTGCTCGCCGGCGCCGATGCTTATACCGGGCGCATGTGGCCGGCCGGTTACGACGGCACCACGTGGACGCGCGAAGCGGTCTATCGCTCGCTGTTCGGCACGGTCAAGGTGCTCAGGAGCGAGCCACGCGACAACGAACCGTATCTGCGCATGTATTTTCAGGACGGACTGATTCAGAACCGGGTCGCCGCCGACAACCGGTCGATGTCGATGTATACGTATGCGCTCGAGGCGCTGTCGTTCGCGTACCGGCCAGAACTGCGCTCGGCGCTAGTGCTCGGCATCGGCGCCGGCATGGTGCCGATGCGGCTCGCCGGTCACGGTATCGATGTCACCGCTGTCGACATCGACCCCGCGTCGCTGCGCGCGGCGGCCGAAGTGTTCGGCTTCGACCCCGCCAGGGTGCGCGCGCAGCAAGCCGACGCGCGCACTTTCCTGCGCTCGTGCCACGGCGGCTATGACGTAGTGATCGTCGACCTGTTCCACGGCGACGGCGTGCCCGACTATCTGGTGACGCGCGATTTCTTTCGCGACCTCAAGCGCTGCCTCGGGACCGACGGCATCGCCGTGTTCAACACGTTCGCCGATCTCGATCATCCGCGCGCCTATGCCCATTTCCTGACGACGCTGCGCAGCGAGCTGCCGTTTATCATGCTGTATCGGCCCGATTACGGCATCGCCACGCACATCAATAGCTTCGTCGTCGCCGGCAGCAAAGCATTGCCGACGCCCATGAGCGTCGATCTCGCTGACGTGCCGTCGCGTCATGTCTTCACCTTGTCGGCGATGTTGAGAAACCCGCGCCCGCTCGATCAGCAGCTGCTCGAGCACGGACGCGTGATCACCGACGCCGACAACCCGGTGGCGATGGATCTCGCCGAAAGTCAGCTGGTAAACCGCCGCTACGTGATCGAGGCGCTGCCGGCGGCGTTCTTCGTGAATTGATGCAACGCGTTAGCCGTCTAGTGCCGTTCCAACTATTCCGAGCTATCTGTGATGGGTGATCGAATCACAATATTCAGCAGAATGAACCTCGTGGTTATTAGGCCGATCAAGTTGGAACGGCACTAGTCGATCATGACTTTTGCGGCGACAGTGCGTGCCGCCGTCCAGTGCTGTGAACTTTTTGCCCCCGGCAGCTCAACTGTGCCTTCCATCGCATCATCCTTGACACGGCCGGAAAAACGCGCGATGCCTGTGCCGTCTGGCATAGCAAAGCTGAAATCATTCCCATGTAACGCGAGTTGCTGCGGCCGCACGGTTTTGCCGCCGACTGTAACGCTGCCTTCGAGGTTCTGGAAGTGCTGCTTGAGCGTAAGCTGATAAGTTTCGCCGCCGTCGACCTTGACCTGCCAGGTGCCGGCGATTTTCGCGGGCACATACCATAAATAGACGGTCGCCGACGGCACGCCGGTCACCGCCTCCTTTTCCGGCACGGCGAACGTGTACGAGTCGTCGGGCAGCCATTCGCCGCCGAAGTGATAATCGTGCGACACGACCCGCACGCCCGGTTTAAGTTCGTTGAAGACCTTGGAGCGCAATTTGACCATCATTTCGGGCAGCAGATAAAGCGTCAGTACCGAAGCCCTGCTGATATTGGTCTTGAACACATCGAGCTGCACGAAAAGCACGCGGTCGGCAACGCCGAGTTTCTGCGCGCGCTCGTTGGAACGCTTGACGAGATCGGCGTCGATGTCCACTCCCATGCCGCCCGCCTTGAACTGCTTCGCCGCGGTGAGCACGATGACGCCGTCTCCCGAACCGAGGTCGACGACGAAATCGTTCTCGCCGACATTGGCCATCCGCAGCATCTGATCGACCACCACCTGCGGCGTCGGCACATACGGCCCGCCGGTGCGCTCGATGTCTGCCGCATGCGCAGCCGCGCCCGCCAGCGCAAGCGCGGGCAGCAGGCGCATTACCTGGTGCATGGTCTCCTCCTGAAATGACTGCTAAGGTTTAACGAACTTGAGCACGAATTCATCGTTCGGCTGCTTCGGCCTGAACACCGATGCATCGCGCGGGTCCTGCGGGTTGCGCAGGAAGCCGCCTTCCGCGACCAACCGAAAACCCGCCGCTTCGATTTCACGCCGCACCACCGCCTCCTCGATGCGGTGCAGCGATTTTGCTTCACCGGTGCCGGTACCCGGGCGGCCCGAATGATCGGCGACGATGTAGACGCCGCCCGGCTTCAGCGCGTTGAATACCGCGCGGTTCATTTTTGCACGGTCGACGCCCAGATATACCGTATCGTGATAATTGAAGTTGAACGTCACCAGATCGAGGTTGCGCGCCTCCGACGGCAGCGGATCGTCGAATTCCCGCACGACCTGCACGACGTTCCGCATGACCGGTTTGCGCGAGCGCTCCTCGAAGCGGCCTTTGACGGTGTTCTCGATCGCGTCCCGCGTGTTCTGCGCGTAGACCTTGCCGGTCGCGCCGACAGCGCGCGCCAGCAGCTCGGTATTGTAGCCGGCGCCGGCGCTGAGATCGGCAACCGTCATCCCGGGGCGCACGCCGTAAAACGCGAGCAACTGCGCCGGCTTGCGGCGCACATCGGTCGCGCGATCGGCTTCGCCGCGGTCGGGACTGGCCACCAGCGCTTGGAAATCCGGCGCCGGGGCTTCGGTCGCGCAGCCCGCTGACAGCGCGGCCAGCAATGCTCCTACCAGCCAGGCTTTGGTATCTGCTTTCACTAGACCCCTCCCTGCACCTTGCGCCCCGCCTACTTGGGCGGGTTTTCCTTGCACTCCCGCAGTATCTCGAGCGACGAGCGGCTGCCGTTGAACACCTGTTCCACCACGTCCTTGATGCGATCGAGCTCGGCGGCGGTAAACTTGTTGCTCGACTCGAGCTTGTCCGCCTCGGCGAGCACCCCCGTCAGCGAATCGCCCTGATTGCGCATTTGCTCGGTCGCGGCCGCGATGTTGGCGAGCTGGTCGCACGTCACCGCCGCCGACGCCACAGCGCAGTTCAGGCCGATAGCCAGGTATACGAGCAGGCGCACCAGTGAAAGCACTCCGCAGCAGGCCGATATGTTAAACCAGTCGCGCGGCAAGTGCACCGGGTTCGCGCTCAACGTTTGAGCGTCCGCATATGGGCGCAAATAATCTCTTCGATGCCGGCATCGCCCTTGAATCCAAGCCGGTCGGCGCGCCCGGTCGTGAAATGCGCCGGCCAGCCCAGCACGATTTTCTCGATTGCCGGGTCGCGCTCGAAGCGCACGCGCGCCGCCGTTTCCTCGCCGGCAAGCTTGACCAGCGCCGCCAGCGCCTCGGCTACGCTGACCGTGACGCCCGGCGCGTTCAACGTGCGGTTCCAGCCCCATGCCTCGGCCGGCAATTCGATGGCGCGAATCAGCGCGTCGACTGCGCGTTCCGGCGACAGGATCCACATTTTCGCCGCCGCCGGCACCGGACACAGCGCCGCCTCGCCATTGAGCGGCTCCCGCAGGATGCCGCTCATGAAACCGGAGGCTGCGCGATTCGGCTTGCCGGGCCGCACCACTATCGTCGGCAGCCGCACCGCGCGCCCGTCGAGATAGCCTTTGCGCGTGTAGTCGTTGACGAGCACCTCGCCGATTACCTTTTGCGCGCCGTATGACGATTGCGGCGTTGCCGCCGTCGTGTCGTCGACGACTGCGGGCAGATCGCCGCCGAACGCGGCGACCGAACTCGTAAACACCAGCCGCGGCGGCGCGGGTTGGCGCCGGCAGGCTTCGAACGTGAACCGCGCGGCATCGAGATTGACGCGATAGCCCAGACCGAAATCGGCTTCCGCGCCGGCGCTCACCACCGCGGCGAGGTGAAACACGGCGTCGGTTTTCGGCGCGAACACGCGCTCGAGCAGCGTCGCATCGCCGACATCGCCGCTTGCGTATTTGATGCGGCTGTCTTCGACGCGCCCGGCCGGAAACGCCTGATCGACCAGCATCAGCTCGGCGAGGTTCGTTTTTGCACCGGGCTCGCTTGCCAGGCCGCCGCGCGCGATCAGCGCGCGCGCCAGCATTTGGCCCAGAAAGCCGCCTCCCCCGGTGACAACTATCCTCATCCTCTCAGCCGTTCTTGTTCATGTGCCGGTCGATGAAAGCGCTATCATCATGTTTTGCGATGCGCGGCGCAACCGTCCGCAGCGCACGGTAATCGGAGTCCTCCATGAAATCCGCCGAATGGTATTTCGACTTCATTTCGCCGTTCTCGTACCTGCAGCTCGAGGTGTTCGGCGAATTGCCGTGCGCGCTTGAGATCACATTCCGTCCGGTCGTGTTTGCCGGGATACTGAATCATCTGCAGCACAAAGGACCGGCCGAGATCCCGGGCAAGCGCCGGTTCACTTATCGCCATGTGCAGTGGCTCGCGAAACATCACGGCATCCCGCTCAAGTTTCCGCCCGCGCATCCGTTCAATCCGATTCGCGCATTGCGGCTGGCGGTTGCGCTCGGCAACCGGCGCGAGGTCATCGAGACGATATTCCGCTTCATCTGGCGCGAAGGTCGCTCGACCGACGCACCGGCCGACTGGCGGGCGCTGACTGCGGCACTCGGCGCCGGCAACGCCGATCAACTGATCGCTGACCTGCGCGTCAAGGATGAGCTGCGCGCAAACGGCGAACGCGCGATCGCGCACGGCGTTTTCGGCGTACCGACTTTCGTCGTCGACGGCGAAGTATTCTGGGGTTTCGATGCGACCGGCATGGTGATCGACTATCTCAAAGATCCGCAGTGGTTCAAAGCGGGCGAAATCGCGCGTATCGACGACCTGCCCACCGCCGCGCAGAGGACATAACCAATCTTCACACCATGAAACAGAAACCGCTCGTCAGACCCGCGACTGCCCCGGATATTCCCGCCATCACCGAAATTTACCGCCATCACGTGCTGCATGGGCTGGCGTCGTTCGAGATCGACCCGCCCGATATGGCGGAAATGTCCCGCCGCCACGCTGCGGTGCTGGAACTCGGCCTGCCTTACTTCGTTGCAGTGATCGGCGGCGCGGTCGCGGGTTACGCCTATGCCACCCTTTACCGCGAGCGCCCCGCTTACCGTTACACGGTCGAGGACTCGGTCTACGTACGCAGGGATTACGCCGGCAACGGCGTCGGCAGCGCACTGCTGCCAGAACTGATCGCGGGCTGCGAACGCGCCGGCCGGCGCCAGATGATCGCGGTGATCGGCGACAGCGAAAACCGGCCGTCGATCAGGCTGCATGAAAAATTCGGCTTTCAGCGCGTCGGCCTGCTGCCGGCGGTCGGCTGGAAGTTTTCACGCTGGGTCGATACCGTCATCCTGCAGCGCGGCCTTGGCGCCGGAGCAATACAGCCCCCGGAATAGCGGTGGAGAATGTGGCGGCGCGGCTACGCCTTCTCGTCGAGCCCGACGTCGGCGCGCCAGTCCTTGCCTTTGAAGAAAAGGGGCTTGAGGCTGAACAAAAACAGCACCGCGCTGATGACCAGCATCGTCACCGTGATCGGCCGGTCGAGAAAAATACCATAGTCGCCGGCACTCATCGCGAGCGACTGGCGCAGGCTCAGTTCGAGCATCGGCGACAGTATCAGCCCGAGCGCGACCGGCGCGAGGTCGTAGCCGAACTTGCGGAACACATACCCGATGCCGCCCATCACGAGCATGATCCAGACGTCGAGCGTGCTGTTATTGACCGAATAGCAGCCGAGGATGCAGAAGCAAAGCACGCAGGGGTAGAGATAGGAGTATGGAACGCGCAGCAGGGTAACGAACAAACCGACCATCGGCAGGTTGAGTATCAGCAGCACGACATTGCCGATATACATGCTCGCGACGAAACCCCAGAACAGCTCGGGTTCCTGCGTAATCAGCATCGGTCCCGGCGAAATCCCGTGCAACATCAGCGCGGCGATCATCACCGCCATGATCGGGCTGGTCGGGATGCCGAGCGCCATCATCGGAATGAACGCTCCCTGCGCGGCCGAATTGTTCGCCGACTCCGGTCCGGCCACGCCCTCGATCGCGCCGTTGCCGAAACGCTCCGGGTGCTTCGATATGCGGCGCTCGACGCCGTACGAAACGAACGAAGAGATGATGTGCGCCGAGCCGGGAATGATGCCGATCAAAAACCCGATCAGGGTGCCGCGCAAAATCGGCCACACCGAGAGCCTGAATTCCTCGCGCGACGGAATCAACTCGCGCAACGTGGGTTTCTGCACTTTGGGCGGCACCGGCTGGCCCGCGGTCAGCAGCACTTCCGAGACGCCGAACAACCCGACCGCGACTGGCACGATCCCGATGCCGTCGCCGAGTTCGACGATGTCATAGCTGAACCGGGTATAGCCGCTCATCGCATCGATCCCTATCATGCCCAGCAGCAGCCCGAAGCCGGCCATCGCCAGCGTTTTGAGCATGGAGCCGCCGGTCATGTAGGCGAGCACGAGGAAACCCATCAGCAGCAGCGCCGTATATTCCGGCGGCCCGAAGCGCAAAGCGAATGTCGCGAGCGTCGGCGCGAGCAGCATGAGGCCGAACACGCCGAAAGTTCCGGCGACAAACGAGCCGATCGCCGCGATGGCGAGCGCCGGTCCGGCGCGGCCGCGCTGCGTCATCGCGTAACCATCGACGCAGGTCATCACCGACGCCGCTTCGCCGGGAATGCGCATCAGGATCGAAGTCGTCGAGCCGCCGTACATCGCGCCGTAATAGACGCCCGACAGCAGCACGACCGAGATGATCGGATTGAGCCCGAAGGTCGCCGGCAGCAACAGGCTGATGCCGGCCAATGGCCCGAGCCCCGGCAGCATGCCGACCAGCGTGCCGACCAGGCAGCCGATGAATGCGTAGACCAGAACCGACGGCTGAAGCGCGACCGAAAAACCGAGCAGCAGGTTCTGCATCGTTTCAGCCATCAGAACCCCCAGGGGCTGTGCGGCAGCTGCACCTGCAGCAGCGTCGAGAACACATAATAGGTAATGACCGAAAAACCGACGGCGACCGCCGCGGCTGCAAACGGGTGCCGGCGTTCGACCACGCCGAGAAAAAAGACCAATAGCGCGATCATCGTCAATCGATAGCCGACGCGCTCGAGCGCGAACGCGCCTGCTACGCTGATAACGAGGACCAGTACCGCGCGCCGCGCTTCGGGCCACGGAATCGACGAGAATGGCTCGGACTTGCCGCCGAACACCGCGATCAACAAACCGACGACGCCGAGAAAGATGGCAATCAGCAGCGGCATGAAACCAGGCCCCGGATCGGCCAGCGTGCCGACCGGAAACGCGCGATCCTGCCATCCGACGTACAACGCGAGCAGCAGCAGAAATACGCCGGAAATCTGGTCGCTGCGGATGCCGTCGCGCGCGCCCGCCGGACCCGGAGTTCGAGTCATCGGCATCTCATTTCTTGTCGTCGACGCGACCGACCACTTTCACCACCTCGGCCAGGCGCTTGGCATCGGCGGCCCAGTATTTGCCGAATTCGGGCGCATCCATGTACTGGATCGGCGAGTTGACGTTGGCCATGGTTTTCTTGAAATCCGGGTCCTCCACCGTCTTGCGCGCGGTGTCGCGCAGCGCCTTCATCACGGATTCCGGCGTGCCCCTGGGCGCGAACATGCCGGCCCAGATATAGTACTCGATGTCGTAGCCGAGTTCCTTGAACGTGGGCACATCCGGGAACGCCTCATGACGCTTGCCGCCCCAGCTCACGATGGGCCGCAGCTTGCCCGCCTTGACGAAGCTGCTGATGGCCGCCGGACCACCCGCCGTCATCTCGACATGCCCGCCGAGCAGCACGGTGATCGCGGGACCGCCACCGGTGGTCGGCACGTGCCGCATCTTGAGTTTGGTCGCATGCAAAAACATTTCCATCGGCAGATGCAGCGCGCCGTATATTCCGGACGAGGAGTACGACATCTGTCCGGGCTTCGACTTCGCCAGCGCCACCAATTCTTTCAGCGACTTCACCGGCAGCGACGGGTGCACGACCAGTATCGTCGGATCGGCCGATATCAACGCAATCGGGATCAGCTGGTCGAGCGTGTACGCGGGCTTGCGATCGAACAGCTTGTCGGCTTCCGGAATCACCGAAATGCTCGAGAGCGCCATCAGTATCGTGTAGCCGTCGGCCTTTGCGTTGGCCACCGCCGCATTGCCGACCGCGCCGCCGGCGCCGGGACGGTTGGAGATCACGACCGGCTGCTTGAGGATTTTCTCCATCGCCGCCGCCGTGGGGCGCCCCGTGATATCGGCTACACCGCCGGGAGGGAACGGCACAATCATGGTAATGGGGCGCGACGGATACGCGTCTTGCGCGAACACAGAAGCCGCGGCAAGCGCGAGCAATGCAGCAAACAGGCAGCGTTTCATGTTTCCCCCGGTCTCGGTTGGTATGGTTGTTGCCGCGATTCTACCTAGCTTGCCGGTTCGCTGCTAATGGCCGGAATGCATGCAGTTACTGCAGGGCTCAATAATCGGAATTTGAGGTGCAGGAATTTTCCCTTCGCCTCACGCCTCTCTCACTGGTCTGCCCGGGCACCGGCGAGTTTGACCACCTTTGCCCATTTGGCGATGTCGTCGTTCAGGTACTTCTCGAACTCGGCGGTCGTCATCTTCATCGGTTCGGCGCCCTGCTCGTTCCAGGTTTTTTTCACGTCCGGCCGGCTGACGATATTCTCGATCTCGGCGTTGAGCTTCTCGGTCACCGCCTTGGGCGTTCCGGCGGGCGCGACAATGCCGATCCAGATCGTCGCCTCGTAACCCGGTACCCCCGCCTCCGCTATGGTCGGCACTTCCGGCAGCACGTTGGAGCGCTTCTTGCCGGTGGTCCCGAGCGCCCTCACCTTGCCGGCGCGGACCATCGGCGTCATGGTCGTGATCGCGTCAAGCATCATCTCGACCTCGCCGCTCAGCACCGCGGTGCGGGCCTCTGAGCTGCCCTTGTACGGAACGTGCACGATATCCACGCCAGCCATCGCCTTGAAGAGTTCCCCGGCCATGTGGTACGGCGTGCCCGTGCCCGAAGACGCGTAATTAAGGCCATGCGGCCTCGCTTTGGCGAGCTTGATGAATTCCCTGATCGTCTTGGCCGGCACCGAAGGATGCACGACCATCACGAGATCCGAATAATTGACCGGGGCCACCGGCATGAAATCCTTCATTAGCGCGAACGGCTTCTTCGGCACCAGCGATTCGTTGACCGTATGGGTGTTGGACATCATGAGCAGCGTATAGCCGTCCGGGGCGGACTTCGCCACGATGTCGCTGCCGATGATCGAGCCAGCGCCGGGACGATC
>Ga0209415_10002182_pt1 | contig 36949 bp, 35 predicted proteins | sample PeaSoiSIISIP2007_FD_187696 | JGI IMG/M metagenome (GOLD analysis project Ga0209415, IMG submission 187696) | Peat soil microbial communities from Weissenstadt, Germany - SII-SIP-2007 (SPAdes) (version 2) | ecosystem: Environmental > Terrestrial > Soil > Wetlands > Peat | place: Germany... | reverse complement strand
CCACCTCGACCACCTCGACCACCTCGACCACCTCGACCACCTCGACCACCTCGACCACCTCGACCACCTCGACCACCCTCGTTCCGCCGCCCACTCTGCAGTGGCCGAAGTCTGGCAGCGCGGCGTTCGTGGTACCGCAACTATCCGTGGCGGCCGCGTCAGCGAAGCAGCCCTTGGTACCCATCGCGAGCCTGACGAAGATGATGACAGCCTGGGTCGTCCTGCACCGCCTACCGCTCGGCTCGAACGCGAACGGATCGTGTGAGGCCGTCGACGGGAACGACCTCGCCCTCTATGAGTTCGACGAGGCGACCGATCAGTCGACGGTGCCGATCGTGGCGGGGATGGTGATCTGCGAGCGAACACTGCTTCGAGGCATGTTGGTCCACTCGGCGGGTGACTACGCGCAACTGCTCGTCGCCCTGACGGGCATGCACGAGGCGACCTTCGTCGCGGCCATGAACCAGGCCGCCCACGCCCTCGGGCTGGGCCTGACCCACTACGTCGACGTCACGGGCATCTCTCGGGGTGACGTGTCGACCGCACGTGACCAGGCGATCCTCGCCGCCGATCTAATGACAGAAGAGCCCGTGGTCCAGGGCATCGTCGATCTGACGCGGGTCTTCGTGCCGATTGCGGGTGTCGTTGTGTCCTACACGCCCTTTGTGGGGCAGGCCGACGTCGTCGGTGTGAAGTCGGGCTTCACCGATGCCGCGGGCGGCTGCGACGTGATGGCGGTGGACGACTACTTCGGCAAGACCGTGATTACCTCCTACGCCGTTGTGCTTGGGGAGCGCGGTAGCAATCCCCTCGGGACCGCGGGCATCGACGCGCTCGCCCTCTCGCGCTCGATTCGCTCCTCAATGGCCCGTGTCACCACGTCGTCGGGCACCACGGTTCAATGGATTGGCCTGCCGGCCGACCTGGAAGTTTCGACGACGACCCCCGCCACCAATTAAAGCGCCGAAATCGAACGGTGGTCGCGGCGATGGATCTCGCCTCGGACCGGAGCCGGGCCTTGTTCAGTTCTCTTTGAAAGGGCTAGTCTGCGGTGGCAAGGAGCGATATGACCATTACGTGCAAGGTGACTGGCGAATTTGCCCAACACATCACCTGCCAGCTCGACTCGGGTAAGTCGATGTTCGCGGACGCCACCAAGTTTCGCTGGAAGACGACGAACGTGACGATGGAGACGCGTCTGTCGGTGCCCGGTGGCCAGGCGGACAGTGCCGCAAAGGAAGCGCAAAAGAGCGGTGGCGGCTTCTTGAAGGCGGCCCTCGCGACGGCGACTGAAGTCGGCAAGCGCGCCCTGTCGGGTCAGAGTCTGGCCTTCCAGTGGTTCACGCCCTCGGGGGGCTCGGGACTGGTCTCTTTCGCCGGCGAGCAGCCTGGCCAAGTGAAAATCATCGAGCTTGACGACACCGTGGGCTGGACGGCCGAGAGCCGGGCTTTCATCTGCGCGGAGGCGAGCGTCACGTACGACATCGACTTCGCGGGCATCATGCTCGGTTTTCGCTCGCGCAACGGCTACATCTTCGAGCGCTTCGGCGGTCGCGGCACAGTCGTGCTCGGTGGTGGCGGCAGCCTGATCGAACTCAACCCCGCTGACTACGGCGGCAAGCTTCAGGTCCACGGCGGTGCGCTCGTCGCCTTCGCCAACTCCGTCGCCTTCAACGTGGAGCGCGTTGGCGCCTTCAACGCGCAAACGGCGACCACCGCCGTCTTTGGCGGCACCGGCCTCAATCTCGTTACCCTTACCGGAGACGGACCGGTCATCCTTCAGTCGACTCTGCACAAGGAGTTCGAGGCAGAGGAGCACCAGCAGCAGAATGTGTCGAATCCGATGCGAGAGGGTCTTCTCGGACGGCTCTAGAAAGAAGGTGGGACAACTATGGCACTGATGGACAAGATGAAGGCGCAAGCGGCTCAGTTGGCGCAAAAGGCGCAGGAGGCGGGCAAGGCGGGTCAGGCGAAGATTGAGGACGCACAGGCTCGCCGCAAAGCGGATGCGATGCTACGTGACCTCGGCGCGGCCGTCTACTCGCAACGCACCGGCAAGGCCACCGGTGAGACTGCCGGCGACATCGACCGACTGGTCTCGGAACTGACGGCGCACGAGGCCGAGCACGGGCCCCTCGCCGCCGCTGACGCCAGCGACACTGGCGCGAGCGCACCCAAGTCGGAGGAAGCGCCGAAGGATGCTGACACACCACCGGAGGGTGGCTTCAAGCTCTAGACCGAGGCCGCGGGACAGTTCTGCGCATAGGCGGGGGTTCCCGGCTGGCGGGCCTCGCCGGAGTTCGCACTTACCATAAGGCACGACTCGTCGACCGCGACGAATTGGCTCGCCGGAATCTGCTTGAGCTGATCGACGACGATGTAGGTCCATCGGGTGTCGGCGGTCCCTTGGAAGTACCAGTTGCTGCCGTTGTCGGCGAGTATCAGTCCGTAGGTCTTCATCGTGGTGAGCACGGTCTGGCAGAAGGTGCTGCACGCCGAAGCGGGCAGAGAGAACGATGCGTTGAGGCGAAAACGCGCGCCCATCGGCGGGCAGTTGGCGTTTGCCTGGCCCGCTTCGTGCCGCGCGGGCCATAGGTAGGACTGCTGGGTGCACTCGGCGGTCAGGCGGATGGCGTGGTCCATGGCGCCCGAGGCGACCTCGTTGTAGTTGACGAGTCCTGGCAGGATCGGCAGCCCCGCGGCGTCGGCCGAGGTGTAACCAGCCGGGCGCAGCGCATTCGAGCGCAGGTTCCAGATGGCGCCCGAGCCGGCCACCGAATGGCCGTTGGGCCGGTAGTTGGTGTCCCAGGTCTCAAAGAGTGTGCAAGGCGCCGACGTCGCCGTTCGGTACGGGTCAACCATGAGGGCGTGGCGGTCCGATCCGCCTTCAACGGGGGTCGCGGCGGTCAGTGGGTAGGGACCTCGGTTGCTCTGGTCGGCGTAGAGAAACTTCACGCTGGTGAACTTCGTGCGCGCCGAGACGATGTCCCAGGGGATGCCGTAGGGCGCCTTGGGGTTGCCCGACGGGCCGTAATCGGGGTGGAGGAAAGTAGTTGGTGCGTCCATCGACGCGAGCCACGTAGCGCTTTGCGCGTTCACGGGCAAGCCGGTGATTGGCGTGTTCCACACATTGTCGGAGGGGAACGCCGGGCAGTGGGTTCCCGGCAGCGTCGTCCCCTCGCCCTCGCCAATTTGGTGAAAGACCGATCTTGAGCTAGCGGCAGGGGCGGCGGGCGCGGCCGCGAACGCGCCAGTCGCGGCAGTTATCGTGACCGTCGCTGCTAGGACGAGTTTGCGCGCCCTAACTGACGGCACGCGCGGGGGGTCGCTTAGGCAACATTGCTCCCACGGTATCGGCGTGAGCTCGGCGGCAACTTGTCGACGCTCGAATTTGTTTCGATGTTGTCGCACGGCAGTTGAGCGTCATGGCGCTCGCGACGCTTAGTGCAGCCCGTCGGGCTTCTTGCTGGGCTCTTCGCCGCGCACGTTGGAGGGACCGAAGAGCGGCTGCACGGCAGCGTTGTGCCAGTCCGTCCGGGGGCATGTGAAGCGTCGATAGAAATCTTCGATGATGGCGTCGTAGTTGACGCGCCAGCCGACGAAGTCGTTCCAGGCGGCGTTCCGGTCAGTGACAATTGGTACCCCAGCGCGATCCAGTCGGGCAAGTACGAGGTCGAACTCTTCGCGGGTGATTGCGATGGGGATGTCTTGAGTCACATCGTCGGGATAGACGACTTTGAAGTAGTCGGCCAATCGACGCAGCGTCAGCCAGCCCGAGCGGATGCACAGACCGGCGGTCGGCGAGGGTTTGACGTCAACGGTGGCGTTGAAGAGAGCGGCCGCGTCGAGTACCGTCGCGGCCGAGCCGATCCAGGTCTGGTTGGGGTTTGGTGAGCGGTAGAAATTGAGCGGGATGAGCGTCGTGTGAGTCTCGCCGACATCTATGAACCACTGCTCCCACTCCCGCCACAGCTCGTCCAGTCGGTCGTAGGACTCGACGCTCTGGGCGATCTCGAGCACACCCCACGGCGTTGCCGGGATGCCCGCGCGCACCGAAAGTCGCGAGACGGATAGCTCGCGCCGCTGAAACGCGGAGTACATCGCAGGCAAGAACGCGATGAGAAGCGCGAGCAGCGTCAGGCCCACCCCAGCCTCGACGTATTCGAGAGCTTCGGACCCGCCAGGGATCGTGGTGACGCCGAGGGTGAAGAGCGACGATCCCGACACCGCGAAGTCGTGGGCGAGGCTGCCCGCATCCAGCGCGTAGAAGCCAAAGGCGAAAGCGACCGCGCTGAGCCCGAGCCAGAGAGTCTGGTACGTCAAGAGCAGGACCGGCGCGTATATGGAGAGCACCCGGTCTTTCGCCGCGTAGGACGTCGTGGAGTGCGCCAGCTTGTTAAAGAGACGGATCATGGTCTTGCCGACAAGCCGGCTGAAGCGAACATTGGCCAGTCGCGGTAGCAGGAACGTCCTGATGGCGGCATCCAGCACCACGACCTCGAGCAGCAGCCCGTAGAGGCCCGCCGCGATGCGCAGTCCGAGGCTCACGGGCGACCGCCACGCTCGGGCGGGGGAGATGTCACTACGGTCACGGCTATCCCCATTTGACACTTGTCGGCGAGGTCGAAAGAGTTCGCTTAAACACCTCGCACCTGCTCACTTGCTTCGTTGACTCGCAACTAAAATAACGGATGCGTACCGCCAATGTTCGTGACGGCTAATTCCTAGTTGTCGGCAGTCAACGGTCGCGGAAGGAGATGTCCTCGTGGCGAAGGAAACGAGCCGGTCCGTAAGGGCGCTGGACCACCAGATTGGGCTGTGGCCACGTCGACCGAAGACGTCGGACTCTTCGCCCGCGATCGAATCACGCCTGCGGGGCTTTCCGAGCCAGGACGCTCTCGAGACGATCTTTCCCCCGATCGCCGACTACGCCTTCCTGTCGGACTGTGAAAATAGCTGCCTGATCGCGCCAACCGGCGCGGTCGAGTGGTTTTGCATTCCCAAGCCGCACGACCCGAGCGTCTTCGGCACCCTCCTCGACCGGGCCGCCGGATCGTTCCGCTTGGCCCCGGTGGACAGCGCCGTGCCAGCGCACCGCCAGTACGTGCCGGGAACGATGGTGCTCGCCACGACGTGGCAGACTCGCAGCGGCTGGCTGATCGTGAACGACTTTCTCGCGATCGCGCCGTGGTACCGCACCGGCGACCGCTCGAATCACCACCGCCGTACGCCGAGCGACTTCGACGCCAAGCACGTTCTGGTACGAACCGCCACCTGCCTTCACGGCAGCGTGGACATCATCCTTAACTGCGAGCCGTCGTTCGACTACGGGCGTGTCGACGCCCAGTGGGAGTACGAGGGGACGTCCTACAACCAGGTGAGCACGACCAACCCCAACTTTCCTCGACTCTCCCTGGCCGGTGACATGCGCTTTGGCATCGAGGGTCGCGCGGTGCGCGCCCGGCATCGGCTCACCGAGGGCGAGACGGTGTACGTCACCATGAGCTGGGGCGAGGCGTCACCGCTCGGAAGTCGCGCCGAGGTTGACACCTGCCGCGCCGAAACGAGCCGGTTCTGGCGCGACTGGATCGACGGCGGGCGCTTCCCCGACCATCCCTGGCGCGAGTTCCTCCAGCGCAGCGCCCTCACGCTGAAGGGCCTGACGTACGCCCCAACCGGGGCCCTGCTCGCCGCGCCAACGACGTCCCTGCCTGAGAGCCTGGGCGGCAGCCGGAACTGGGACTACCGCTACACCTGGGTGCGGGACTCCTCCTTGACGCTCCGGTCATTGCACGCACTGGGCTTTGACACCGAGGCTGCGGACTTCCTCGCCTTCCTCGGCGACGTGCTCGAGCCACAAAGCGGCGTCATGGAGGGCCACAAGCGAGTACGTGCGAGCCTGCAGGTCCTCTACCCGGTGGACGGGGACAAGGAGCCTACCGAGGCCGAGCTCGATAATCTCACCGGCTATGGCGGAAGCCGGCCCGTTCGGATCGGCAACGCCGCCTACAACCAAATCCAGTTCGACATCCTGGGCGCGATCGTGGACTGCGTCTTCGAGCACACGCGCTCGCGCGACTCGCTGAGCGAGCGGTCGTGGCGCATCGTCGTCCAGGCCGTGGAGGCGGCGCTGCAGTCCTGGAAAGAGCCCGACCGGGGGATCTGGGAGATGCGGGGAACGCCGAAGCACTTCACGTTCTCGAAGGTCATGTGCTGGGTGGCCGCCGACCGCGGCGCGCGCTTGGCGGCGCTGCGCGGCGAGCGCGAGCGTGCCGACGAGTGGTGGAAAGCCGCCCAGCAGATCCACGCTGACGTCTGCGAGAAGGCCATCACTGAGGGTGGCTACTTCGGCCAGTTCTACGGTTCGAGCGCTCACGACGCCTCACTGCTTCTCCTGCCGCTCATCGGCTTCTTGCCCGCACAGGACGAGCGGATTCGAACGACCGTGCTCGCCATCGCCGACGAGTTGGCCGACGGCCCTTTCGTCTATCGCTACCGCACCCAGACCACGGACGACGGCATCGGCGGCGAGCGAGAGGGCACCTTCACCGTCTGCTCTTTCTGGCTGGTGTCGGCGCTCGTGGAGATCGGTGAGCTCGAGCGCGCACGCGAGCACTGCGAGAAGCTGGTGGGTGCGGCGAGCGCACTCGGTCTCTTCGGCGAGGAACTCGATCCTAAGACGGGCCGTCACCTGGGCAACTTCCCCCAGGCCCTCACGCACCTGTCGCTCATCAACGCCGTGTTGCACGTCATCGAGGCCGACGAGCGCGCCGCCGAGGCGACGGCGGGCCAAGCGGTCTCACCGAGCTGGTGGAGCGCGGCCGGCGCCGACGATCGCAGTACGACCATGACCCCGTGAGGCGGCGCGTTTCGTTGTAGCGACGGATATGTTCGACTCCTAAGCGGGCGTAACCTTCAACCGTTAGGCTCTCGATCAGGTACGAACCATGGTGGTCGAAGCCCACAACCCCGTTGAGCCGATCGCTGTCTGGGATCGCGCGTCAACACACCAGCCGTCCAGGGCGGAACTGGTCGTCGTGGCCAACCGGCTACCGGTCCAACACGCGACGCAGCGTGGTGAAGACGGTTGGAAGCCGAGCCCTGGGGGACTGGTCTCAGCACTAACCGCGGTCCTGCAGAACCAGAATGGGCTGTGGATCGGCTGGCCTGGCGCGGCGGACTACGACGCGCCACCGCTCGTTCACGAGGGGATCCGCCTGAAGGCGGTCGACATGACCCAGGAGGAGTTCGACAATTTCTATCTCGGGTTCTCCAACGCCACACTCTGGCCGCTCTACCACGACGCGATCCGCGCTCCGACATTCCACCGCCACTGGTGGCAGACCTACAACAAGGTCAACCAGCGCTTCGCTGTCGCGGCGGCGGAGTCGGTGGCCCCTGGCGGGACGGTTTGGATTCACGACTACCAGCTCCAGCTGGTGCCCCGGATGCTGCGCGAGCTTCGTCCGGACGTGCGCATCGGCTTCTTCCTGCACATCCCCTTTCCACCGATCGAGCTGTTCATGCAGCTGCCCTGGCGTCGAGAGATTCTGGCCGGGCTGCTCGGTGCCGACCTCGTCGGCTTCCAGGTCGCCCAGGCGGCTTCGAACTTCTCGCGTATGGCGCGGCGCCAGTCGGCCGCTACGGGCACCGACTCGCTGCTCGATTTCGAGGGTCGGAGCATTCGCGTGGGAGCGTTCCCGATCTCGGTGGACTGCGACCAGATCGTCGCCTTGGCGCACGACCCGTCGATCCAGGCCCGCTCGAGAGAGATCCGCCAGGACCTCGGCGATCCCGAGCTCGTGCTGCTCGGCGTGGACCGACTTGACTACACCAAGGGCATCCAGCAGCGGATCAAGGCCGTTTCCGAGCTCTACCAGGACGGATCGCTCGCCACCGGAAAGCACGTCATGGTCCAGGTCGCGGTGCCGAGCCGCGAGACCGACGCCCACTACGAGCGCGAACGGCACAATCTCGAGCAGGCCGTCAGCGAGATGAACGGCGAGTACGGCCAGGTCGGCAGTCCGGTGATCCACTACTTGCACCAAAACCTGCCCTTCGACGAGCTCGTGGCGCTGTACCTCGTGGCCGACGTCATGCTCGTTACACCCTTTCGCGACGGCATGAACCTGGTCGCCAAGGAGTACGTCATGTGCCGCGGCGACCTGACGGGTCGCCTCGTCCTTAGCGAATTTGCGGGGGCGGCCGCCGAGTTGCGTGGCGCCTTCATGGTCAATCCCCACGACCTCGAAGGCATTAAAGAGGCAGTCCGCTTGGCGATGAACGCGGGTCCCAAGGAGACGCGGGACCGAATGTCGAGGATGCGCCGCAAGGTGTACCGAAGAAACGTCTACGACTGGGCCGATTCGTTCCTCGCCGCCCTCCAGCAGACCGGGATGTAGGTCGGCTCGAGCGCCGGGCCTAGAGCTCTTCGATCAAATCGGCGATGGAGTTGACGACCCGCGAGGGCTGATAGGCGTAGCGATCAATGTCAGCGCGCTGGGTGATGCCAGAGAGCACGAGCACCGTCTCCACGCCGGCCTCGACGCCGGCCACGACGTCGGTGTCCATGCGGTCCCCGACCATCACCGTGGTCTGGGAGTGGGCGCCGAGGATGTTCAGCGCGTCGCGGATCATGACGGGATTGGGCTTGCCCACGAAGTAGGGCTTGACGCCAGTGGCGCTCTGGATGAGGGCGGCGAGTGCGCCGCTGCCGGGCATCGGACCGTCCTTGGTCGCGCCGTAGGTCTCGGGATTGGTCACCACGAGCGGGCAACCTCGATCGATCAGCCGGATGGCCGTCGTGAGGTCGTCGAAGGAGTAGTCCCACGTCTCGCCGAGTACGACGTAGTTGGGATTGACGGCGTCTTCAACGTAGCCAACGTGGGCCAGCGCCTCGTGCACGCTGGTCTGGCCAATGACGTACGCCCGGCCCTTCGGCCGCTGGTCGTGGACGAACTGTGCGGTGGCGAGCGCTGAGGTCCAGAGCTGGTCCTCACGGATGCTCACGCCCAACTTGGCCAGATTGTCGCGCAGTTCCTCCGGCGTAAAGAGCGCGTTGTTGGTGAGAACGAGGAACTTCCGATCGGTCGAGCGGAGCCGGTCCAAGAACTCGTTGGCCCCCGGGACCATGCGCCCGTCGTTGATGAGCACGCCATCCATGTCGCAGAGCCAGCTGGCGGCGTCGCGCAGACTTTGCATCCTCTAATTATGGTCGGCATCGACGAACGGTCTGGGCGATGGCGCGGACCCGCGTGGACCAAAGTGATTCGTGGTCTATCGCCACGGCGCGATGGCGGGAAAACCTCTGGGTTAGCTCGGCGCAACAGCACACTGCCCGCCGACCGAATCGCTTCGATCGGCGGGCAGTGTGCTGTGCCGAAAGCTAGGGCCGGCTACCGACCTCTGCCACCGCCGAAGTCATGCGACGGCCGGGCCATGGGGCTGTAGCCACCACCGCCTGAGCCTCCGCCGCCCCAGCCTCCACCGAAGCCACCGCCACCGTGGTGGTGGTGGCCGAAGGAGCCCAGCGGCTGCGGCTCTGGTTTGGGTGTGCCGCAGATGTCCACGTTGATCGCGTCGAGGGTCGTTCCATCGGTGCCAATTATTCCCTGGGCCTTGATGCGAACACCCACGACGAGAGTCGTGGGAATAGCAGTGGCGGCGACGCCGTTGTACGTCGTGGTGCCGCTTACGAGGATCATCCGGGTAAAGCCCTGGTGATCAGCGATCGTGATCGTGTCACCGCTGATCGCTGTAACCGTCCCCGTGAGCTGGGCGAGTCGAATCTCGACCCCCAGCGCCGTCGTGGCGGCGGATGAGTTGAACCACACCCCGACGTGCTCACCCACGGCGAGGTCGGCTGCGCTCAACACCAGCTTGCCGTCCCGGTAGGTCGTGGTTGAAGTGACCGTAAAGACTGTCACGGTCCCGCCTTTGCTCGTCACGGTCAGCATGGGGCTAGCCCACGCCGTCACCGTTCCGCGATCGAAGCCGTAGTTGTTGGTCGTCGGTCCCGTATTGACGCTGAGCGCGTCAAGAGTCGTTCCGTTGGAATCGACGACTCCCTGAGCGAAGATCTTGGTACCCGTGACGATGGTCGACGGAACGGTCGCTGAGACAGTGCCGTTGTACGTGGTCGTCGCACTCACGAGAATCGTGCGCGTGAACCCCTGCCAGTCGGTGATCGTGATCGTGTCACTGCTGACCGTCTTGACGGTACCGAACAACTCGGCTAGCTCGATCGTCACTGACGTTGCGTTCATCGTGCCGGGAGCGGTCTGGATCCTCACGCGGTCACCGACGACGAGCGCGGTGTCAGTCACAGTCGTCGTGCCCTCGGTGTAGGTCGTGCCCGTCAGCGTAAAGGTCGCAGAAGTGCCATTCCACTCCTCGATCGTGACGGACGCACCGGTGGTTACTGCTGTTACGACACCACCGAGACCGCCACCGGCGTAGGCAAAGGGCGACATCCTTCCACTGGCGGGGCTACCGCCCCAGAAGCCATTGTCGTGATGGTGGCCCGAGGCGGACGCGAGACTTGCGCCGCCGACGCTCAGGGCCAGACCGAGGGCTAGTGCAATGAGCGAGCGGCCCACTATTCGGGGGTGCTTCATAGTGATCCTTTCGTTGCCTCGTCCAAGATGGTCTCGAACTGTTCTGAGTCTTGCGCACTACTCTGTGAAGGCGGTGTGAGTCGGCTGTGAGTCAACTTATGAATTGCTCTTGCGTCGAATCGCCTCCGTCCGAGGCTACGGAGCACCGATAGAGACGTCGAGCGTTAGCGACGGCGCCGCGCCACATCCAAAGTTGTGGGTATGTTGACAATGCGCCGCCATCCCTGATAAGGACGGCCGCAAATCGCGTGTAGCGTCCGCGACATTGCGTGGTGCGCCGGGAATCCCAGGCAATTCACAGGGAATCGATGCGCCAGGCTGGCCCGGTCTGCGGCAGTTCTCTCCAGCAGAAGCCAGTTGCTCGGCTCCGTTGCGACGTCGACGCTGGGCACACTGTCGTCAGCGCTCGTGCAGTGCAATGGCTAAGCGCGAGGTACTTATCGACAAGCGGCGCTCGCGTGCCCGACGGGCCTTGAGCCACGACTCGGGCACGACCCTTCTCAGCGTTACGACGTGTGATCGGGTTTAGCGCTATGGCCGAGCGTCGGCCGCCTGAGAACCGCTCGATTCGACATAGCATGAGCGGGATGAGGCGGACCCGCGCGTGACGTCCGAACCGGTGCGGTCGCTGCGCTTCCTCGTCTTTTCCGCCTCGCTGCGCAACGGTTCACTCAACACCCGACTTGCCCGGCTCGCCGCGGCGACGATCAAGGAGAACGGCGCCCACGTTGACTACGCCGAGATGAAGGATTTCGATGCTCCGTCATTCAACTCCGACGTCGAACGCGAAAAGGGCCTGCCGCCCGGCGCCGAGCGGCTCCGTCAACACTTGGTGACCTCCGACGCGTTCGTCGTCTCATCGCCTGAGTACAACGCATCGATGCCCGGTACGTTGAAGAACGTGATCGACTGGGTTTCGCGGTTCTCACCCCAGCCCTTTAACCAGCTCCAGGGACTGCTGCTTTCAGCTTCACCATCAATGGCCGGAGGGAATCGGGGACTCTGGGCGCTGCGAATCCCCTTCGAACATCTCGGAGCGCGAATGTATCCAGAGATGTTCTCGCTGGCCCAGGCCCATCAGGCCTTCGACGAGGACGGTCGAATCGCCGACAAGGAACTCCAGCGGCGATTCGAAGCGACGGTGTGCGGGTTCATGGATCTCGTCGAAGCGGCCAAGCACTACCCCTGCGCGAAGCGAGCGTGGGTGGAGTACTTGGGTGAACATCCCGACAAGTCCTTCGACCGAGTTGAGGAACCACCGGTCAGCGTCGATTGAAGAGTGCTCCGGCGAAGCGAGGGGACGTGAGTCAGACGGAGGGCATGAAGATCACGGTCAGCAAGAATGGGCCCTACCTCGTTGAGGGCTCGGTGCCGCTGGCGAAGCAGACCATTGTTTCAAATGATGTCGGTGAGTCGGTGGAGTGGCAACAGAGCGACGAGTTCGAGCTCCGCGAGACCTATCTACTGTGTCGTTGCGGTCAATCGGCGACGAAGCCCTTCTGCGACGCTTCGCACCAGCGGAACGACTTCGACGGCACGGAGCTGGCGAGTCGAGAGCCCTACGTGAGCCAGGCCACGACGCAGCGGGGTCCCACGCTGAATCTCACCGACCAAGAGTCGCTGTGCGTCGGCGCCCGGTTCTGCGATGCGGCGGGCCAGGTCTGGAACCTGGTGGAACAGGAGGGCGGCGAGGCGGCGCGTCTTACCGCCCGTGAGGCGGGGATGTGCCCGTCGGGCCGGCTCGTGGCGTGGGACGCCAAGACCAACGTCGCTCTGGAGCCGCACTTCGAACCATCGATTGGCCTGGTCGAGGACCCGATTCAAGGTGTCTCTGGGCCGATCTGGGTGCGCGGCGGCATCCCGGTCGTGAGCGCGAACGGCGTGCCCTACGAAGTTCGAAACCGCCAGACGCTCTGCCGATGCGGAGCGTCGAGCAACAAGCCCTTCTGCGACGGCAGTCACGGCTCCATCGGGTTTAGAGCCTGAACCTCTTGATCAGCCAACTGTTGCTTTTTTGTGGCTTACACGTAAGGTGATGACCGAATTTTCGAGCAAAGCGAGGTCGATGTGCCAGCGGTGACACCTGAAAAGTGGACAGAATTGCCCCGATTCGTGGCTGTTGATATTGGCGGAAGCACCGAGCGCCCCGTGAAGTCGGTCACCACCGCGCCGCGGGGACTCGAAGGCGAGGGCTTTCCGGTGCGGCGCGCGTTCGCGGGGGTCTCGCTGGCCGAACTCGACCCCTTCGTCCACATGGATCAGATGGGCGAAGTCGACTACGGCCCCGGTGAGCCCAAGGGAACGCCGTGGCACCCCCACCGGGGCTTCGAGACCGTCACCTACATGATCGATGGCACGTTCCAGCACCAGGACTCTCACGGCGGGGGCGGACTCATTGAAAACGGCGCGACGCAGTGGATGACGGCGGGCAAGGGCATCTTGCACATCGAGACACCGCCTGAGCAACTCGTCGTCACCGGTGGGCTCTTTCACGGGATCCAGCTCTGGGTCAATCTGCCAGCCAAGGACAAGATGATCCCGCCTGCGTATCAGGGACTCGAGGCGAACGAAGTCGCCTTTGTCGCTTCGCTCGACGGCGAGTCCCTGGTGCGCATCATCGCGGGCAATGTGGGGGGGCATCGAGGACCAGGTTCGACACACACGCCAATGGCGATGACCCACGTCTCGGTCTCGCCCGGTGCTCAGCTGGACCTACCCTGGGATCCAACGTTCAACGCACTCGTCTACGTGCTTGCCGGATCGGGTTACGTGGGCAGCGAGCGACGTCCTGTGCAGATGGGCCAACTCGTTGCCTTTGGCCCGGGAGACTGGATACGTATGGGCGCGAATGCCACTCAGGACACACGCACGGTGCACCTCGAGTGCCTGGTCCTCGGCGGAAGACCGATCGGGGAACGCGTCGAGCACTACGGACCCTTCGTGATGAACACGCGTTCCGAGATCGTCCAGGCGCTCGAAGATTTCGAGGCCGGCCGGCTCGGCGTCGTGCCGCCAAACGCGCTGATGCCTCACGTTCCCGATCCCAACCCTGTTCGAGTTGAGCACACTGGCATCTAGTTCTTGACCGTTGCGCCAGTGAGGAGGCGTCGATGAACGTGTTCTTGGACGACCTACGCGAAATCTTCCGGCCCGGCGAGGATTCGCCGCACGGCCCGGTGGCGCCGCTGCTGTTGGCGATGACCTTCGTCACGGGGCTGGTCGACGCGTTTAGCTACCTCGTGCTCGGCCACGTCTTCGTTGCGAACATGACCGGCAACGTGCTGTTTCTCGCCTTCGCCTTGGCCGGAGCGAAGGGACTCTCAGTGGCGGCGTCGCTCGTCGCGCTGTTGGCGTTTGTTGTGGGTGCCGCGGGCGGCGGCAAGATGCACTGGCTCATGCAAGAGCATCGCTCGCGGCTGCTCAGTGTGTCAACGCTCGTGCAAGCACTTCTCGTGGCCGTCGCGCTGGTGCTTACGGCGTTGACTGCGAGGCCGGTCGACGGGGGATTCCGCTACGCCATCATCGTGGCGCTGGCGATCGGCATGGGTGTGCAGAACGCGGCGTCGCGCAAGTTGGCGGTGCCCGATTTCACGACGACTGTGCTCACGCTCACGATCACGGGTTTGGGCGCCGACAGCCGGCTCGTAGGCGGCACGGGGTCGCGGGCGACGCGCCGTTCGATCGCGATCGCGTGCATGCTGGTCGGCGCCTTCGTTGGGGCGATCTTCGTCCTGCATGTTGGCATCTGGTGGCCGTTGGCGATCGCTCTGGTGTTGGTCGCGTCGGTGGCGCTGGCGACCCGAGTGCTCGGTACGGCGCACCCGGAGTGGAGCTAGTGATCGCGGTGCCTGAAGTGGCGCTTAGGGCTGGCCGCAGCCGCCCAGCGGATCGCGGAATTCCGCCCCGAGTTGCGACACCGGGCTGAGATAGCCGGCGTCCTCTCGCCACTGGCGCTGGAGACCTGAGTCGAGGGCCGCTTCGACGAAGGCCCTCGCCTGGGTGAGACCAGACGAGCTTTGCTGGTAGCCTCCCAGGCGCGCGACGGGACTCCACGCCGGTGAGACGGGCTCAATCGGTACGTCACTGCCCGCATAGTTCTCGGCGCCGTAGACGACCTTGCCTCCGACGATCGTTAGCAGCGATTCGATGCTCGAGATCTCCCACTCGGGCACTGAGAAAAAGTCCGCCGAGAGCAGCGCCAGATCGCCGTACTGGCCGAGCGCGATCCGGCCCTTCTCATTGGCTTCGCCCGATAGCACCGCGCCGGCTGCGGTGTACATCGACAGCGCGGTCTCGCGATCGACGCGATTCTTCGAGGGTGAGAGCAGGACGTCGCCTACGGTCCGGCCTGCGACGAGCCAGTAAAGGGAGAGCCACGGGTTGTAGCTGGAGACCCGGGTCGCGTCGGTGCCGGCCGCGACGACCAGCCCGCGGTCCAGCATGGCCAGGATCGGCGGCGCGTTGGCGGCGCGCTCGACGCCGTAGCGCTCGATGAATGCCCGGCCCTGGAACATCATTCGGTTCTGGACCGAGATCGCCCCGCCGTAGGCGGCGATGCGATCGAGACTCGCCTCGCTCACTGTCTCGGCGTGATCGAAGAGCCACGGGACTCCGCGTGGGAAGCCGCCATCGGCGGCCACTCGGTCGAACGCACCGAGATCGTTCTGGATGGTCTCGTCGTAGCTGGCGTGCAGGCGAAAGCCCCAGCCGTTTTCAAGCAGTAGGCGCACCGCCGCCACGAGGTCCGACGACGCGTTGGGGGCGAGCTGCGGTCGAGGCTCGAAGAAGTTCTCGTAGTCCGCCGCCGACCACGCCAGGTTCTCCCCGGCGCCGTTGCAGCGCAGCCACTCGTCGCCGTCGCCCGGCTTCACCATGCCCATCCATCGGCGCAGGTCGTCAAGTTCCTGACCGGGGACCTGGGGAAAGAGGTGGTAGGCGATGCGCAACGTCATCGCGCCGCGCTTGGCCAGCTCCATCACTGCGCCGTAGTTGACGGGGAAGTTCTGGAAACCTCCCGCGGCGTCGATGGCGCTCGTCAGCCCAAAGCGGTTGAGTTCGCGCAGGAAGTGCTTGGTCGAAAGGATCTGGTCGTCCTCGGCGAGCGTGGGGCCCTTGGCGAGCGTCGCGTAGAGCAGCGTCGCCGCCGGCGCGGCGAGCAATAGCCCAGTGGGGTTGCCCGCGTGGTCGCGCACGATCTCGCCGCCGGGCGGGTTAGGCGTGTCCTTCGTGTAGCCGACGGCTTTGACGGCCGCCCGATTCAACAGCGCCGACTGGTAGAGGTGCAGGAGGAATACCGGGACGTCTGGCGCGGCAGAGTTCAGTTCGGCGATGCTCGGGAGACGTCGCTCGTCGAACTGTTCGCCCGTCCAGCCTCCGACCACGCGGACCCACTGACCCGCCGGCGTGTGCTCGGCCTGCTCGCGCAGCATCGCGAGAGCCTGGCGCAGGGAGCGAACGCCATCCCAGCGCAGTTCGAGGAAGTAGTTGAGTCCGCCTCGGATGACATGGAGGTGCGAGTCATTCAGTCCGGGGATGACTCGACGCCCGAGGGCGTCAAAGATTCGGGTCGTCTCGCCGATGTAGGGGGCGACGTCGGCGTCGTCGCCAAGCGCAACGAACGTCCCGTCACCGATGGCAACGGCCGAGGCGGCCGGTCGCGCGGGGTCACCCGTGTGGATCCGTGCGTTTCGAACAACGACCTCGGCTGGCGGCCGCGCGTCGGCACCGGTAGTGGGCCCTACACCGCCTACGGGCATGGAACTCATCGATCTCCTGCGACTCACCCTCGAGCGTCGCCACCTCCGAAAGACGGCGTCGCGCAGACTGCTTCCTGTCGTTCGACGTACGGCCTCCCGACAGTGGAGTTCTAATCCGGGACCGCGAGAATTGCAAGAATAATGGATCGTCGCGCAACAGTCACCGGGGGCACACTTCCACGAGGCCAACGCAACGCGAAAAAACCTCTGAGCCTATTGTGGAGGTAGCCGCTTCGGAGCTAGCAGAAGGGATGGGGAATGGACGACGGAACGATTCTGGCGCAGATCGAGAGACTATCGATGGAAGAGCAACGACTCGAAGAGTCGCACCACGGCGTGCCCCTCTCGGATGAGCAGCTCGCGCGGCTGAGAGCGGTCGAGGTCCAGCTTGACCAGTGCTACGACCTGCTTCGTCAGCGCCGTGCTCGCCGCGCCGCCGGCTTGGACCCCAACGACGCCGCGGTGCGCGATGAGGGAGTGGTCGAAAACTACCTACAGTGAACGGCGTGGTCAAAGGAGCGAGCCAACGAGTTCCACACGGCGCGCTCGCCTCGTAGGCATCAATCTGCGCTCTCCCGCTTCGTAAGATGAGCGCGTGAACCTGGAACTGAAGGACCGCGTCTATCTCATCACCGGCGGCAGCGACGGGCTGGGTCTAGGGCTGGCGAGCAAGCTGGTTCGAGAGGGTGCGCGCGTCAGCGTCTGCGGGCGCAGCGACGAGCGTTTGGCCCGCGCCGAGCAGATTCTTGGCGCCGACGCGCTGTGCTACCGAGCTGACGTCACGAACTCCGCGGAGCTCGACGCGTTCATCGACGAGACGCTCGTGCGCTTTGGTCGCCTTGACGGAGCGGTAAACAACGCTGGGCGCACGGCGGGGGGTCCCGTCGCCGACTCGCGCGACGACTCCTGGCGCGAAGACTACGAGCTAAAGGTCATATCAGCCCTGCACGTGTCGCGTCGCGTCCTCGACGAGCTGGCGTCGACCTCGGGGGCAATCATCAACGTGCTCGCCATTATGGCGCGATCACCTCTCGCCAACTCGACGCCCACGACCGCCTCACGCGCCGCGGGACTGGCGCTGACAAAGGCGATGGCCAACGAGGTCGGCCCGCGCGGCGTGCGAGTCAACGCCATCTTGATCGGCCTCATCGAATCGGGCCAGTGGGTCCGGCGGGCCGAAACGGAGCACCGTGATCTTGACGAGTTCTACGAAAGCATGTCGAAAGCTGCGAAGATCCCCCTCGGCCGAGTGGGGCGAACCGAGGAATTTGCGGACCTCGCAGCCTTCTTGCTGTCACCTCGTGCCAGTTACATAACGGGCGTGGGAATTAGCATTGACGGAGGGCTTTCGCCGGTGATCTAGGAGTCCCCCCGCGCCCGCGCGTTGAGCCTTTTGCTCGCGCGGTGGCCGACCTCGCCGCAGCGAGTCGCGAGGCGATGGACTTCCGAGGACAGCGCGACCTTGTAACTTTAAAATCACGATGTCACCGCCATCCGACGTTCAAGCCCTCTCCTTAGAACACGTCTCAGTGCATTTCGGGGGACTACGGGCGCTAAGCGATGTCTCGTTCACGGTATCGCCGGGCGAGATTGTCGGAATGATCGGCCCCAACGGCGCCGGCAAGACGACGGCGTTCAACGTCGCCTGCGGCTTCGTGAAGCCGTCGGAGGGGCACGTTCACTTTCCGAGTATCGGGCAGGCAAACCTCAAGCCGAGCCAGCTGGCCGGTGCCGGAGTCGCCCGGACGCTGCAGGGAGTGGGGCTCTTTCCCCACTGCAGCGTGCTCGAAAACGTGATGGCCGGGGGCCACGTTCGCTCCCACGGGGGCTTCATTTCGGGATTGCTGGCGTTGCCCAGTGGTGTGCGTTCCGAGTGGGCACTGCGCCGCGACGCCTACGCAATGCTCGAGCGGCTCGGCGTCGCCGAGGTGGCGGCGCGACTGCCGTCGGCCATTCCCTATGGCATCGCCAAGAAGGTATCGGTGGCGAGGGCTCTCATGTGTGACCCGACGCTGCTGCTGCTCGACGAACCGGCCTCGGGCCTGGACGAGGCCGAGCTGGACGACTTCGCGGCTCTGATCACCGATCTGCGCTCGTCCATGGGCGTGTTACTCGTCGAGCACGACATGGAGTTCGTGATGCCGCTCGTCGATCGATTGGTCGTGCTCAACTTCGGCGAGGTCATCGCGACGGGCACGCCGAACGAGGTCCGGCGCAACGACGCGGTGATCGCCGCCTACCTCGGGGTCGAACAGTGATCGAGATCGAGGATCTCAGTGTCTCCTACGGTGCCGTTCAAGCGCTGCGGAGCGTCTCCTTTCGCGCCGAGACGGGGCTGATCACCGCGGTGCTCGGCTCGAACGGCGCGGGCAAGACAACGCTGTTGCGCACGATCAGCGGTTTGAAGGCGCCCGACGCTGGGAAGATTACCTTCGATGATCGCCCGCTGGTAGGGGAGAAGCCGGAGAACATCGCGCGACTGGGCGTCGGACACGTGCCCGAAGGTCGGGGCGTCATCAGCGAGTTCACCGTGGAGGAGAACCTCCGTCTGGGGGCGCTCGTGGCGAAGGTGGATCTAGGCGCGGGACTCGACGAGCAATATGCGCGCTTTCCGGTGCTCGGCGAACGGCGTAAGCAGCATGCCGCCAAGTTGTCGGGCGGCGAGCGACAGATGTTGGCCATGGCTCGAGCCCTTATCGCTAAGCCCACGGTGCTGTTGCTTGACGAGCCCTCCCTAGGTCTGGCGCCGCTCGTCACGTCCCAGCTGATGCACACGATCCACGACCTCTGTGCCGCGAAGGACCTCACGGTGATTCTTGTCGAGCAGAACGCCTCGAGCGCGCTGCGCATTGCCGATCACGCGGTGATCTTGCACTTGGGGCGGGTCATGGCGGACGACGCGGCGAACCTCATTGCCGCTGACGAGAACCTGCACCAGTACTACCTCGGCATGGCGGAGTGATGGACGCCTTTCTCACCTCACGGATCATCTCGGACATCCTGGAAGGACTGACGAATGGCGTGATCTACGGCCTCGTGGCTCTCAGCCTCGTGCTGATCTGGCGATCAACGGGCATCTTGAACTTCGCCCAAGGGGCGATGCCAATGTTTGCTACTTACCTTGGCATGATCGTCTTTGCCAGCTACCTCGGCTACTGGCCGCTCATCGGCATCTCGGTCGTGGCGGGCTTTGCCCTCGGCGGCGTGACCGAGCGGGTGCTGGTGCGCCACCTCTACGGCAAACCGGAGATCAACCCGATCGTTGTGATGGTCGGCTTCTTGATCGTCCTAGAGGCGGTGGCGGCTGCGATCTGGTCGACGACGCCCCACGGCATCCCGAATCCGTTCTCGCCCGTCGACTGGCACTTGGGCGGTCGACCGCTCGCGCTGTCGCCCTTCAGCGTCTACGAGATCGCGACGGCGCTTGTCGTCATGACATTGGTCGCCGCGCTCTTTCGCTTCACCAAGCTTGGGCTCCAGTTGCGGGCGTCGGCACTCGCGCCGGAGGTCTCACGGCTCCTTGGCGTGAGGGTCAGTCGCATGCTCACGCTGGGCTGGGTCCTCTCGACAGGGGTGGGAACCATCTGCACGGTGCTCGTCGCGTCCAACTTTTTCACTGGTCTCAACCCTCAGGTCATGGACGGAATCTTTGCCTTTGGCTTCATCGCGGCGGCCGTGGGCGGCCTCGACAGTCCGGTCGGCGCCGTTGTCTCAGGCGTCACCATCGGGATCATTCTGCAGTTCGTCGGTGATTACGTGAACTCGAACGCCATTATCCTCACGGCGCTCATCATCCTGATCGTCTCGTTGATGCTTCGACCCAATGGCATCTTCACTAAGAGCACGGCTCGGCGAGTCTGATGAATTGGTCGTTGATCGCCCGACGTAACGGCTTTCTGGCAGGTCTGCTCGTGGTCGGGCTCGTGGCGGCCTTCCTCGCCACACCGAGATTGCGTGACGGAATCGTGATCGGGGCCACCGTCGTGGTGGCGATCGTGGGTGCCGCGATTCTCGCAACGCCCGGCTTCCGTGACGCCCACCCGGTGGTCGGTCGAGCTGTCATTACGCTCGTTGTCCTTGACTTCACGCTCTTTCTGACGTTCTTTCTTCCCGCCTCCACCGACTTCAACCTGGCGGTCGGAGCCGCGATGTCGATCGTGCTTCTCGGGCTCTCGTTTCTCACCGGTGCGTCCGGCCAGATCTCGCTGGGCAACGCCGGCTTCATGGGCGTGGGCGCCCTCGCCGTGGCGATCTGGGCGAACCATCACCCGACGACCCCGATCGTGGTTACCATTCTGATCGCCGTCGCGTGCGGGGCCCTCGTGGGCCTCTTGCTGGGACTGCCGGCGACCCGCCTACGCGGACCGTACCTCGCCGGGATGACGTTGGCTTTCGTTGTTGCCTTTCCCGCGCTCGACAATTCATTCTCTTCCTGGACTGGAGGCGACGCCGGCCTGGAGTTGCCCACCCCGGTGACTTCGCCGCACTGGCTGACCGGCTTCTTCAGTGCCAACACGTCGACGTTCACGCTCGGCACTGTCTGGCTGACCGACATGACAATCATCGTTACGGCCGTCGCCTTCTTCTTTATGGCCAACCTCTTCGCCAGTCGCGCCGGGCGGGCGATGCGACTCATTCGCGACAACGATGTCGCCGCGGAGCTCGTGGGGATTTCGCTGCCACGAGCGCGGGTCCTCGCGTTCGTGGTCTCCGCCGCCTACGCAGCACTGGGAGGGGCTCTGTGGACCCTGATCAACAACTCGATTTCGCCCCCGACGTACACGCTGGCCCTGTCGATCACGATTCTGTCCCTGATGGTGATCGGTGGCATCGGGACCATTCCCGGGGCGATCATCGGCGGCGTCATCTACGCCTACTCGACAAATGTCATCACGTGGTTCACCTCGCACGTCGGAGTCAGCTCCCAGAGCAGCCTGGCCAGCCAGATGCCGGGCATCGTTTTTGGCGCTCTGTTGATCCTGACGATGCTCTTTGCGCCTCGCGGCATCACCGGGGCCATTCAACGTCTCCTGGCGTGGCGTCGCGCTCGAAACGCGGCATGACTTGCAATGGGGGTGCGGCCCACCTACGCTCACCAGGCAGGAATCAGTCGAGGGGGAAAATGTCATGAAGATAGTCAGAACGCGGCGAGCCGCGACCCTGGGAGCGTCCCTGATGCTCTGCCTGGCGCTCGTAAGCGCGGGAAGTACCGCGATCACGGCCGGGGCTGCGACCCACGTACCAGGCGTCACGGCGACCCAGGTCACGATCGGCGCGACGGTGCCGCTGACGGGCATCGCGTCGTTCGGCTACAACGAGGTGGCGAAGGCGGCGAACGCCGTCTTCAAGTACGTGAACGGCAAAGGCGGGATTAACGGCCGGAAAATCAGGTACATCCTGAAGGACGACTGCTATGGCACGCCGGGCTTTGGCTGCACCGGTACGCCGAGCACGCCGAGCCAGACGCGCGCCCTGCTCTCCGTTCCGGTGTTCGCCACGGTCGGATCGCTGGGCACCCCGACCCAGGACTCGGTGCGTACGCTGCTCAGGTCCAACGGTGTCCCCCAGCTCTTCGTGAACTCCGGTTCGCTGGACTGGGACAACCCCACGGCGTACCCGGGGCTCTTCGGCTGGCAGACCAGCTACAACGAGGAGGGCAAGATCTTCGCCAAGTACATCAACGCGACGTACCCTTCGGCGAACGTGTGCTTCCTGGGCCAGGGCGACGACTTCGGGACCGACGGCCTGGCGGGACTGGTCGACGGGGGCTTGACGCCCACGGTGACCGACCTCTACAGCGTCACGTCGATGGTCTTGACCAACGGCGCCAGCATTGAGCCCTACATCGCGAGCTTCCAGAGCAACAAGTGCACGGTTGTCGTGCTCGACACGATCCCCGGTGCGACGGACTACGCCTTGGGATCCGCCTTGGCGCTCGGCTACACGCCGCAGTGGGTCATCTCGAGCGTGGGTTCGGACCCCTACTCCGTCTACACGCCGCTCGAGGGGAAGGGCCTCACGACCGACCCCGAAATCGGCGCGATCTCCTTTAGCTTCCTGCCGACTCCGACGAGCAACAGCCCGTGGATCGCCTGGATGATGAAGGTGCTCGAGGCCGACCACGCGGACTTCCCGACCTTCACCTCGACGTCCACCATGGACGGCAACATGGAGTACGGCATCGGTTGGGGTGTCGCCTTCGTTGAGGCGCTGAAGGCTGCGGGCAGGAACTTCACGCGCGCGAGCTTCCTGAAGGTGATGACGAGCACAACATTCTCCCAGACCCCCGCGTTGTTGCCGCTCAGGTACTCGTCGAACGACCACCAAGGTCTGAACGGCGGCTACCTCACGAAGGTCATCACGGACGCTGAGGTCGCGCCGATCAACGGCAAGATCTACGTGACGGACAGCACGCCGGGCGGGGCAGTTACGTCGGCCACCAAGTTGAGCACGGGCATACCGTCCTGGCTGAAGTAGCGCCGTAGATTTCACCACCGAAGAGCCCCGGCCTAGCGCCGGGGCTCTTCGGCGAGGACGCTGGCGTCAGCCTCCGAGCAGTGCGGCGATCTCCTCGGCAACGTCCGATGCAGTGGCGTAGGGAGCGAGGCGGGATCCGGCTCGTCCGTGCAGATGAGCGGCCATGGCGGCAGCTTCGAGGGGGGCGTGGCCCCGGGCGATGGTTGCCGCGATGAGTCCAGACAACACGTCGCCCGTGCCTGCGGTGGCGAGCGACGCCGTGCCCGACGTGACGACCCGCAGGGTGCCCGCGGGACTGGCGACGACCGTGGTCGGTCCCTTCAAGAGCACCACGCAGCCAGTGGCGCGAGCGAGCGCCCGCACGTCGTCGAATCGATTCGAGGAGAGCGGCTCTCCGCTCAGGCGCACGAACTCCCCATCGTGGGGGGTCAGGACCCAGGAGCCATCGCGAGGAGAGAGCTCGTCAATGAGATTCCGATCGAGGCCATCAGCGTCGAGCACGAGCGGGCAGGTGAGGTTGGCGATGCGCTCGCGCAGCCAGCCGGCGGTGCCCGCTCCGAGCCCGGAACCCGCAACCACGGCTCGACAGCGGGCGTCGACCGTGGGCTCGCTTACGTGGACGACTTCGGGGGGCAGGTTGACAGAGGAACCAATGTCGCCGTGGCTGGCGAGGCGGATCATTGAAGCGCCGCCGGCGAGCGCGCCGCGCACCACCAAATCGGCGGCGCCGGGCATGAGCGGCGATCCGACGAGGGCCTGCACGGCATGTCGCCACTTGTGGTCATCGGCGTCACTTTGGATCAGGAAAGCGAGGTCGCTGTCGTCGAGCAGGCCGTTTTCGAACGCCTCGACGATGCCGAGCCCCGCGCAGTGGAGCTCGCCCATGATCGCGGCCGACGGACCGGTCAGGTGCGCGGGCTTTAGGGCGCCGAGGGCGAGGGTGGCGCTGGCCACCATCGGCTCACCGAGCAGCTCGCCCGAGTCGGCGTCGACGCCCGAAGGAAGGTCGACCGCCAAGACGGGAGTTTCGATTGACACCTTCGGAGCGACGAAGGGCCGCGAGCAACCCAGTCCGAACGCGGCGTCCACGACAAGGTCGTAGCCCACCAGCAGCGCCGGCATATGGTCCCAGGGGACGAGGTCAACACGGGCTCCCCTTGAGGTGAGCCAAGCCGCCGCCACGCGTCCATCGGCGCCGTTGAGCCCGGGGCCCACGATGACGGCGACCCGAGTGCCGTAACACGATCGCAGGATCCGCTTCGCGTGCAGGGCGACGGCCGTGCCGGCCAGCCCAACCAAGGCGTCCACGCCGCGCTGTCCGGTCGCCTTCGCGTCGGCCTCGCGCATCTCGGCAGTCGTCAAAATTGGTATCACTTACCCTCCGTTGACCGACGTGTCGTGGCGTCCGCTGGGGCAATGCTAGTGAGGCGTCGAGCGGGCATTCTTCGTACTCGGCCGTTGGAGTGGGTGAGGGATGAGCTGGCCACGCGAATGTTCGTGGCCGGACCGCTTTCGTGAGCCGTTACTAGGCGACCACGCTGGCGCAGTGCCAACACTTGGTGGCGGCCGCCGGAAGGTCACTGGACAGGCATTCGGGGCAGGTCTTGGTAGGTGGGGGAGGCGTCGGGGCGGCGAACACGGGAGTGCCCTGCTTGGCCATGTACTGGCGGTACGGCACCACGAGCACCAGGTAGACGACGAGCATGAAGATGACGAAGTAGATGACGGCGGCGATGAATGCGCCGAGCGAAATGAACTGACCATTGATCGTCCATCCGAGCCCCTTGACCGTGTGCTTGCCGGCGAGCGCGTTGATGAGCGGGGTGACAATGCTCGTCGTAAAGGCCGAGATGAGGGTGCTGAAGGCGAGGGCGACGACCAGGCCAACGGCGATGACGACGAGATCCCCTCGAAAGAGGAAGTTCTTGAATCCCTTGAACATGTGCTCTCCAATCCTCGAGTTCCCCCGACTTTAGCGAGCGGGGCTCGACCGAGTCAGGTGGAGTGGGAGACGATGCCGGTGATCGTGCCGACGATCTCCTCGGCGCTCGATCCCGGGCCGAAGACCGCCGCGACGCCGAGTTCGCCAAGCAGTTCCACGTCACCTGGCGGTACGATGCCGCCCACGACGACGGGAATGTCCGATCCCCGGACGCGCAGGGCCTCGACGACGAGCGGAGCGAGTGTCATGTGCGCGCCCGAGAGCATCGAGAGTCCGACGACGTCAACGTCCTCTTGTATGGCGGAGGCGGCGACGGACTCGGGCGTTTGGAAGAGCCCGGTGTAGACGACTTCCATGCCGGCGTCGCGCATGAGCCGCGCCACCACCTTGATGCCCCGGTCGTGGCCGTCGAGCCCGACCTTGGCGACGAGCACACGCACGCTCATAGGGTCGGCACTTCGACGTACCGGCCAAAGACTCGGGCGAGCGCCGACATCATCTCGCCGACCGTCGCGTAGGCCTTGGCGGCCTCGATGAGCGCCGGCATCACGTTCACCGTTGGATCGCCGGCGTCGTGGGCGAGCCGCTCGAGCGCTGACGCCACGCGCTCGCCACTGCGCTCGCGTCGAACTTTCGCCAAGCGCTTGAGCTGTTTCTGCTCGTCTTCGTGGGTGATCACGAGCGTTGCCAGGTCCTCGTCGTCGTTGCCCTCAGTGAAGTCGTTCACGCCCACCACGATGCGCTCGCCCGAATTGAACGAGCGCTCGAGCTCATAGGCGGAGTCCGAGATCCGACCTTGGAACCAGTTCTCCTCGATGCCGCGCACGCAGCCCTCGAGCATCGATCCTTCGCCCATCTTGGCGACTTCGGCGAAGATCACCTCGGCCTCGAGATCCATTTCGTTGGTCAGCTCCTCGATAAACCATGAGCCGCCGAGGGGATCGGCCACGTTGGCGACGTTTGTCTCGTAGGCGATGATCTGCTGGGTGCGCAGGGCGATGCGAGCCGCCTTCTCCGAGGGCAGGGCGAGTGCCTCGTCCATCGAGTTGGTGTGCAGCGACTGAGTGCCCCCCAGGACGCCGGCCAGGGCCTCGATGGCGGTGCGCGCGACGTTGATCTCCGGCTGCTGGGCGGTCAAGGACACGCCGGCCGTCTGGGTGTGGAAACGGAGCTGCCAGGACCGCTCGTCCTTGGCGCCGTAGTGATCGCGCATCCACTTGGCCCAAAGCCGCCTCGCGGCGCGGTACTTGGCGATCTCCTCAAAGAAGTCGATGTGCGCGTTGAAGAAGAATGAAAGTCGCGGCGCTACTTCGTCGACGCTCAGCCCGGCCGTTAAGGCCAACTCGACGTAGGCGAAGCCGTTGGCGAGGGTGAAGGCCAGTTCCTCGGCGGCCGTCGAGCCGGCCTCGCGGATGTGGTAGCCCGACACCGAGATGGAGTTCCACTTGGGCATCTCGGCGGCGGTGAAGGTGATGGTGTCGCGCACGAGTCGCATCGACTGTCGCGGGGGGAAGACGAACTCCTTCTGGGCCTGGTACTCCTTCAGGATGTCGTTCTGCAGGGTGCCACCGAGCGTCGCCCTCGGGACGCCCGCCTCCTCGGCCTGGGCGACGAAGAGGGCCAGCATCACCGCGGCGGGCGAGTTGATCGTCATCGAGGTCGTGATGCGCGAGAGGTCGATGCCCGCGAAGAGGTCGCGCACGTCAGCCAGGGAGTCGATGGCGACCCCGCAGCGACCGACCTCACCGAGGGACATCGGGTCGTCGGAGTCCAGGCCGAGCAGCGTCGGCATGTCAAAGGCGGTCGAAAGTCCCGTGCCGCCCGAGCGGATTATCTCGAGAAAGCGGGCGTTGGTGTCGGTCGCGACGCCGAAGCCGGCGAACATCCGCATCGTCCAGAGCTTGGTGCGGTACATCGAGGCGTGCACGCCCCGGGTGTAGGGGTAGACACCAGGGAACTCGGCGTCCTCGGGCCCGTAAACTGGAGCTAGGGGAATGCCCGAAAGGGTGGTGAACTTCTTCGCGCGCAGACTCGACTGGTCGTAGAGACGGCGCCAACGCTCCTCGGCACTTTCCTCAACCACCCGTCACCTCCGCACCGGGACTTCGCTCCACGCTCAGCATAGATTGGGGCGACTTCATCGTCGCTTTGAGCGTGGAGCCCGCCCGCGCTACCTGGGGTCGGCGATCTGCAGTGCCAGCAGCGGTGCCGAGGCCTTGTTGAGGCACTCGTCGTACTCGAACTCGCCGCGGCTGTCGGCGACGATCCCGCCGCCGGCTTGGACCGTGGCGACGCCGTCGCGCAGCGTCAGCGTGCGGATGGTGATGGCAAAGTCGGCGTTGCCCGAGAGCGAGAAGTAGCCCACCGCGCCACCGTAGGGGCCGCGGTACACGGTTTCGAACTCGTCAATCAACTCCATTGCGCGGACCTTGGGGGCACCGGTCAGGGTTCCGGCGGGAAAGAGCGCGTCAAAGGCGTCAAAGGCGTCCAGACCCTCACCGAGATCGCCGTCGACGTGGCTGACGAGGTGCATCAGGTGTGAGAAGCGCTCGACGTGAGCGAGCCGCGCTACTTGCACCGTGCCGGGCGTCGCGACCCGGCCGATGTCGTTGCGCCCGAGGTCGACCAACATGACGTGCTCGGCGATCTCCTTCTCGTCGATCAGCATCTCGGCCTCGAGAGCGCGGTCCTCGTCATCGGTGACGCCCCTCGGGCGGGTGCCCGCGATGGGCCGGGTGCTCACGACGCGGTCGTGCACCCGCAGGAGCATCTCGGGCGACGCGCCGACGATTTGATGTTCGACGGAGTCGAGCAGGTACATGTAGGGCGAGGGGTTGAGCGCGCGCAGCACCCGATACAGGGTGAGCGGATCGACGTCGCTCGGGCGCTGGAACTGCTGGCTCGGCACGACCTGGAAAACGTCGCCGGCGACGATGTACGCCTTGGCTCGCTCGACGACGTTGGCGTAGCCAGCGGCGCTGAAGTTCGACAGGCCTGCGGCGAGACCACGAACGTCGACCGCAGCGCGCTCGGACGGAGCCGTCGCCACCGTCCGCTCAGTCATCGAATCGTCTGGCGGGGCTGGTGACAACAGCGCCTCGACAAGCGAGTGGAGGTGTTCGAGGGCGCTGTGGTAAGCCGCCTCGGGTCCGGCCTGCTCGATGAAGGCGAGCACCACGACAGTCGTGGAGTGTCGCAGGTGGTCGCAGATGAGCACCGCTTCAGGGAACGAGAAGTCGACGTCGGGCCAGGTCGGGGCGTTCGCGCGACCGGGTAGTTGCTCGAGGCGGCGCACGTAGTCGTAAGAGACGAATCCGACGGCCCCGCCGAAGAAGTCCGGCAGTTCGCTCGGCGCAAACGTGCGGTAGCGTTTCAGGCGCGCTCGAAGCTCCTCGAGTGGCGCGCGCGGCGTCGCGTATGTCTCGCTGCCCTCCACAACGGTCTTGCCGGCGCGTGTCGTAAGCCGCCAGCGGCGGTCCAGCCCGATGAAGGAGTAGCGGCCGGTCGCCTCCCCGAGCGCGGCGCTTTCGAGCAGGAAGATCGCTCGCTCGCTCAGTCGCTGATAGAGCGAGACCGGGGTTTCGCGATCGAGCTGGAGCGTCACGTGAAGGGGGATCACGTTAAATCCCAGGTCCGCAAGATCGATGAATGCTCCGCGTTCGAGGGATTCCATGGAGAAAGGCTAGTGATCGAGCGCCGTAGTCTGGGTCGTAATGCCTGAGCCGATCTCGATCCTCGTCGTTGACAACTACGACTCCTTTGTCTACAACTTGGCGCAGTACGTCGCCGAACTAGGGGCGCTCGTCACCGTGCGTCGCAACGACGCCGTCAACGCGGCCGACGTCGCCTCGGGTGAGTTCGACGGCGTGCTCATCTCACCCGGCCCCGGTCGTCCGAGCGCGGCCGGCAACTGCTTGGCCATCGTTCGCCAGTGCGGTGAGTCGGGGGTACCCCTGTTCGGCGTCTGCCTCGGTCACCAGGCGCTCGCCGAAGCGTACGGGGGCGAAGTCGTCGTCGCCCCGGAGTTGCTGCACGGTCGAGCCAGTGTCGTCGAGCACGACGGGGCGGGCGTCTTTCGCGAGGTCAGCAATCCGCTGGTGGTCGGCCGATACCACTCGCTCGTCGTACTCGAGGACGGACTGCCCGATGTATTCGTTGTGAGCGCACGCTCCAACGGACTGGTGATGGGAATCCGGCATCGGACTCTCGACTCAGAGGGCGTGCAGTTTCACCCCGAGTCGGTACTAACCCAGGACGGCTACGTGATCTTGGCCAACTGGCTCGAGCGCTGCGGTGCCCAGGATGCGGTGGTCCGCTCGCGCGCGCTCAGCGTTCGGGCCGACGAGGTTCGAGCGGCTCTACCCGAACCCTCGCGTTAGATCAGCGTTAGTTGAATCGTTGGCCGACGCCGTAGCGGCTCTCAACCACTTCACCGTTGAGCAGCTCGACCTTGTAAGCGGCCGGCCCGTTGCTCGGGTCGACGTCGCCATCGGCGGCGACCGAAGTGGCATCCGTTCCCTCGTACCAAACGCCGACGGTGTCGTCGGTCGCGTAGGCCATGGGCGGAAGGGTGCCGTCCCTCATGAGTTCCTGGAGCAGCGGGCGACGCTGCTCCTCACTGTCGTAGTGCACCCCATTGGCGTAGGGCAGCAGACCCAGGCCGTTCGTCACCGGCCTTAGCTTGGGGCCGAAGGAGTCGGTGGTGCCACCCACGTGCCAGCAGACGCTCCCGGCGGACACGCCGCCGAGGATGACGCCACTCTCCCAGGCCTCGCGCATCGCCACGTCGACGCCGTGGAGGCGCCATAACTCTAAGAGGTTCGCCACCGATCCGCCACCGACCCACACGAGGTCGCTCCCGCAGAGCCGCGCCGTGGGATCGGCCGAGGGCTGGGGAAAGAGCTTGAGCTCAGTGACGTCGCAACCCGCGAAGTTGAATGCCTCGTAAGAGATCGCGTAGTAGAGGCTCGGGTCGCCGCTGGCGGTCTCCATGAGACAGACCCGAGGACGGTCCTTGCCGGTCAGCTCGAGCGCGCCAAGGACCATCTTTCCCAGGCGAAAGGTCATTTGCACGGGGCCGGGTACCATGCCGCCCGAGGTTGCCAGAATTCGTCGAGTTGTCACTGCCCCTTTTTAGTGCAGGTCGTCCCAGCATCGTGGTGGGCGGCGCCACTGCCTAGGATTCGGGACACGCCCGAGTTCCAAAGGAGATCGGTGGCATCCAGCGAACAGGTACTCGACCAACTAATAGACGATCTCGTCACGGCTTATCCACCGAAGTCCACCGACCCCGTTACGTTTCTCGGCCAGCAGTTTGACCGTGGCCTGGCCTGGGTCCACTTCTCCGAAGGCGAGGGCGGCTTGGGCCTGACACCGGCAGATCAGCTCTATGCGATGCGCCGACTTGGAATGCTCGGCGCTCCGAGCTCGATCGCTCGCAACATCATCGGCTATGGCATGGTCGCGCCCACGCTCGTCATCCACGGCACGGACGAGCAGAAACGGCGGTTCCTGCGGCCGCTCTTCACCGGCGAGGAGATCTGGTGCCAGCTCTTCAGCGAGCCGGGGGCCGGTTCCGACGTCGCCGCGCTCGCGACGCGAGCCGAGCGCGACGGCGACGAATGGATCCTCACCGGCCAGAAGGTGTGGACGACGCTCGCCCACGTGGCGGCGTTCGGGCTCCTGATCGCCCGCACGAACCCCGACGTGCCAAAGCACAAGGGCATCACCGCGTTCCTCGTTGACATGCGCGCGCCCGGCGTCGACGTGCGTCCCCTCTACCAGGCCACCGGCGAGGCGGAGTTCAACGAGTGCTTCTTTAGCGAAGCGCGCGTGCCCGACGCGCGCCGCCTAGGCGGCGTGGGCGAGGGCTGGGGAGTCTCGATCACCACGCTGATGAACGAGCGTGTCTCCATCGGCGGCACGGTGCCCCCCAGGGGCTCAGGCCTCATCGGCGAGGCGATGCGGATCTGGCGCCAGCACTGGTCCGACCGACGCGACGCGCACGCGATGGCCGTACGCAGCGAGCTGCTCCAAGCGTGGGTGCGCAACGAGGTGACGCGCCTGACCAACTGGCGAGCGAGCGACCTGCGCCGAGTCGGCACGCCCGGGCCCGAAGGCTCGGTCGCGAAGCTCTCCTTCGCGGAGGAGAATCAGCGCACGAGCGAGCTCTGCGTGGATCTGCTGGGCGCCCGGGGCATGCTGTACGGCTCGAACTACCCGCTGGTTCGCCCGACCGAGTCGGCGATGGCGGGGGGCGACCTGCGCAAGATCTTCGTCCGCATGCGCGCCAACTCCATCGAAGGTGGCACCAGCGAGGTGATGCGAAACATAATTGGCGAACGTGTGCTGGGGCTGCCGGGCGAGCCGCGCGCCGACAAGGACCTACCGTGGAAGGACGTTCCGCGCGGCTCGACGCCGCGATGACTTCCTAGTTGAAGCTCGGCTCGTCGAGCCTCGAGCGCTTGAGCTCGTAAAAGCCCGGCGTCCGCAGTGCCAGTAGCACGCCGTCGAAAAGCCGTCCGGCCGCCTCGCCCTTGGGTGCGGGGGTCACGACGGGACCAAAGATGGCGGCGTCGTCGACGTGGATGACCGGCGTGCCCACATCGTCGCCGACGGGACCCATGCCGGCGTGGTGGCTCGCGCGCAGGGCCTCGTCGAACTCGGACGTCGTCGCCGCCTCGGCGAGGTCGGCCTCGAGGCCGACGTCGGCCAGCGCGCCGGCGACCACGGCGCTCCAGTCCTTCTCGCCGCCCACGTGACGGCGCGTGCCCATCGCGCTGTAGAGAGGTTCGACGACCTGGTTGCCGTGGCGCTGCTCGGCCGCGATCAGCACGCGCACTGGACCGAGCAGCCGCTCCTTGAACTCCGCGTACTTTTCGTGTCCCTCGTTGAGCACGGCGAGGCTCATGACGTGAAAGTCGGCCGTGAAGTCGCGGACCTGGCGCGCTTCGAGGAGCCACCGCGAGGTGATCCAGGCCCAAGGGCAGGCGGGGTCCACCCAGAGGTCGACGTGGTCGGTCATGGTCTCCTCACTTGATTGCGTGTGCTGTCAATACCGTAACGACCGCGTTCGTGACGCCAACCATCATGGGAAGGTCGAGCATCTCGTCGATGGCGTGCGCGTTCGAGTGCGGACCGCCAACGCCGGTCGCGACGAACTGGACGCCGGGATAGCGCTGGGCGAGTGAGGCGAGGAAGGGTATCGAACCGCCCTCGCCGGCGAAGCCCGCCGGGCGGCCGAAGCCGTCGACGGAGGCCTGCTCGAGCGCCGTGGCGAGCCACGGCGCGAGTTCGGGCGCGGCCCACCCATCTCCCCACGAATTGATCTTGAAGGTGACGCGGGCGTGCGAGGGCACGTCGGTGGTCATGATCTCCTCGACGACCTCGCCCATGCGCTTTGCGTCGACGCCCGGCGGGAGTCGGAAGGAGAGCACGGCCGTCGTGTAGGGCCGCAGGAGGTTGCCGGCGATATCGGGCGAGGGAATCCCGCCCATGCCGATCACCGAAAGGGTCGGGTACCACGTTCGGCGCAGCAACCGCTCCTCTGCACTCTTGCCCATCAGCTCGACGCCTTCGGCGACGGGAATCTCGCTCGCGATCACGTCGCCGAACTCCTGGGCGATGTCGTGGGCCGACTTGGCGTGGGCCGGCGGGATCTGCGCCCACATCTGCTCGACTAGCACGTCGCCCGTCTCGGCGTCCTCGACACGGTCGAGCAAGAGCCGCAGCACGCGAAAGGACGAGGGGACGATGCCGCTGACCGAACCGCTGTGCTGGCCCTGGTCGAGGACGCGCACCGTGACTTGGACGTTGACCACGCCGCGCAGGGACGTCGTCACCCAGAGCCGGTCGTACGTGAGAGCGCCCGAATCGAGGCAGATCAAGAGCTCGACATCGCCGAGGTGCGTGGCCAGCGCGTCAAGGTAGGCCTCGAGGTCCGAGCTGCCGCTCTCCTCGCTGGCCTCGATGAGAACGACGCAGCGACCGTGGGGGATGCCGTACGCTTCCATGGCTTCGATCGCGCTGAGCGCGGCGAAGAGGGCGTAGCCGTCGTCAGAGAGACCTCGGGCATAGAGTCGATCGTCGCGGCGCACCGGAACGAAGGGGTTGAGCCCTTCGGACCAGTCGCCGAGTGGCGGCTGCTTGTCGAGGTGGCCGTAGAGGACGACGGTGCCGCCATCGCCGGCGGTCGAGTCAACTGTGACGACGAGCGTCGGCGTGCGACCGGGCAGGCGGTGGATCGTCACGTCAGCGCTCGCGAACTTTCGCGAGCGGGCCCAGTCGGCGAGAAGCTGCGCTGCCTGCTCGAGGTAGCCGTGCTCAGCCCACTCGGCGTCAAACTCCGGCGACAAAGAGGGTATTGCCCCGAAGGCCGTCAGGGTTTCGAGGACGTCGCGTTCGAGATCGTTGAGCGAGAGAAGTGGCATGGCAGCGAGGTTACCGGCCCCGCGCGAGGTGAACGGCCTCCCAGCAGTACCACGCGACGTCCGAACGCAGGCCCACGAAGGCGTCGCCCTCAGCTCGCAGCTCGGCTTCGCTAATGAGCTCGTCGAGGCTGTGGATCATCGACCAACCGCTTCGCACGCCCAAGTCCCCGGGAGGCCAGATGTCGTGACGGCCCAGGACGAACATCAGGTACATCTGCGCGGTCCAGGGCCCGACGCCCCGTACGGCCACGACTTCGCGCTGCACTTCGTCGTCAGTCATGCGCCCGTGTCGCTCCAAGCGCACGCGGCCGTCCTGGGTCCGTTCGGCGAGATCGAGCATCGCGGCGGCCTTCGCGTTCGAAAGGCCAAGGGCGCGTAGGTTTTCGTGGCCGCAGAGCGTGATCGTCTTCGCGCTCACCGTGCCCCCGCAGGCGTCGATCACGCGCTGATGAATCGTGTTGGCCGCTCGCGTCGCCAGCAGCTGATGGGTGATGGAGCGAGCCAGCATGGGAAAGCGCTCCTTGACTGGCGTGCTACGTCGACGTGGCGGCGGTCCCACCTCATTAATGAGTTTGCGAAACGCGCGGTCGCGTTGGGCAATCTCCCTGGCCCTCTCTTCGGGCGTCAATGTCGCAGGCACCTAAGAACTATGTCAGAGCTGGCGCCGGCAGGTAGACCCCCTGGGGCGCGTTGGTGGCGTTCGTCACGACTTCCTTTAAGAGCGCGGCGATCGCTCTCACGGGTGCGGCGGGGAACCCGTAACGCCGGCTCGTGAGCACGACGCGCCGCTTGGCGATGCCCTCGATGGGTATGGCGACGAAGGTCGCGCGCAGGTGGGGCGAGAGCATCGTGGCCGGCAGGATCGACGGACCGTGGCCGTCGAAGGTCATCGACGCAATCGTTCGCAGTCCGTCGATCTCAATGAGCGGCTTCATTTCGACGCCGGCCTGGCGAGCCGCCTCGTCGATCTCGCGGCGGATCGGGGTCCCCACCATCGGCAGGAGGATGTCGTGCTGGACGAGGATAGAAAAGGGCAAGGGACTCGCCAGTTTCGCCAGTGGGTGGTCACGCCGAGCGATCACCACGAGGTCCTCGGTGAAAAGCTCGACCTCGCTGAGCTCGTCGGACATCACCGGCCAGGCCAACACGGCGAGGTCGAGTTGGCCGTTCAGCAGACGCGGCTCGAGGGCAGAGTTCGTGCCCTCGCTGATGCGAAGGTTGATGTTGGGGTAGCGATGGCGCAGGTTTTCTAGGAGCAGCGGCACCACCCAGCGTCCCGCCGAGCCGATCATGCCGAGCGTGACCTGGCCGGCGATGTCGGCGTTCAGTTCCGATACATCCGAGGCGATGGCGCGCAGTTCGACGAGGATCCGCCTCGCCCGCTCGACCACGATGGCGCCGGACTCGGTGAGGCTCCCCGAGGACCGGTCGATCAGCTCCGTGCCCAGCTCGGCTTCGAGCCGGGCTACCCGGTTTGAGATGTTGGACTGGACGGTGCCCAGTGCCTCCGCCGCCCGCGAGAACGTGCCGTGGTCGGAAATGCTTACGAGCGTCTCCAGCTGCCTAATCTCCATATATCGACTATACAGATGGAAACTATCTCTGTCATTCGCTTGAAAGATAAGCACTTGCCGGGACATACTTATAGGAGCCTGCGTTACTCAAACCCCCCTTGAGTAGTTCGAAGGTTTTGCAGAAGGACCAGCCACCCCCCGGTTGGTCCTTCTGTGTTTTTGGCCGTTGTTAGCGTTGCCTTCATGCCCGGGCGGTTTAGCTTTCGCGACGACCTCGCGAAGGGCGCCGTTCGCACGGTCAATCTGCTTTCGCGACTGAGCGCACGTGGCTCGGGCACCGTCGCCGGGGGGCGGGTGGGTCTCGCCATCGCGCCGAACCTGCTTGCGCATCTCGCCGACGGCCGCGAATTCATCCTTGTCAGCGGTACGAACGGCAAGACGACGACGGCCGCCATGATCGCGTCCGGCTGGGGCGGCGAGGTCGCGTGGAACGCGACCGGCTCGAACATGCCCCCTGGCCACGTTGCCGCCTTAGTCAACTCGACGAGCAATCGGGCGGTCCTCGAGGTCGACGAAGCATGGCTCTTCGCCGCAACTCGAGCGACGAAGCCCCGAGTCATCGCGCTGTTGAATCTCTCGCGTGATCAGCTTGACCGGGCCAACGAGGTCCGTCTCGTCGCCGAGCGCTGGCGGGGCTTCCTTTCGAACGAGCGGGACCTTACGGTCGTGGCCAACGCGAACGACCCACTGGTTGTCTACGCGGCCGAGCTGGTCCCAAGCGTCGCGTGGTGCGATGTACCGACACCGTGGCACATCGACGCCGTGTCGTGCCCGGTGTGCACGAAGCCCGTGCATTTTGAAGAAGAGACGTGGTGGAGCGAGTGCGGCTTCGCGAAGCCGACCGTGATCGCGACGGCGCTAACGGACGAGCTCTTCGTGGACGGGGAGTCCTACGCGCTCAAACTGGAGCTTCCCGGCTCCTTCAACAGATCCAACGCCGCCATGGCCCTGACGGCGCTCTCCCGAGTGGGTGTCGACGTGACAGCGGCACTATCGAAAGTCAATGCTCTTGCGAGCGTGGCGGGCCGATTCAGCCTGCGCCGCTGGAAGGGACATTGCATTCGCTTGCTGCTCGCAAAGAACCCGGCTGGCTTTACCGCCATGCTGGCGACACTGGGAGAGGTCAACGACGATCTGTGGATGGCCATCAATGCGCGCGTCGCCGACGGGCACGATCCATCGTGGCTCTACGACGTTCCCTTCGAGCTGCTGCGTGGACGGCGGGTCTACTGCTTTGGCGAGCGGCGACTCGACCTTGCGGTGCGCCTCGACTACGCGGGAGTCGACTACGTCGTGGTGCATGGCGAGCGGGCGCTGCCGGTGTCCGACTCGGTCATCGACGTGCTCGCGAACTATACGGCCTTTCAAGAGTGGCGCGCGGGTTCGACGGCGTGCTGAAGGTTGCCCTCGTCTATCCCGAGCTCCTCGGCACTTACGGCGACGGTGGCAACGCACTCGTGCTGGAGGAACGCGCACGACGTCGCGGTATCGAGGTGCGTTTGGTGCGGGTCGGCGTCGACGACGAGATGCCCGACGCGTCGATTTATCTCCTCGGTGGCGGAGAGGACGGGCCCCAGCGAGTTGGCGTCGATTTGCTTCGCCGATCGTCGTTCGTCGAGCACGTGCGTGACGGAGGCTTTGTCTTCGCGGTCTGCGCGGGACTGCAGATCCTTGGCACGAGTTTTGCCGTCGAGGGCGACGACGAGTACCAGGGACTTGGGCTCGTCGGTGCGGTGACTCGACGGGGCGAGACCCGCGCAGTCGGCGATCTCGTCGTGCGAGTGGGCGACCGGCGCCTCGTGGGCTTTGAGAATCACGGAGGGCGAACCCAGCTGGACGCGAGCGTCGAGCCACTCGGCGTGGTCGAGCGGGGGCGTGGCAACGACGGGGCCGCCGACGGATTCAAGACGGCGAGCGCGTGGGCGACTTACGCGCATGGCCCGGTGCTGGCGATGAACCCGTGGCTCGCTGACGAACTCATCGCGAGTGTCCTGGGCCATGAACTCGAACCGCTCGCGAGCGCCGCTGACGAACTCTACCGAGAGCGACTAGCGACGCTTACTGGTCACTCCTCCTCGGGCCGTCTCCCGTAATCAGGGTCGCCGCTTACTTCGCGGCCGAGCTCCTCGACGGCGCGTTCGATGCGAACACCGAA
>Ga0209415_10002181_pt1 | contig 36954 bp, 31 predicted proteins | sample PeaSoiSIISIP2007_FD_187696 | JGI IMG/M metagenome (GOLD analysis project Ga0209415, IMG submission 187696) | Peat soil microbial communities from Weissenstadt, Germany - SII-SIP-2007 (SPAdes) (version 2) | ecosystem: Environmental > Terrestrial > Soil > Wetlands > Peat | place: Germany... | reverse complement strand
GTCGAGCTCGAGCGGCGCGGCGGGCGAAGCCGGCGCCGGCTGCCCCAGCGGCTTCACATGCTCGTCGTTCGCAGGGGTAGGAATGGCATGCACGATGTCGGGGGCCCTCACCCCGCCGACCTGCACGGCGGGGAGCACGTGCACCTCCCCGCCTGGCGCGACGTGCGTGTCGCTTTCCACTTTGGGAAGTTACTGCGTGAAGCAGTGCCAATGACGCCCGACGGGGCACATTCGCGCGCTACTTCTGGGTAGTCTCCGACAGCGTGGCGACGATCTCGCTGACCTCGAATGGCTTGCGCACCCACCGGATGCGCTCGTCCTCGAGGCCTTCCGGCAAGCCGACGGCGCTGCCGCTGATGAGAACGAGCGTGACCTCGGGCGATCCCCGGCGCAGGGCCTCGATCGCGCCGCGCACGTCCTTCGCGATGGGTGACAGGTCGACCAGAGCGGCGTCGTGACGCTCGCTCGCGTGCCGGATGAGCTCCGCCGCCGTGCGGGCGACAACGACGTCAGCCCCCCGAGCCCCGAGCCCGGATTCCAGGAGCGCGGCGACGTCTGCGTCGTCCTCGACGACGAGGATGCGCTTGCCCGAGAGGACCCGGGCGCGTAGCGACGACGAGGCGGGCGTCGGCATCGGCGGCTCGAGGCGCGGCCACCGCAGCAGGAAGCGCGCGCCGGACGGCTCCTCGTCGGACATGAGATCGAGATCCCCGCCAGCGGCCCGGGAGACAGCACGCGCATACTTCAGGCCGACGCCCGCGCCATCCTTGCGGCTCGTCACCCCGTCGAAGACGCTCGCGGCCTGATCCGGCGCGATGCCGGGACCCTGGTCCTCGATGACGATCGTCGCCGAGGCGTCGTCCTCGCGGGGATCGACGGTGACGTGGCTGTCGCGGGGAGCCCACGCGAGCGCGTTGAGGAGCACGTTCGTCAGGACCTGAGACGCGTCGGCGGCGAGCGGCACGCGCAGCCCGGGGCACCGGCGCGTGACGACGAGCTTGACGCCGGCGCGCTGCGCCTCGACCGAGAGCGCGTCGACGACCTCGCCGACGATGGAATCCAGCGACTCCTCGCGCTGGTCGGCCGCCCCGTGGGCGCCGATCGCTCGCCTCGCCAGATCGCGCGCCGCGCGCGCGCGGTCGTCGATGATCGCTAGAGCATGATCGATCTGCTGCGGGGACGCGCTCCCGGCGCGCGCCTCGGCGACCCAGCCGAGCAGGACCGTCAGCGCGTTCGAAACGTCGTGCAGCGCGCCGGTCACGTCCCTGTGCGGATCGGGCGCAGGTGCGTCGCTCCATCGCGCGGAGGTACGCAAATTCTCGCGGTTTCGCCCCACGTCATCGAAGTTACGCCACTTATTCCGCCTGGTCACGCTCCACACGATCGAGCCGCCGGCCGAGGGCCTTCGCAACGGTGCTTGCCTCGGCCGTGACCACCGCAAGAGCCGCCCTGGCGCCCTCGAGCGTGATGTCGCGGGCCTCGACGATCATCGTCGCCACGCGCTCGACCTGGTCGCCCAGTGCGCCCCCGGCCACCGCGACGGCGCGCGCGTGGAGGCCCATGTGGCCCCGCTGGATGCCGTCGCTTGCGAGGGCTCGCACGGCGGCGAGGTTCGACGCCAGGCCGATCGAGGCGGCGATGGCGGCGAGCTCTTGCGCGCCGGAGACGCCGAGCATCCTCAGCGACAGCCGCGCGGCCGGATGCACGCGGAGTGTCCCCCCGACGGTGCCGAGGGCGAGCGGGAGCTCGAGGAACCCCTCGATGGCGTCTCCGTTGCGCCGCCAGACCGCGAGCGGCATGTAGCGCCCCGTTCGCGCCGCGAACGCGTGAGCCCCCGCCTCGACCGCGCGCCAGTCGTTGCCCGTGGCGATGACGACGGCGTCGATGCCGTTCATGATCCCCTTGTTGTGGGTGGCGGCGCGGTAGGGATCGAGCTCGGCGAAGCGCGACGCGGCGACCATCCCGTCGATCACGTCGCTCCCGCTCATCTCGTCGGTCGCGAGGATCTCGGCGGCGACGCGGCAGCGGACGCGGACGCACCGCTTGTCGGCCAGATTCGAGAGGATGCGCAGGCCGAGCTTCCCGCCGGCGATCGCGGCGATGCGGTCTCCCACGGCCTCGGCGACGCCGTTGACGAGGTTCGCGCCCATCGCGTCCTTGCAGTCGATGACGACGTGAGCGACGACCATGTCGGGGGCGAGCACGCGCACCTCGACGCCGCGCACGCCGCCGCCGCGCGCGACGAGACCCAGGATGGCGCGCTCGGCGAGCGTGACGATCTCGTCCTCGTGCTCGGCGATGCGACGCGCCGCGCCCTCGGCGTCGCGAACGTCGCGCAGCTGCACCTGCGCGATCATCAGCGGCGGGTCCGTGTCTGCCGTGAAGCCGCCCCCGGCGCGCACCATCTTGGCGGCGTTCGAGGCGGCCGCGACGACGCTCGGCTCCTCGATGACCATCGGCACCACGTGGTCGTGCCCGTTCACGCGGACATTCAGCGCGACGCCGTAGGGCAGGGCGTAGGTGCCGAGGACGTTCTCGACGAACTTGTCCGCGCTCGCGGCGTCGAGGCCTCCCTGGTCGAGGGCGCGGCCGATCTCGGCGGGGTCGGCGCCGGTCGCCTCGCCGACGAGGCCTCTCCGCTCCTCGACGGTGACCTTGCGAAAGCCGGGCAGCTGGGATGTTCGAGCCATGGTTCGGAATCCTCGTCAGGAGAGCGATTCGGGGCGGACTCCACCCCGATCGATGGACAGGGTCAAGGGGCGAAGGTCGAGCGCGCGGGCGCGGCGATCGAACGACGCGGACGGCGGAGCAGTGCCCAGCCAGACGGCGACATCGCCGCCGCCCGCGCCCGATGGGAGGAACGCGCCCTCCTCGCCGGCCGCGATCGCCGCGAGCTCGGCGCAAGCGGGCAGGACGATCGGCGCGTCGGCCGCGAGGCCGAGCGCACCGAGGGCGCCGCCATAGGCGCTCGCCGACGCGACGAAGGTCCGCGCATTCCCGTCGGCGACCGACGCTGCCGCGCGTCCGGCCAGGTCGCGCAGCCGATCGAAGACGGTGCCGTGCCGGCCTTTTGCTTTCAGCGCGTCGACGCGGGCGCGCAGGGAGCTCGTGCGCGCGCTCGCTCCGCCCCAGTACACCGCGAGGACGACCCCCGGAGGGAGCTCTACCGCCTCGATGACAGGCTCGGCCAGCCCGATGGCATAGCGGAGGACTCCGCCGAAGACGCTGGCGGCGACGTCGACGCCGCTCCCCCCGCCCTGCTCGCGGGCGTGCGCCGCGCGCGCGGCCCGGAAGATCTCCCCGCGGGCTTGCGAGCTGCGCGGATCCTCGCCGCACGCGACGGCCTGCAACGCGAGCGACGCGACGAGCGAGGCGGCGCTCGACCCGAGGCCGAGCTTGCGTCCGTCGTCGTCGTGCAGCGCGCGCACGTCCACGCCCCCTGCCGAGCCGTCGGCGACGGCATAGCGGTTGACCGCGGCAACGATTGCCGGTGCGCCGTCGAGCACGGCGTACGCGCCGGTGAGGACGACCTTGCCCGGAGCGACGACCCTCACGGCCCCTCCCCCGCCGGCGCCAGGCGCGCGCCCTCGCCTGGCGTGGCCTCGATGACGCGCTGGACGCCAGGCGTCGCCGCCATCCTCTCGCGAACGCGAGCCGCGTCCGCCGGCTGAACGAGGACCTTCACGTGTGGGCCCGCGTCGATCGTCGCGAATGCGGCCGTGCCCTCCCGGCGAAGCGCCCACACCGCGCCGAGCGCGGCCAGCGTGCCGGCGTTCCAGTACGACACGCCGGCGGCGAGGGCGCAGGCGTGCATCGCGAGGGCGCTGTGCTCGGCGAGCTCGCCCATTCGCGCGAAGTCGCGCGCGATGAGAGCGCCCAGCAGCTCGGCGTGAAGGCGCGGCGCGTGATCGAGCCATGCTCCGGCGTACGGGCTCCGGGCCATGGTCGCTCGCATGCCGTCGGTCGAACCCACGGCCTTACGGTCCTCGGTGGTCACGCAGACGAGCACGACGAGGGGCACGTGACCGGGCGGGGCGACCGGACGGGCCGCCAGGAGGTCGTCCTCCCGTCCGTCGGGCGCCCCCGCCTCGAGCTCGACGAAGCCGCCGAAGACGCTCCGCGCGGCGCTCGCCGATGCCCTTCGCGCGAGATCGCTGACGCGCGCCGCGTCCCAGTCGCCGCCGGCCTGAACCGCCGCGAGGGCGAGGGCGGCGAACCCCGACGCGCTCGACGCCAGGCCGCTTGCCGTCGGAAAGTCGTTGCGTGACTCGACCTCCGCCCGTGCGTCCAGCCCGAGGCCGCGCCGCACGCGATCGACGAGCTCCCGCGCGCGCTCCGCCTCCGTGCCCTGGAGCGCCTTGCCGTCGAGGACGATGCGATCGGTCGCGAGATCGCTCCGCCATCGCACGCGTGTGCGCGTCGTCAGACCGGCAAGGGTGACCGAGAGGCTGGGCACGGCGGGGAAGTTCCCAACCCGGCTCCGCTTTCCCCAGTACTTGCTCAGGGCGAGGTTGGGGTGCGCGACCGCGACCGCTTCGCGCAGGATCACGGCGCCACCTCGCTCTCCAGCGGCCGCTCGCGCGTCTCCGGCGCGACGCAGGACGCGAAGCCCGAGAAGCCCTCGACCTTCCACGCCGCGAGGACGTCGACGGCGACTGCCTGCGACGGCACGAGGGCGACGACGCTCCCGCCACCTCCGCCGCCCGTCAGCTTCGCCCCGAGCGCGCCCGCCCCGCGCGCGATCGCGCATATCCGCTCGATCTCGGGGGTCGACACGAAGAGCCCTGCCAGGAGCATCTGGTTCAGGTCCATCAGGCGCCCGAGCGCGAACCGGTCGCCGGACTCGATCGCGAGGCGCGCGTTCGAGACGAGTGTCCGGATCGCCTCGAACGACTTGTCGACGATCTCGGGACGCCGCGCCCGGAGGCGCGCGACCCCCTCGACCATCGACCTCGTGCTCGACGCCGTCCCCGAGCTGCCGACGCACAGGTGCAGCGGGCCGCGCACACGCACTGCCTCGAGGGGGTGGCCCTTGCGAAACAGGATGCAGCCTCCCCGGGCGGCGACCGCCGCGTCCACTCCGCTCGGGTTGCCGTGAAAGATGCACTCCCAGGCCATCGCGCGCTCCTGGACCACGCCGTCGTCGAGGTGGGGCTCGACGGCGCGGGCGATGGCCACGCCGATCGCGGCGGAGCACCCGAGGCCGCCACCGGGAGGGAGATCGGTCTCCACTTCGACCCAGCGCGCTCCGATGGGGGTCGACGCGTCGAGCAACGCGCGGAACGCCCGGGCGAGGTCACCCTGCTCGTTCTCGTGGACGACGATGTCCCAACCCCGGACGAAGAGGCGGCTCGGTCCACGTTCCATCGGCGCCGCGCGGGCGCTGGCTCCGCGGTCGATCCCGATGGCTATCGCGGGGACGCCGTACACCACGGCGTGCTCGCCGAGCAAGATGACCTTGCCGCACGCATGCCCGACGGCGCCCGTCACGATTGCCTCTCCGTGAGCGCGACCACCGCGCGTTCGAGCCGCTCGCGTCCGGCGGGGGTCAGCGGGACGCCGGCCAGCGCCGCACGCGACTCGCCGACCAGCGCGCCGATCCGCTCCTCGACGAGCGCCCGGGCGCCGCAGGCCTCGATGCGCTCGATCGCCGCGCGTACCTCCCCATCGTCGGCGTCGCGGTTCCCGAGCACGCGATCGAGCAGACGACGGGCGGACGTGTCGCGCATCGCGAGGACGACGAGGGACGTCCGCTTGCCGGCGCGCAGATCGCTGCCCGACGGCTTGCCCATCGCGGTCGCGTCGCCGAACGTACCGAGCACGTCGTCCCGGAGCTGGAACGCGACGCCGAGCGGGACGGCGAACGCCGTCAACCCCGCGACCTGGACCTCGCTCGCGCCGGCGAGGCGCGCGCCCGTGACCACGGGGCCGCGCGCCGTGTAGCTCGCCGTCTTCAGCGCATGCACCGCCTCGACCGCCGCCAGATCCGCAGCCGACCCGCTCACGTCGAGCAGCTGCCCGCCGACGACATCTTCCTCGACGCGACCGACCTCGCGCGCGGCCATCAGCACCCGCGCGGACGCGAGCTCCAGCTCGAGGAGCGCCTGGCGCGCCCAGGCGGCGGCGAGGTCCCCGGCGAGGACACTCGCGGCATCCGCATCTTTCGGGGCGAAGCGGGCGCGCATCATCGCAGGAACGCTCGGCCCGCCCCGGCGCATTTCATCGCCATCCATCCAGTCGTCGTGAATGAGCAGGTAGGCCTGGAGGAGCTCGAACGCGACACACGCCGGCAGGACCGCGTCGACGCCCCCCTCCCCTCCGCACGCATCGTACGAGGCGACGAGGAGAACGGGCCGCATCCGCTTTCCGCCGCGCAGCGCGAGACCGCGGACGGCGTCTGCCACCGCCTCGAGGTCCGCACCCCGCTGCCGGGCTTCGCCGACGCGCGCGTCCAGCCACGACGCGAGGCGCGCGTCCGTCCGCGCCCGTACAGCGCCGACGAAGCGGTCGTATGCGTCCTCCATCCCTCGCCTTGCGCCGCCCGACGCCTCGCCTAGCACGGAGGTGCCCGCGATGTGGGCCGCTGTCCGCGCTGTGGTCATCACCCGGCGCGGAGCCTAGGGGCCGGAGGGGCAGGAGTCAACCAGTCGTCGACTTCGATTCTCTCGCAAGTCCGCGTGCTTTCACTTTTCTTTGAAGGGCTTGCTCGTCGCGCACGCCCTACTGGCCGACGATGTGAAACTCCACCCGCCGGTTGTTGCGACGCCCGTCGTCGGTCGAGTTGCTGTCGAGCGGGCGGGTCTGACCATAGCCCACGCTCGCCAGGCGATCGACGACCACGCCGTGCGAGACGAGCCAGTTGACCACGGACGCCGCCCGTTTCTGGCTGAGGAGCTGGTTGTATCCGGCGCCTCCGCGGTTGTCGGTGTGCCCCTCCACGCTCACCTGCTTGATCTCGGGGTGGTCGTTCAGGATCTTGAGGACGGCTCCGAGGATGGCGTCGCTTTCCGGAAGGATCACGGCACTTGCCGTCCTGAACTTCACCTGATCGAGTATCCTGATCTGGCCCTTCTGCACGACCGCCATGGGGCATCCGTTCTTGGACGGATCGGGGTTCGGGCCGCCGGGGGTATCCGGACACGCGTCCTTGTCGTTCGGGATGCCGTCCTTGTCACGGTCGGGGTCGGGAGGGCAGCCATTCGTCTTCGGATCGTTCGTCTTGACGCCGGCGACGTCGGGGCACGCGTCCTCCCCATCGACAACGCCGTCGTGGTCGCGGTCCGGGGGGCAGCCGTTCGTCTTCGGATCGTCCGTCTTCACGCCTGGCACGTCAGGGCATGCGTCGCTGTCGTCGGGGACTCCGTCCTTGTCTCTGTCGGCCGCCGGTGGCGAGGGCGGGCAGCCGTTCGTCTTGGGGTCGTCGGTCTTCACGCCGGGCTCGTCGGGGCACGCGTCGTCCGCGTCGGGCACGCCGTCGCCGTCCTTGTCCGCCGCGGGTTCCACCGGAGCGGCCTCCCCCACGGCGGGAGCGAACTCGATCGAGCCCACGACACGCAACTCCGGCGAGCCGAAGCCGCGCGTCATTCCCGGCCCGGCGCCCGCGCCGAAGCGCCAGTCGCCCGTCGTCACATGCGCGCCGAGGAGGCCCTCGAGCGGGCTCTGGTGGCGCGCGAAGATCGCGCCGGCGTCCGTCAGGTCGGTCCGGCCGTACACCTCCGCGCCGACGAGCACGTGGCGTTCGGCGAGCTTCGCCCCGACGGCGCCCGAGATGAGCAGCTCGTCGCCCATCACGTCCCCTACGAACGCCTGCTGCTGCGTGTGCACCATGAACCCCGCCGAGGCGGCATACGCGAACCAGCCCACCTCCCCCGCCGCGAGCAGGTGCGGGGCGACGCGCACCCCGCCGTCGCCGGCGAAGAGATCGCGATCGCCCGTCGGCAGGAAGAGCTGCGCTCCAAGGGCGAACGTGAACGGCTCGCCGTTCGTGCCGAGCAGGCGCGCGTCGGCGTCGAGGCGGAGGTCGCCGAGCGCGGGCTTCGTGGGGGCCTGGACCGAGAAGCCGTTGACGGTGCCGCCGCTTCCGTCCTGGAGGGCAGCGACGGGCAGGTTCATGGCCAGCCGGACGCGATCGGCGAGCACGACGCTCGCCGCGACATGGAGAAACAGCTGCTCTTGCACGATGGCGCTCCGCTCGGAGCCGTCGGTGTTGTAGATGACGAGCGGCTTGTACGCGTAATCGCCGACGAGGCCCCCCGCGGGGCGGAGGTTGCCGCGCAGGTCGAGCGAATCGAGCGCGAACCATTCGCTGCCCGCGGGCGCGGGGTCGAAGCGGTCCAGCGCGAACCCCGACGACTGCGCGAGCGCCCGCCCCTCGAGCAGTGGAGCGGAGACCACCACCGCCGGGAACAGCAGCCACCTTGCGTTCATGTCTCTCACTCTTCGTTCGATCAGGCACGCCCGCGGCGCGCCCTCCCCTCAGCGGCGCTTGCGGCGCCCCGCCAGGACGGCGAGAGCGAGCAGCAACCCGACCGGCGCCCCGGCGCCCGGCGCCGCGAGAGTACCCGGAGTGCTGCACGCGCAGCCACCACCACCGCCGACGTCGCCGTTGATCGGGGGGCCACCGCTTCCCGTGTCGGCCGCTCCCGCCTCGACCAGCGGTTCCGTGGTGCCAACGTCTTCTCCAATCTCGGAGCCCACGCCCTCGTCTGGAATCACGCCTCCGTCGGCGGGGCCATCTGCCAGGCTGCCGTCTTCGGTGCCGCCATCCGCCGCGCTGCCATCTCCCGTGCCGCCGGCAGCGCCATCAGCCACCGCTCCGTCGCCCGCGGCGCTATCCGTCGTGCCTCCGTCCGCGGTTGCGCCATCGGCCGAGCTGCCGTCCGCCGCGCCGTCCGCGAGGCCTCCGTCGGCCGCCCCGCCATCGGTCGCACCGCCGTCCACCGACCCGCCTTCGCCCGACCCGGCGTCGGCCGGCGGGCCCTCCACGCACTGTCCGCCGGTGCACACCTCGCCCGCGGCGCAATCCGTGTTCTGGCCGCATCCGCAGCGGCCCGTGCTCACCTGGCATACGGGGGTCGCCGAGCCGGGGACACACTGCGACGTGCTCTGCGCCGTGCATTGCCCGCAGCTCCCCGCCATCGACCCTGTCGTCTCGCAGACGGGAAACGGAGTGCCGGGCCACGGGACGGCGGCGCATTGCGCGCTGCTGCTGCACGGCAGGCAGGTCAGGGACGCCGTGTTGCAGATGGGCGTGCCGCCGGAGCAGTCGAGGCTCGACGAGCACCCGACGCACGTGTTGGTGGCCTGGGCGCAGAATGGCTGGTTCGCCGGGCAGTCCGAGTCGCTCTGGCACCCGACGCACTGGCCCTGGCGCATCCCGCTCGTCGCGCACACCGGCTCGCCGCTGAAGCTGGCGCAGTCGCTGTTGGCCGTGCAGGCGCGGCACATGTTCGTGGCCTGATTGCAGATGGGGGAGCTCCCGGCGCAGTTCGCGTTGGTCAGGCATCCGACGCACGTGCCGGTCTGCGAGTCGCACACGGGAGCGCCCGCCGGGCACTCCGTGAGGTTCGTGCCCGAACACTGCGTGCACTGGCCGGCGAGCGGCCCCGTCGTCGTGCACGCGGGGGTGGGCGCCGAGCACTGGCTATCCATCGTGCAGGGCTGGCACGTGTGCGTGGACACGTTGCAGATGGGAGTGGCGCCGGAGCAGTTCGCGTCGCTCGCGCACTGCGCGCACGCATTCGTGGCCGACTCGGCGACGCACACGGGGCCGGCCGCGTTGCCGGTGCAGTCCATGCTGGTGGCGCACACGACGCACTGCCCCGCGAATGCGCCGGACGTGTCGCAGACCGGAGAGAGGCCCGCTGTCGTGCAATCCGAGTTGACCGCGCACGCCACGCAGGTGTCCACTGTCGCGCCGGCCTTGCTGCAGATGGGCGTCGGCGTGTTCGCGCTGGAGTCGCACTCGGCGTCGGTGACGCAGGCGACGCAGAGGCCGACGTCGGGGTCCGACGCGGGGGCGCAGTACGGAGTCGTCCCGCCGCAGTGCGAGCTGCCTTCGCAGGAGCACGGGACCCCCGCCGTGCTGAACTCCCACTCGAAGATCTGCTGCAGGTTCGTGGAGCCACCGGTGCCGCCCGTGAAACCGGCGAACGCCTGGGCTCCCACGAGAGCCGACAGGTTGATCGCGTTGTACGAGACGACCGGCAGCGCCGGCTTCGTCGCCGTCTGTGCGATGTACACGCTCAGCGACGTCGCCGACGCGACGTAGTCGATCCACGCGTGGAGCATCCCGCCATTGGCCATCGTGAACGCGGGCGATCCGGTCGCCTCGTGCGTAGCATTGCTCCCGTTCTCCATGATCCCGACATGGTTGGCGTTCGGGTCCCACGTGTTCTGGTACGTGTCGAACTCGACCTCGACGCTGTTGCCGATGCCCCCCGCGAGCGGCGGCGTCCCGGTGTCGTTGCCGTAGCCGAGCGCTCCGCCGTTGTGGCCGAGCGCGCCGGTGCCCGCGGCGCTGTTCTGCAGGATGAACGAGATGCCGTCGGCGCCGTTGGCGTTGGGCGACAGCTCGAACGTGAAGTACGTGTGGAACGACGTCGTGGCGGTCCACGGGATGGCCGCCGTGCGAAAGGCGCTCCCGGCCTGGTTGCCGTTGTTCCTCGTGAGCTCGAGCGTGTTCATGAGCTGCGCTGCGCTCCCGTTGAGCGTCAGCGTGCTCACGTTGGAGAAGTCGCAGTATTCGAACGTCTGCGCGCGCGCCTGCACCGCGGCGAGGCCGACGCCCGCGAAGGCGACGGCGGAAAGGAAGCTAGTCCTGGCGTTCATCGAGTCTCCGAGCCCCGACGAGGTCATCGGCCCCCTCCGGCGCACGAAGAGGGCGCACGAAGGGCACCAACTTGCAACGGTACCACTCTCGCTCGCGCGTCGCGAGAGGGTTACGCTCCGGCCCGCCCACGATGAGCGCCCACCATGACTGACATCGGCAAGCGCAAGGCGGACCACCTCGCGCTCTGCGCCGAGGAGGACGTGGGGTTCCGGAGCGCGTCGACGCTTCTCGAGTGCGTGCGCCTCGTACACGACGCCCTCCCCGAGATGAAGCTCGGCGACGTCGATACGTCGATCGTCCTCTTCGGCAAGCGCCTGCGCGCACCGATCGTGATCGCCTCGATGACCGGCGGGACCGACGAGGCCTCCCGCATCAACCGCGACCTAGCCCGCATCGCCGAGGAGCGCGGCTACGCCTTCGGGCTCGGGAGCCAGCGCGCGATGCACCTGAGCCCCGCAACCGCGCACACCTACCGCATCCGCGACCTCGCGCCGACCGCGCTGGTGCTGGGAAACGTGGGCATCGTGCAGGCGCGCTCGATGACCACGAGCGAGGTCCGCGTGCTCGTCGACGAGGTCGGCGCCGACGCGCTCTGCCTGCACCTCAACCCCGCGATGGAGCTCGTACAGTCAGGGGGCGATCGGGACTTCTCGCACGGCCTCGACACGATCGGACGGCTCGTCAAAGACCTGGGCGTTCCGGTCGTCGTCAAGGAGACGGGGTGCGGAATCTCGCCGGCGGTGGCGAAGAGGCTCCACGACGTGGGCGTCCGGCACGTCGACGTGTCCGGCGCGGGGGGTACGTCGTGGGTGGGTGTGGAGGCGACGCGCGCCGGGACCGAGGGCAACGAGGCGTCCCGGGCGCTGGGGGAGGCGTTCTGGGACTGGGGAGTGCCCACCGCGGCGTCGGTGGCGCTGCTCGCGCCGATGGGGTTCGAGACGATCATCGCGACGGGGGGCATCGCGACGGGGCTCGACGTCGCGAGGGCCATCGCGCTCGGTGCGTCGGCGGCCGGCCTCGCGCGCCCGCTCCTCAGGGCCGTCCGCAGGGAGTCGGGTGGTCCCGAGGCGGCCGCCGCGCTGCTCGACGGAGTGGAGTCCGAGCTTCGCGCCGCGATGTTGCTGACGGGGAGCCGCGACCGCGCGGCGCTTAGGCGCGCGCCCCGGGTCGTCGTGGGCGAGCTGGCAGCGTGGATCGAGGCGCTGGGCTGCGAGAAAATCGCGAAAAAAAGATGATAGCCTCGGCCATATGACGGAGAAGAAGGCACGGGGGCCCCGTCGAAGCGATCGGCCGAGCGCCGCGGTCGCCGCCGAGCTGAAGCAAAAGCGGGACGCCTTCCTTCACACGTTCTTCCAGCGTGGCGCCGAGCTGACCGACGAGCTCGTGAAGGAGAACCGGCGTCTGCACGACCAGCTGTCGGTGCTCGAGAAGGAGAACACATCTCTCAAGACCCAGCTCGCGAGCGACGAGGCCATCCGCGACCTGCTGAGGAAGATCGACGAGCTGGAGCGCGAGAAGTCGCGCCTCCTGTCCACCGTCCACGAGCAGGAGGAGATCACCAGCCGCGTCTCGCACCGCTTCGTCGAGATCGAGTCGGAGCTCGAGAGCTTCGCCAACCTCTACGTGGCGAGCTTCCAGCTGCACGGGTCGCTCCGCGTGCGGAGCGTCATGCGGAACGTGAAGGAGCTCCTCGGCCAGCTCGTCGGCGTGCGATCTCTCGCGGTCTACTTCGTCGAATCGGAGGCGCGGCGCCTCGTGCCCATCGGCTGCGAAGGGGTCGACATCGGGACCCTCCCGATTATCCCGCTCCGCGAGAGCCCGGCGAGCGATCCCGTCGAGGCCGCGATCGAGAGGGCGTACCTCACGGGTGTCCCGCACATCGCGGACGGAGAGGGCGCGCCCCCGCCCGCCGCCTGCGTTCCGTTGCAGCTCGAGGACCGCATCGTCGGGGTCATCGTCGTTTACTCCCTGCTCGGGCACAAGAAGCGCTTCGTGACCGTGGACCGCGAGCTCCTCAAGCTCCTCGGCGCCCACGCGGGGGCGGCGTTCGTCGCGGCCTACCTCTGGGGCGAGGCGGACGGGCAGCTGCCGAGCGCCGAGGTCCTGCGCGAGGCGTGCGCCTAGGATTTGTCGCCGGACACCGCGAGACCTTATAAGCCTAGAATCAGGAACCCTCATCGACCAATGACCGCTCAATACTCCTGCCTGGTTGTCGAGGACTCGCCGATGATGCGGCAGCTCCTCGTGCTGGCCCTCTCGAGGCTGAAGAGTCTGCGCGTAACGGAGGCAGACGACGGCGTCGACGGCCTTCGAAAGCTGGCCACCGGCCGGTTCGACATCGTCCTGACCGACATCAACATGCCCATCATGGATGGGCTGAAGCTCGTGAAGCGGGTGCGCAGCGATCCGAACCACAAGGACGTGCCGATCATCGTCATCACCACCGAAGGATCGACCGAGGATCGCCAGCGCGCGCTGCAGCTCGGGGCCAACGCCTACATCACGAAGCCTATCCAGGCGCCCCAGGTGATTGCAAAGGTCAAAGAACTGCTCAAGATCGAAGCGTGACGCGAATCAAGATCTGCGGAGTGACGTCGGTCGATCAGGCGCTCGCGTGCGCCGCGGCCGGAGCGGACTCGCTGGGCGTGAACTTCGTCGCGTCGAGCCCGCGGCGGGTCGAGCTGGATGTCGCGCGGTCCATCGTACGCGCCGTGGGGAAGCGGGCGCTCGTCGTGGCGGTCGTCTCCGGGATGGACGTCGATGCGATGCGGGCGCTGCGCGACGACGTCGGCGTCGGCTGCCTGCAGGTTCACGGTGACGCGATCGACGACCGCGTCGCCGCGCTCCTTCCGCATGCGTACGCCGCCGTGTCGGTGGGCGGAGGCGACGACGTCCGGCGCGCGGAGGCGATGCCCGGTGACTTCGTCATGGTGGACGCGAAGGTCGCCGGGGCTCTCGGCGGGACGGGGCGCACGTTCGACTGGTCGCTCGTGGTCGACCTGGCGAAGAAGCGCAAGGTCGTCCTGGCCGGCGGCCTCACGCCGGTCAACGTCGCCGACGCGATCGGCGCGGTCCGCCCGTGGTGCGTCGACGTCGCCAGCGGCGTGGAGCGCGGGCCCGGGGACAAGGACATCGCGAAGGTCCACGCGTTCGTGAGCGCGGTCCGGAGCGCCGACGCCGTCACCCGCCCTGTCCAGGCCAGGTGAGCGACGAGCGTTCGAGGATCGCCTTCGCCGGGTCCGCCTCGCGCTCCATCCCTTCGAGCAACACGTCCGCGGGCGTCCGACCCTGTCCGACGAGCGTGCGCAGCCGGGCCAGGTGGACTCGCTCGTCCCGGCCGGTCTTCGGATCGACGATCTTGCGCCGCTCGAGCGCGCCCTCGGCGATCGCGACCACCCGCTCCGCCACGCCGGCGAGCGGCCGACCGCGGAACGGCGCCCGGAGCCCATCTCGCCAGACACGCGTTCGAAGCTCCTCGATCTCGTCGTGCGTCCACCCCTCGACGAGGGCCTCGCACTCGCCGAGCGCGCGATCGTCGTACAGGATCCCGGTCCAGAGCGCGGGAAGAGCGCAGGCCATGTCGGTCGACTGCACGTCCGCGCCGCGGATCTCGATCGTCCTCTTCAGGCGAACCTCGGGGAAGAGCGTGTTCAGGTGCAGCTTCCAGTCCTCGAGCGTCGCGACGTTGCCCTCGTAACCGCTCTTCCAGAAGCTGCGGAACGTCTGACCCGTGTTGGCGATCGCGTGACCGTCGCGCTTGATGAGGAACATCGGGACATCGAGGGCCCACTCGACGTAGCTGTCGAACCGCGCGCTGGATTGCCAGAGAGGCGGCACGAGGCCTGTCCGGTCCGGGTCCATGTCGAGCCACACGCGACCGCGATACGTCAGGCCCCCGTGCGGGCGGCCCTCTTTCCACGGGCTGTTGGCGAACATCGCGGTCGTCGCCGGCGCGAGCGCAAGCGCCACGTGCATCTTCCGCATCGCGTCGGCCTCGTCCGCATAGTCCAGGTTGACCTGGATCGTGCAGGTGCGAAGCATCATGTCGATCGCGTGGCCGCCGCGCGTCGGTAGGTAGTCGCGCATGATCGAGTACCTCTGCTTCGGGACCCACTGGAAGTCTTCCCGCCTGGCAAAGGGATGGAAACCCACCCCGAGCCAGCGCACTCCCATCGCGCGCGACGCGGGCCCGATCTCGCGCATGTGGCCGCGGAGCTCCGCGCAGACTTCATGGATGTTCTTGCTCTGCACGCCCGAGAGCTCCAGCTGCGCGCCCGGCTCCAGCGTGATCGAGGCGCCGCCACGCCCCAGCGCGATGACGGGGCCCCCCTCGTGCTCGCGCTCCGGTGTCCAGCCGTGCGTCTTCACCAGATCCTCGAACACGGTCGAGATGCTGCGCTCGCCGGCGTACGGGACCGGATCGCGTGTGGCCTCGAAGACGCCGAACTTCTCCATCTCCGGGCCGATCCGCCACGCCTCGCGAGGCTTGCAGGCCTGCACGAACGGTAGGAGAAGGTCGTCCCTCCGTCGGATCGGCTCGAGGTCGCGGGTCTCGGTCGTCGTCACGGCGGCGGCTCGCATCGGGGCATCGACGGGGCTGATGCATGTAGTGATGCAGGAACGTCGACCCGCGTTGCCGAATAACCCAGCCTCCGTCGCAAGGCCAGCGTTCTCTTCTCAGGCGTGAGCACCGGCCCGGCTGGATGCCGGAGGCCTGGCCGTGCGCTTGCGATCGAAGAGGCGGACGCGGCGCGCGAGCAGGTCGAGGAAGAAGAGAGCGATCGCCGCCACGACGAAGCGCGGCCACAGATCCTGGCGGTAGCGGATCGCCTCTCCGTGCGGGTCGAAGACCGCCGCAGGATCGGGATCGAGCGAACCGCCCGTCGCCGCCGCGGCGTGCGCGAGCGTCGCGCGGTCGGGAGAGAGCGCGAGGTACTCGCGAGGATACGAGCTCGTGACGTGCCCAAAGCTCTCCGCGACCGTCGCCGTCCTCGTCTTGCCCTGCCCGTCGTCGACGGACCTCTCGAGCGAGGCGTGCAGGAGAAACGACCCGTACCGGTCGAGCGGGAAGTCGGCCTCGTAGCGCCCGGGCGCGGTCTGCGGCATCCGCACCTTGCGCGCCTCGGCGGTGCCGGCAGCAACGCCCGCACCCGGGGTCACGGTGAGGGTGGCCTCGAGCCCGTTCTGGAACCTGTCGTCCCCGCCGATCGCGTCGAGCGCGGCGTGCACGTGGCCGGTGGCCGGGTCGAGCTCCGCGCGCATGTCGAAGACCTGCCGTTTCTTCTGGCGCATGTGCTCGCGCACGAGCTGCCCCCAGAACTGACCCCACTGGGGCCACCTCAGCCACTCGACCGCCCAGAGGTTCTTGACGTCGGTCGTCCAAGCGAGCGTCCAGCCGAGGCCCACGTGCCAGCGCGCCAGGATCGGCTCCCCGAGCTCGCTCTCGAGGATCTCTTGGGCAGGAGGGGCCTTTAGCTTGGTCGCCACGTAACCGTGCAAGAACGGCGAGCTCGCAACGTCGATCCCGCGCAGGAAGTCCGCGGGAGCGACGACGTGCGGCTGGAAGTACTCCTCGACCGCAGCGGAGCGGCTGACCATCTCGGTCTCGCGCGTGAAGATGCGCGGCAAGCTCTGGGGATCCGCCACGCGGTAGAAGCGACCGCCGCCCACATCGGAGATCATCCGGAGCAGCGTCTCGTCGACGCCCCCGCCGAGCCCCACGTCGCTGACCGTGATGCTCTCGGAGGCCATCGCCTGGACGAGCTCGCGGATACCCGCCTGCGGCGCTTGCCCATCGGTCAGCAGGATGACGTGCTTGCGCTTCGCCCTCGTCGTCGAGAGGACCTGGTACGCGGCGTCGAGCGCCGAGAAGATCTCCGTGCCGCCCCCCGACTGGACGCGCGCGATGTCGCTCTGGATGCGCGCCCGGTGCTTGGCGGGCGTCATCCGCACGATCCGCGTAGGCGTCGAGTCGAAGACGATGACCTCGAGCAGGTCGTCGGCGGCGAGCGTATCCGCCGTCGCCTTGGCGGCCTGCTTCGCCATCTCGAGCGGGAGCCCCTGCATCGATCCCGACTTGTCGATGACGAGCGCCATCGCGACCTCGGGCTCGTCGCGCCGCTTCTCGGCGTCCATGCGCACCGGGAGGAGGCGCTCGACCGTCGTGTGGTACCAGCCTCCGAGGCCGTAACCGTTCTCGCCGCCCGCGAAGAGGAAGCCGCCGCCGAGATCGCGCACGTACTGCTCGATGGTCTCCTGCTGCGTCAGCGAGACGCGCTCCGCGGGCATGTCGCTCAGGACGATGAAGTCGTACTTCTCGGCTTCCCTCAGCGTCGTCGGCAGGGGGTCGGACGAGTCGACGTTGAGCTCCTGCGCGCTCAGCGCGGACGACAGGTACGTGGCGCGGGCCGGGTTCCCGTCGACGTAGAGGACGACCGGCATCCCGACGACCGCGGCCACCGCAACTGCCCGGTTGTTCTCCCGGAAGTGGTCCTCCGCCGCCTCGCTCACCTCGAGCGAGTACGTGACCTCTCCGGGCACCGCCGCCTTGCTCCGGAAGACCACGTCGTTGTCGCCTGCCTTGAGATCCACCCGCCTCGATCCGTCGAGCCCGTTGATGACGTCCCCTTGCTTGAGGACGAGCTTCACTGTCTGCGGGACGCTCGAGAAGACGGAGGCATGGACGTCGAACGTATCGCCCTCCCGGATCTTGTCCGGCACGCGCAGCTCGCGAACGGCGACCTCCCCGGGGACCGGCCGCGTGTACGGGATCGCGAAGAGCTTCACGCCGTAGCCCCTGGCCCGGTCGGCCTCGGCGATGAGGTCGCCGTCGGTCTGCACGCCGTCCGACAGGAGGACCGCCCGCCGGAGGTACCCGTCCGGGTAGAGCCCGTACGAGAGCTCCAGCGCGCTCGCGATGTCCGTCGCCCCTCCGAGCTCGGGCCCGTGACGCGCGATCGGGGGCACCGCGATGCCCTCCGCGAGCGGCACGACGCGCGGACGCCTTGCGAACGTGACGAGGCGCACGAGATCGTCCTTCGGTCGGACGTCGAGACCCTTCTGCACTTCGAGGCGAGCGTCTTCGAGCGCCGCGTCGGGCACGCTGTCGCTCACGTCGACGATGTACACGGTGCAGACTTTTTGCGTGGTCGCCGTGCGCGCGAGGCGGGCGAGGCCAAGGGCCAGGAGCGCGGCGAACGCCGCCCGCAGCGTCACCGAGATCGCACGCTGGGCGAGCGGGAGATCGGCCAGGCTGCGGCCGATCATCCAGAGAAAATACGGCGCCAAGAGGGCGATCCCGAGCATCCTCGGCGCGAGGAGCTCGTAGCGCTCTCCGTGGCTTGCCCAGGTGAGCGTCGGCCCCGCGTACCAGACGTATCGCAGGTAAGCCCAGGCCCCGAGCGCGCCCAGCCCCACGACCAGCGCGGCGAACCCGCCGCGGCGAAGGAGCTGGGGCTTCATACGGTCATCCTCCGGTGGTACGTCGCCCATTCGATCGCCGTCAGCAGTGCCGCGGCGAGGAGGAGGTAGATCCAGATCTCGCGCCGCACGCCGAGGTGAAAGCCCGCGAGCGCGCCCGCCTCTCTGCCGTCCACGGCCAGCCGATCCTGCGGCGCGATCGCGCTCTCGCTCGCATCGAGGAGGTTCGCCGCGAACGACGTCGTCTCGTCGCCGGCGGTGAGCTCGTAGAAGCCGGCGTCGACTCCGAGCATCACGGCGCGCCCCTCGTGGATGGGCACGGGCACCGTCGAGCCGTCGGGCCGCTTCATCGTCGCCTGCGATACGTCGCCAGGGACGGCGATCCGCCAAACGTCACCGGTCCGGAAGCTTGAGAGGTACTCCGCGTCCTCGTCGGTGAACCAGTTGATGCAGTCGAGGACGAACAGCGGCCAGGCGACGCGCAGCGGAAGGTCGCTCGCGGTCACGTCGAAGCCGAGCGCGACGAACTTGGCGCCCGCGCGGACTCCCGCCACCAGAATGGGCGACGCTCCCCCGTCGGACGCGCCGAGCACCCTGTCGCCGGGCCCGGGGACGAGCTTGTGGCCCGCCGCGATGCCCACGGTGTCGAGCGCGAGGAAGCGGACCGCGGGGTGCTTGCGGTCCACCTTGTCGAAGGCCGGGCTCTTCAGCTCGCCTTCCACCTTGACCGGCGATCCGGGCCCGCGCGGGTCCAGGTAGAGAGCGTGGACCCGCGGCGGCTCGGCGGGCGTGACGCGATCGAAGATCACCGCATCCCAGCCACCCTTCGCGACCGCTTGCGGGTACGCGGCGGGGGCGACGTCCGTCACGTCGAGGTACTCGTCGAGCAGGAGCGCCGCCTCCAGATACGTGTTCCCCTCGGTGACCACGAGGACCCTGGCGCGCCGGCGCGCGGGCAGCAGCGCGTACGCCCGATCGTCCGCGGGGAGATCGTCGTGGCTGCCGTCGGCCCGGGTGATCTTGGCCTCGAGTGTGCGGCTCGCGCCGGAGAGCTCCGGATAGAAGCGAGGCAGACGCTCGCCGGGCTGCAGGCGGAGCTTCGTGAGGTCGACGAGCGCTCCGTCGCCGATGAGCTGGAGCTCGATGTCCTCGACCTCGGGGCCGGTGTTCGTCAGCTCGAGCATCACCTCGTAGCGGCTCTTGTCGAGCGGGTAGCGCCGCACCGAGAACTGCGTCACCCCGACGTTGCGCGCCTCCTTGCCGACGCGCACGTACGTCAGCTTCGCGCTCCCGAGGTGCACCGGGCCGGACGCGTCGGCCGCCAGTCCGAGCGCGCCGTCGGAGACGACGATGATCTCGCCCTGGTCGACGCCCCGCAGAACGTCCGTGGCGAAGCGCAGCGAGCGGGGGAAATCGGCGCGGGCGTCGGTCGCGCGGACGGCGTCGACCTCCCGCTCCAGAGCGGACGGATCGCCCGAGAGGGGCCCGAGCGGCGTCACCACCGCATCCATCTGCGCGATGAGCATCCGGTCGGCACCCCCGAGGCCACGGACGATCTTCCGCACCTCGTCCTTCGCCACGGAGAGGCGGCTGGGGCTCACGTCGGTCGCCTGCATCGACGCGCTCGCGTCCACCAGGACGACGACCGTCCGCCCCTTGATGAGGCTCTCCGCCGCCCGGGGGTCTCCGAGCGCGAGCACGAGGAGCGCGAGGAGGGCGAGCTGCAGGAGCAGCGACAGCAGGCGCTTGAGGCGCGAGAAGAGCGTCGTCGCCTCCTTGTCGCGCAGGATGCGCTCCCAGAGCGGCGAGAACGGCACGGCGACGACCCGCCGGCGCAGCTTCAGGACGTACAGCACCAGCACGCCGAAGCCGACGGCCCCGAAGATCGCGACGAGCTGCGCGAGCGGAAGGCCGGCGAGGATCAACGGAGGAACCCGCCCCGGCGAAACACGCGGAGGATCAGCTCGTCGAACGGGACGTCGAGGCTCGCGGCCACGTACGGCACCTGGTGCGTCGCGCAGAAGCGCTCGACGTCGGCGAGGTAGCGCGCGTACGCGTCCGCGAACCGGTCGAGGATCTTGCCCGTCACCGTGACCTCGCGCTCGTCGCCGGTCTCGCAGTCGTAGACGAGCACGTCCCCGTGGAGCTTCGGCTTGCCGTCGGCCGGGTCGACGACGTGGACCACGAACGGATCGAACTTGTTGTACCTGAGGACGTTGATCCCCTTCTCGAAGCCGCCCGGATCGTACAGATCGCTGACGAGGACGACGAGCCCTCGCCCTTTCTTCTGGGCCTGGGCCACGAACGTCTTCAGCGCCTCGCCGAGGTCCGTCGTCCCCTCCGCCTCCGCGTCGCGGAGGAAGCGGAACACCTTGAAGATGCGCGCCTTGCCGCGCGTCTCGGGCATCCGTTGCATCACCCGGTGGCTCGTCGTCACGACGCTCACGCGGTCGAGGTTCGCGAGCCCCACGTAGGCGAGCGCCGCGGCCACCTTCTTCCCGTAGCGGAGCTTCTTGCCGCCCCCGAAGCCCATCGAGGCGCTCGTGTCGAGGACGAGGTAAATCGCGAGGTCTTCTTCCTCCTCGTACAGGCGGACGAGCAGCTTCTCGAAGCGCTGGTAGACGTTCCAGTCCAGGTAGCGGAAATCGTCCCCCGGCTGGTACGCGCGGTGGTCCGCGAACTCGACGCCGCTGCCGCTCTTCTTCGTCCGGCGCTCGGCGCGCAGGCGCCCCGCGAACACCCTCCGGCTGACGAGCGCGAGGTACTCGAGCTTCCGCTGGAAGTCGTCGTCGAAGAGGTCGTCGTTCGCGGCGTCTGCGACGACTTTGCTCTCGCGACGCCAGGGCAGAACGTCGAGCAGCCCCATGGCAGCGCTAGTTGGCCTCAGCGCGCGCGGACTTCTCGGCCTTGCCCTCGGGCACGGCCTTGACGATCGCCTCGATGACCTGGTCGGTCTTGACGCCCTCGGCCTCCCCCTCGAAGTTGAGGAGGATCCGGTGACGCAGGGCCGGGTGGACGACGGCGCGGACGTCGTCGACGCTGGCGGCGAACCGTCCGTCGAAGAGCGCCTGGATCTTCGCGGCGAGGAGCAGCGCCTGCGCGCCGCGCGGCGAGCTGCCGTAGCGGACGAAGCGCCTGGCGAGGTCGGGGGCGTCGGGGCCGTCGGGGTGCGACGCCTGCAGCAGACGGATGGCGTAGTCCTGGACGTGGCGGGCCACGGGGACCTGCCGGACGAGCTGCTGCATCTCCACGATGGCGTCGCGATCGAGCACGGCGCGGCGCTTCTCGATCCCCGCTCCCGTCGTCAGATCGAGGATTTGGTGCAGCTCGTCCCGTCCCGGGAAGCTCACGTGGAGCTTGAAGAAGAAGCGGTCGAGCTGCGCCTCCGGCAGGGGATATGTGCCCTCCATCTCCAGGGGATTCTGCGTCGCGAGGACGACGAAGGGCTCGTCGAGCACGAGGGTGCGCTTGCCGACGGTCACCCGGTGCTCCTGCATCGCCTCGAGCAGTGCGCTCTGCGTCTTCGGTGTGGCCCGGTTCACCTCGTCGGCGAGGACAATGTTGGCGAAGACGGGCCCCTTGCGGAACTCGAATGCCTTGGCGCCGCCCTGCGTCTCGTCGATGACCGTCGTCCCGAGGATGTCCGCCGGCATCAGATCCGGGGTGAACTGGATCCGCGCGAAGGTCAGCGAGAGCGTCTCGGCGAGGGTGCGGACGAGCATCGTCTTGCCGAGCCCCGGGACGCCCTCGAGCAGCGCGTGCCCGCCCGCGAGCATGCACGTGATGACCCCGTCGACCACCTCGCGGTTGCCGATGACCGACTTGGCGATCTCCCCGCGGAGCTCCACGATGCGCTTGCAAAAGAGATCGACGCTCTCGCGGACGACTTGCGTGTCGGACATCGGCATTCCCTTTCAGTGCTGCTCTTCGCGGGGGCGAATGAGCTGGAAGTAGCGCTTCACGTAGAAGAGGTATCCGCCCGGAATCTCGTCCTTCGCAAGCGACTCTTCCGCGACCTGGTGGTACTCGGTGTAGACCTTCTTGTAGCCCCGCGACGCGAACCCGCGCTCGGCGGCCCCGAGGATCACCTGGCTGCGCGACGCGCCGTCCGCGGCCGCGCCCTGCACCTGCGTGTCCTGGGTTCCCATCTTCGGGTCCGTCGGCTTGCCCATCGTGTTCGGGTCGTGGCCAACGCCCCAGCGCTTCCCGCCCTTCCCGCCCTCGCCGGGCGTGTTCCCGTCGCCCTGGCCCGAGCTCCCCTGTCCTCTCGACAGCATGAGCAACTTCTCGCCATTTGGGCCGAGGACCCACGTCTCGCCGTCCTGGCCACCCTGCCCCGACCCGGTCCCGCCGTGCCCGTTGTCGCCGTGCTCGTCGTCGCCTCCCTGCCCCTGGCCCTGCCCGTTCTGCCCGGGATCGTCCTTTCCGTCTTGCCCCTGACCGCCGCCTTGCTGGCCACCCTGGCCCTGCGATCCGCCCTGGCCACGCGCCATCCGCCCGAAGCGCTTGAGCCGGACGACCTGACCCTTTCCCTCCTGCCCCTGCTGACGGACGAGCTCCCGGAGCTCCTGCAGCTTCTGCCGTAGCTCTTCCTTCTGCTGGTCCGTCATCTGTCCCTGATCCATGCGGTTCAGATCCTCGGCGCCTCGGTCGAGGTCGGCCGCGCTCACGCCCAGGTCCTTCATCAGGTCCTCGGCGGCCTGCTCGAGCTCGCGGTCAAGCCGGTCGAGCTGCCGCCCGGCGCTGGCCTGCTGGTTCACGTCCCGGTCCAGCCGCTCGAGCTCGCGCTTCTTCTTCTCGAGAAGACTTCGCTCTTCGTCCGAGCCCCCGTCGCTCGCGGACGCCTTCGCCTTGAGGATGTCGTCCGCGAGCTCCTGCCGGCGCTGCTCGATCGCCTCCTGGCGCTTCTGGGCGTCCTCCGATGCGTGCCGCAGCGCCTCGCGCAGCTGATCGAGCTTGGCCTTGTCGACCGCCTTGCCGCTCTCCCGGAGTTTTTTCGCGAGGTCGTGGAGCGCGTCGCGCGCCTCGTCGAGCCGCGCGTCGGCCAGCGCCGCGCCAGCGGGCCTGGTCAGCTCCGCCTTCTTCATCTCTTCGCCGATCCTCTCGAGCTCGGCCTCGAGCGCCTTCTTGTCGGCCTCGCTGCCGGTGCGGAGTCGCTCCTCGAGCGCCTCCATCCGGCGGAAGGCCTCGGTCCTGTCGAGGCGCTTGTTGGCGATGTCGTCGACCAGCTTGTTGAACTCCTGGATCGCGGCCTTCGTGTCGTCGCCCTGGCTCTTCTGCTCGAGCTGCTTGAGGAAGTCTTTGACGTCGTCGAGGTCGTCGGGCGCCATCTCCATGGGCTCGATCGCCAGCGCAACGGGCGCCGGGACGTGCGCTCGAACCTCGAAGAGCATCACCGCGGCGAGCACGGCCCCGAGCCCGAGCGCCGGCAAAAGAGCGCCCGGCGCGCCGATACGAACGGCGAGACGCGGGTGCGTCGCGGGGGCCTGGACGACCGCGTCCTCTATCGCGGCCTCCATGAAGGGTGTGCGCTCGCGCGTGTCCGCGAAGACGAGGGCGCTCGCCAGGCGATCGTGCAGCCCGTGAAAGCGGTCGAGCGCGCGGGCGCCGGCGCGCTCCGGAAGACGCCACGCCCACGCGCCGACGCAGGCGGCCGCCACCCCGGCGCCCGCCAGCGCGAGGAGGATCCGCGCGTGGCCCTCGGCGATCACGCCCACCTTGCGCAGCGCCATGACGACGATGCCCGCCGCGAGCGCCGCGCACAGCGCCCTCGTCCCCACGTCGACAGTCCTACCGAGGCGGATCCGCCGCTCGGCTTTCCACGCGAGCCGACGAATCTGCTCGATTCCGTGCTCGTGGGTGCTCATCGTCCTACAGGTGTGTGACGTTCGACGCGGGCGCAAGTTCCATCAAACCATCGCGAGAGCGCGCGTCTCCTCGAAGTCTAGCAAATCCCTAGGGGCGCACAGTCCGCCTCGCTGCGAAAAGACTGGCGCCGCAACGGCGGACGCGCTTCAAATCCTCCCCGTGCCCCCGAGGCCGCTGCCTGCACCCCCTGCGATCCGCGTCGCCGTGGTACGCGATCGCTCCGGCGAGGCGCGCGCCACGGGCGGATTTCTCGACCTCATGCGGCTCGACCTCGTCGTCCGCTATCCCGACGGGGGCGAGAGCCCCCCTTTCGCGTACGACGTGGCGACGCGAAAGGCACTCGACGTGGTCGTCATCGCCGCCGTCTTCCAGGAGGCGGGCGTCCGCCACGTCTTCCTCCGGTCGGCCGTGCGGCCTCCGTGCGCCCTGAGGTCGATCCTTCCACGGCACGACGGCAGCCTGTGGGAGCTGCCCGCGGGGCTGATCGAGCCGGGAGAGGACCCCGCGGCGACGGCGGCGCGCGAGCTCGGCGAGGAGCTCGGCTTCGTCGCCGACCCGGGCGCCATGCGACCGCTCGGCGAATGGTCGTTCCCTGCGCCCGGCGTCATCGGGGAACGCCACGTGTTCTTTGCGGTCGAGGTCGACGCGCGCACGCGCTCCACCCCGACCGAGGACGGCTCCGTCCTCGAGCACGGCGCGGCGATCATCGCGCTGCCGGTGGCCGACGCCCTCCAGCACTGCCGCGACGGCGCGATCCGCGACGCCAAGACCGAGCTCGCGCTCAGGCGCCTCGCGGAGGTTCCATGAAGCGACCGGGACGCCCCATGCATGGCGCCCCGCACGTTGCCGTGGTTCTCAAGCGGTCCTCCTGGCGCAAGTGGGTGGAGGAGGAGCGGGACGCCCGGATCGCGGCCCTGCTCGAGGCAGAGGATGAGTCCGTGCGGCGGATGAGACCGGGCCACCTCGACCACATGGAGGCGGTCGACGAGGTGAAGCGCGCGCTCGACGCCCTCGGAGCGAAGGTCCGCTGGTACGACCGCCCCCACGATTTCCGCGTGAAGGGCCGCTGCGACCTCGTGGTGACCGTCGGCGGCGACGGCACGTTGCTCGCCGCCTCCCACGGCATCGGCCCGGGCGTGCCGCTCCTCGGCGTCAACAGCTCGCCGAACCACTCCGTGGGCTTCTTCTGCGCCGCGAAGAAAGGAGCCGTGGCGGGCGTTCTGTCCCACGCGCTCGACGGGTCGCTGGCCGGGCTCGAGCTCATGCGGATGAGGATCGATCTGAACGGCAAGCGCCTGTCGGACCGCGTCCTCAACGAGGCCCTCTACTGCCACGCCTCCCCTGCCGCGACGTCGCGCTACACGCTCCGGGTGCTCGACGCACGATCCCGCGGCGTGCGGGAGGAGGAGCAGAAGTCGAGCGGCATCTGGATCGGACCGTCCGCCGGGTCGACGGCGGCGCAGCGCAGCGCGGGGGGGCGCGTCCTGCCGCTTACCTCGCGGGCCCTGCAGTACGTGGCCCGGGAGCCCTACCGCCCGAGAGGAGGATCGCTACGGATGACTCGAGGGCTGGTCCTCGAGGGGCAATCGCTCGCCGTCAAGAGCAAGATGCGCCAGGCGCGGATCTTCGTCGACGGCGAGCACCTCGCGTACGACGTGACCATCGGCGACGTCGTCGTCTTCCGCGGCTCGGACGAGCCGCTCATCGTACTTGGGCTGGAGAGCGGCAGCGTCTCCCGCAGACGTACCGCCGCGGGCCCACCCGGCGCGCGTCCGGGCAAAGCCGGCAAAGGCGCCCGATTTGTTCCCCGACACAATCCGTGGTTACCTTAGCGCCGTGGAACGCGCCTCAGGGACCGCTGGGGAGCGCGTCTTCGCTGCGTCGTCGGCGACGACATTCGTCCACAGCTTCGCGTCGCAGGACTGGCTGTTCATCGGCTACTTCGGCGCGCTGCTCGCGGCCCTCGCGTTCGGGCAGGGGAGCAATCGGAACGCTTGCCTCGTGCGCGTGTCCGCGGATCTCGGCTTCTACCTGTTCGTCGTGGCGCTCGTCCGCCTGAACGTCGTCCGGTGGGGGAGCATGGCGAGCGCGCTCCTTTACCGCACCGCGATCACCGCCGCCCTCCTGGCATCGTTCTTCCAGCTCCGCGAGATCCTGCCGGCCGTGTCGCCCGGGGCCATCGACGCCCAGATCTACGCCTTCGACATGGACGTCTTCGGCTTCGAGCCGAGCGTCTGGATGGACCGGTTCGTCAGGCCTGCGACGACCGAGTGGTTCGCGTTCTTTTACTTTCTCTACTTCCTGATCCTGACCGTCCACGTCATCCCGATGCTCCTGAGCCGTGACGACGTGCTGCTCGCGCGGTTCGCGCTCGGCATCCTGCTCATCTTCATGACTGCTCACCTCGTGTACATGCTCGTGCCCGGCTGGGGCCCCTACCGCACCCTTCAGTTCGGCCACGACCTCGCCGGGCCGACGTTCTGGCCTCTCGTCCGCGAGACGGTCGACGCCGGGGGCGCGCAGAAGGACATTTTCCCGTCGTTGCACACCGCCGTGCCGACGTTCCTCGCAATCTTCAGCTTCCGCCATCGGAAGCACGTCCCGTTCGGGTACACGTGGCCGATCGTCAGCTTCCTCGCGACCCAGATCATCATCGCCACGATGTTCCTGCGATGGCACTACCTGGTCGACGTCATTGCCGGGCTGATCCTTGCCATCACCGCCTCGATCGGCACCCAGCATCTGGCCGACTGGGAGCGGGGCAGGCGCGAGCGGCTCGGCGTCCAGCCCGCGTGGATGCCGCTCGTCTACCCCTGGAGCAGGCCCCAATAAGCCACTAGCGTGGAGCGGATGCGCGGTTTCGAGATCATCGGAACGGGCCACCACGTGCCCGGCAAGCCCGTCACGAACGACGACCTGTCGCGCGTGATGGATACGAACGACGAATGGGTCTTCAAGCGCTCCGGCATCAAGCAGCGCTACTACACGCCGGAGGGGATGGGGGCGAGCGACCTGGCGGTCGAGGCGAGCAAGCGCGCGATCGAGGCGGCGGGGATCGCACCGAGCGCGATCGACTACGTCGTGTTCGCGACGATGACGCCCGACTACGTGTTCCCGGGCTCGGGCGCGCTCCTCGCGCACAAGCTCGGACTGAAGGACGTGCCCGCGCTCGACATCCGCCAGCAGTGCGCCGCGATGCTCTTCGGCCTCCAGATCGTCGACGGGCTGGTGAAGAGCGGCGCGGCGAGCACGATCCTGTTCGTCGGCGCCGAAGCGCACGCGGGGTTCATGCCGTGGGACGACTGGGACGCGCTCGACCCGGCGAGCGGCCGCGAGGCCACCCCCGAGGCCAAGGCCCTCACGAACAAGCACCGCGCGCTGGCGGTCCTCTTCGGCGACGGCGCCGGGGCGCTCATCTTCCGCGCCACCGACCGCGCCGCCGGGCTGCGCGCGATCGAGCTGCACACCGACGGCGGCGCCGCCAAGCTTCTCTACGTCGAGGGAGGCGGATTCCGGTCCCGCCCGTACTGCAGGCCGAGCGACTACGAGGACCGCAAGTACATCCCGACGATGGACGGACGCGAGCTCTTCAAGTTTGCCGTGACGCGACTGCCCGAGTGCATCCGCTCGCTCTGCGCCCGAACGGAGACTCCCCAGGAGAGCATCGACTGGTTTCTGGCTCACCAGGCGAACGCGCGCATCAACGACTACGTGCGCAGCCAGCTCGGGGTGCCCTCCCACAAGCTCCCGTCGAACATCGATCGCTTCGGGAATACGAGCGCGGGGACCCTGCCAATTCTCATCGACGAACAGACGCGGGCTGGCAACCTGAAACATGGCGACCTGTGCATGCTCCTCGCCCTCGGAGCCGGCGTGCACTGGGGCTGTGCGCTCGTTCGGTGGTAGGAGACCGGTGTCTTTCGGCCGATCCCTTCGCGCTGGCGGCGTCGGCCGGCCTCAAAATACGCCAGTATTCCTCGGCCGGCCTCCTTGCCATCGCTCGGTCTCAGCCGAAATACACCGGTCTCCTGCAACGGGGGGGGCCGCCCCAGCGTGCTATCGTGGCGTGATGTTGCGCCAGCGTGTACTCCTGCGCGCCGCGGCGGTCGTCCTCGCGCTTTCCATTTCGGCCACCGCGTGGATCGCCCGGGCCTCGGTGTCGATCGCGGCGACGTGGGATGCGCTCGTGCGCGAGTCCACCGCCGCGGCGGTCGTCACCCCGGTGGAGGCCCGCTCGGTCTGGGAGGACGGGCGCGTCTACACGTACACGCGGGTGCACGTCGATCGCTCGATCGCGGGCGAGCTGGGCAGCGGGGACGCGTGGGTCCGTACGATGGGCGGGGTCGTCGGCAAGATAGGGCAGATCGTCGAAGGGGAGGCCGTCCTCGCGAAAGGACGCTCGTCGCTCCTCTTCTTGCACCCGGGCCCCGCAGGCACGCTGGCGGTCACGGCGCGCGCTCAGGGTCAGTTCCCCGTCGTGGCAGACGTCGATCCCGCGAAGCCCGCGCGAGTCGTGCGGAGCAACGCCACGGGCGTCCTCGTTCCGGCGGCGACGACCGCGACCGTCGCGCCCGCCGCTGCGCAGCGACTCGCGGGCGACGTGCTCCACGGTCTTGCCGTCCAAGACGCCGCGCGCGAGATCGTCGCGTCATGGGGGCGCCTGCATGGCGGGTAACGCCGCGCGCGCCGTCCGCCGTCGCGGTACCGTTGCCTGGGTCATGGCAGCGGCAGTCGCCGCGGCGATCGGCGGCGAGCGCGACGCTCGCGCGTTCTGCCGGACGACGACCTGTCCCCTCCCCCCCGATTTCGCGCCATCCCCCGCGGGCTGTCAGCCGTCCGATTTCGAGACGTACTGCGCATCGCTCGATCCGCCGACGACTCCCCTTCCCATCTGGTGGCGCAACGCGTGCGTGAGCTACGACATCCAGCAGAACGCGAGCCGCCAGGTCTCCTACGCCACCGCCGTCGAGGATTTCGCGACCGCGTTCTCCAAGTGGACCGCCGTGACCTGCGCAAGCGCCTCGAACGGCGACGGCGGCGTGAGCATCGCCGTCACCAACCTGGGGCCGGTCTCGTGCGACCAGGTCCACTACAACAGCGATCAGGGCAACCAGCACGTCATCATCTTCCACGACGACGTCTGGCCCTACGACGACCCGAACAACACGCTCGGCCTCACCACGATCACGTTCGACCCCGACACAGGCGAGATCTACGACGCCGACATGGAGATCAACTCGACGCAGACGCTCACCGTGACCGGCCCGCTCCCTCCCGACGGCTACGACTTCATGAGCATCATCACGCACGAGACGGGCCATTTCTTCGGCATGGCCCACTCCGGCGACGACCTCGCCACGATGTACGCCCACTACGTGCCGGGCACGACGACGATGCGCATGTTGACGGCGGACGACTCCACCGGCATCTGCTCGATCTACCCGCCGAACGGCGACCGCGAAGTGGCGCCTTCGGTGGCCAGCGGCGGCGCGATCGCAGAGGATCCCTGCGACCCGACTCCCCGCCACGGCTTCCAGAGCGCGTGCTCGGAGCCGCAGGGCCACAGCTGCTCGGCGTCCGCTGGAAAAGGCGCGACGCGACCGGGCGGGCTGGTCGCCGCGGCGGCGCTCTTGCTGGGCGCGAGGCGGTCGCGGCGATCGCGCCGGTCGCTCCGCGCCGTCCGGGGGTGACCCGTGGGCTCGCTGCTCGTCGTCACGGGAGAGGCCTCCGGCGATCGCGCGGCCGCTGTGGTCGTCGAGCGCCTCCCCGGCGTCCGGGTCTTCGGGCTGGGCGGCGCAGCGCTCGCGGGCCAGGGCGTCGAGCTCCTCGGCGATCTTCGCAGGTGGACCGCGCTCGGCTTCGGCGAGGCCGCAGCGCGCGCCGGAGGGGTCCTCGGCGCGTGGCGGTCCGTCGTGCGCGCGGCCCACGATCGTCGGCCGGATGCCGCGCTCCTGGTCAACTACACCGAGTTCAACGCACGGCTCGCCCCGCGTCTCCACGCCGCGGGCGTTCGCGTCCTCTGGTACGGGGCGCCCCAGGTGTGGGCATGGCGGCGGCAGAGGGGGAAGTCGCTTCGCAAGGGAGTCGATCGCATGGCGGTCATGCTGCCGTTCGAAGAGGAGATCTGGCGCTCCGTCGGCGTCGACGCGCACTACGTGGGCCATCCCGTCATGGAGGTGAAGCCCCGCGATCGAGCGGAGGCACGCACCGCTCTCGGCATGACACCCTACGCGTCGGCCGTCGCCATCCTGCCCGGAAGCCGTCCGCACGAGGTGCGCCGCCTCCTCGCCCCGATGCTCGACGCGTACGAGCGCGTGCGGGCCGACCGCGCGAGCGTCGACGCGCGCGTCCTCATCGCCGCGAGCCTGGACGACAGGACCCGCGCCACCATCCGGGACGCCTGCGCGCCCCGCCGCGTGCAGACGTTCGACGTCGACCCGCGGGCTGGCGCGATGGAGGTCCTCCCGGCCTTCGACGTGGCCATGTGCGCCTCGGGGACGGCCTCTCTAGAGGCCGCCGTTGCCCGCGCGGTCCCGGTCATCGCGTACCGGGTCGGAGTCACGACGGAGCTGGCCGCCCGCGCGCTCCTCCGCACCAAGCACGTGGCGTTGCCCAACGTCCTGCTCGGACGCCCCGCGTTCGCCGAGCTCCTCCAGCGTGACGCGCGGGCACCGGGAATCGCTGCAGCGCTCGCGGACGCGCTCGATCGCCGCGGAGCTCTCGTCGTCGAGTGCGATGCGGTCGCGAACGCGCTCGGCGGCGCGCGTACCCCGTCGGTCGCGGTCGCGCGGATGCTCGCCCCGTGGCTCGGGGCCCGCGCCGCGGCGTGAGCGGGCATAACGATCACCGGCTTCGCAGCCTTCAGTCCGCAGGCATCGCCCTCAGCCCCACGTCGCGGAGGAGCGCGCGGTCTCCGTCGGCGTCGGGGTTGGGCGTCGTCAGGAGCTTGTCGCCGTAGAAGATCGAGTTCGCGCCGGCGTACATCGCGAGCATCTGCGCCTCGCGCGTCAGCTCCGTGCGGCCCGCGCTCAGGCGGACACGCGCCCGCGGCATGAGGATCCGGGCGCACGCGACCATCCGCACGAGGACGAGCGGGTCCAGCGGGGGCATGTTCTCGAGGGGCGTCCCGGCCACGCGGACGAGCGCGTTGATGGGGACGCTCTCCGGCTGTGGGACGAGGTTCGCCAGCGTGGCGAGCATCTCGCAGCGGTCGTCGACGCTCTCGCCCATCCCGACGATCCCCCCGCAACACACGGTGATCCCCGCGGCGCGGACGTTCTCGAGAGTCTTCAGCCGATCGTCGTACGTGCGCGTCGAGATGATCGACCGGTAGTGCGCGCGGCTCGTGTCGAGGTTGTGGTTGTAGGCGTCGAGACCGGCCTCGGCGAGCTTGCGCGCCTGGGCGCCCGTCAGCATCCCGAGCGTCACGCATGCCTCGAGCTTCAGCTCCTTCACGCCGCGGACCATCTCGAGCACGCGATCGAACGCCGGCCCGTCCTTCACCTCCCGCCACGCTGCCCCCATGCAGAAGCGCGTCGAGCCGTGCTCCTTGGCGCGGCGGGCCGCCGCGAGCACGTCGTCGACGTCGAGCATCTTCTCCGGCCCGACGTCGGTCTCGTAGTGGCTCGACTGGGGGCAGTAGGCGCAGTCCTCGGGGCAACCCCCGGTCTTCACGCTGAGCAGCGTGCAGAGCTGGACCTCGCCCTCCGGCTGGGCCCTTCGCTGGACGCTCCGCGCCTCGTCGAGGAGGGCAAAGAGCGGACGGTCGTAAAGGGCCCGGACGAATTCGCTGGAGAAGGGCGGCTCGGCCATCGAGAGCGCCCCACCTTAGCAGAGTCCGACGGAGTGCCGGGAGGTCACCCGCCGCCGACGAAGTGGACGATCTCGACCTCGTCGCCCTGCCTGACGGTGTGCTCCGCGTGGCGCGCGCGTGGGACGATCGTCCGGTTGACCTCGACCGCGACGGGCCCCTCGGTCAGCTGGAGGTGCTCGACGAGCCCGCGGACCGTCAGGCCCTCCGGCACATCGCGGAGCGCCCCGTTGACCGTAATCTGCATGGCGGGTGAAGGTACCACCAGACGCCTTGGCCGCACCTTCACTGCTGCGCCTGTCCGAGCTCGCCCGCTTCTGGGCGCTCCACCCGCGGACCCTCCAGGCCTGGATCCATCAGGGCCGCCTGGTGGCGCTCCGCTCGCCCGGCAACCACTTCCGTCTCCGCGTGTCCGACGTCCGGGCCTTCTGCGAACGGGAGGGGATGCCCGTGCCGCCTTCCGTCCTGCCCCCGACGAAGCGCGCCGTGCTGGCGACCGCGTCCAGTCCCGTCCAGCAGGCGGTCGCCCGCGCCCTGCGGGGAAGCGTCACCCTCGAGACGTTCGTCGAACCGTACTCCGCCGTCGTGGCGGCGGCGGCGCACGCGCCGGACGTCCTCGCGCTGAGCGCGGGGTTCCCACGCTTCGACGCGCCCGCAGCGATCCGCGCCTTCACCCGCGCCCCGGCGGCCTCGGGAGCGAAGGTCGTCGCCTTCGACGTGACGAGCCGGGCCCACGCGGCGTCGCTCGAGTCGGCGGGCGCGTGCGTCACGCTCACCCGCGCGCGCGAGCAGGAGCTACCGCGCGCGCTGCGCGACGTCCTGGGGCTCGTCGTCGAGTAAGCCCTTCACCCGGTCGAGGACCACGTCGGCGAGGGCGGCCTTGCTCATCGTGGCGAGCGGCTCGGCCCGCGACGCGGTCACCAGCGTGGCGCGGTCGTCGTCGCGACCGAACGATTCGCGCGCCTCGTTGGCGACGACCAGGTCGAGCCGCTTTTCTGCGAGCTTGCCGCGCGCGTACGCGACGAGCTCGCCCCCCCCGGCGGTCTCGACCGCGAAGCCGACCAGCACGGGACGGCGGCCGCGCGCGCGCTTCGCGCCGATCTCGCCCAGGAGGTCCGGGTTCCTGACGAGGTCGATCGTCGCCCGCTCTCCGCCCTTCTTGAGCTTGGCCGGGCTGAGCGCCGCCGGACGGTAGTCCGCGACGGCCGCGGCCATCACGAGGGCGTCCGCGCCGTCGAGGTCTGCGCCGAGCGCCGCGCCGATCGCGTCGCGCATCGCGATGGCCCCGCGCACGTCCACGCGACGCACGCCCGGCGGCGTCTCGAGCGCCACCGGACCTGCGACGAGCGTGACATCGGCTCCGCGCGCCGCCGCCCGCCCGGCGACCGCGAAGCCCATCTTGCCGCTCGACCGGTTGCCGATGAAGCGCACCGGATCGATGTCCTCGACCGTGGGGCCTGCCGTGACCACGATGCGCCGGCCGGCGAGATCGCGCGGCGAGAGGAGCGAGGCGATGGCGGCCGCGATCACGTCGGGCTCCGCCATCCTGCCCATCCCGACGTCGCCCGATGCCACCTCTCCGGACACCGGACCGACCAGCGTCACGCGCTCGTGCGCCACGAGCGTGGCCACGTTGGCCCTCGTCGCCGGGTGGTCCCACATCCGCGGGTGCATCGCGGGCGCCGCGACCACCGGACCGCGCGCGCAGAGCGCGAGAGCCGTCACGACGTCGTCCGCCCTGCCCTGCGCGAGGCGCGCGATGACGTCGGCGGTCGCCGGTACGATCGCGACGACGTCCGCGCGCTCCCCAAGCGACACGTGCACCTCACCGGGAAATGAGGCATCCCACATTCCGGAGACGACCGGCTCGCCGCACACCCCGGCGAACGTCACCGGCCCGACGAAATTCGCCGCGGAAGACGTCATCACCGGGAGCACCTTCGCTCCCCCCTTCACCAACAGGCGCGCCAGCTCGACGGCCTTGTATGCCGCGATGCTCCCGGTCACGCAGAGGACCACCGTGCGCCCGCCAAGCGGCCCGCGGACAATCTTCGGCCTCGCGTCCTTGCCTCCCACGGTACGATCTCTAGCCGCGACGGCGCGCTCAGTCGATTCCTTCGCGCGTCTCGGCCGAGCCCTCCCTGACTCGCGTGCCGTGGGTGTCTTTCGCGAACCCCTCGCGCACCGTCCAGCCGTACGTCCCCGTGCGGCCCGCCACGCGCGATTCGACCATGTCGCCGCGCCGGGCTCCCCCCTCCGCCGCGCCGTTCGCGTGCGCTTTCTTCGTGACGTCCGGCCCCTGGGCGATCGAGAGGAACTCGTCCGCCACGTACTCCGGGTGCTCGTCGTCGTGCGCCTCGAACTTGGCGTCGGCGGGGCCCTTGCCGACGCGCCATATCTGCACCGTCGGCGGATAGTAGTCCTGATGGTGCTCCCTGACGGCGAAGGGGCCGTCGCGGACGATCCGCCAGCGCGTCACCTTGAAGCCGGGGATGCCACGCTGCTTCAGCTCACGCGCGCCCTTCGGCAGCGACGGGTCCGGGAGATCCCGCTCCTGGAACGGGACGACCTCGTCGATCCGCCGGGCGAACATCACGTCGCGCGTGAGCCGCGGGCCGAGGACCTCCGCGCGCACCACCCCACCCTCGACCGTCTCGTGAAGGACGACCGGAAACGGATACGGGTTGTTGAGCTTGAGGGTGACCGTGGGGTACGCGACCGCCGCGTCGAGGCCCATCTTGATGTAGAAGCTGGGCCGCGTGTGGGGCTTGCGCTCCTCGATTTCGAGCCCGCCGAAGAACGCCGCCGCGTGCAGCGTCCCGGCAACCTGGCAGGTGCCGCCCCCGATGCCGTCCACGAGCTCTCCCTGGGCGATGACCGGCGCCACCTTGTAGCCGTTCGTCTCGGTCCGCGGGCCGACGACCTGGTTGAAGTCGAACGTCTCGTGCGGAAGCAGGACGTAGCCGTCGAGCCTGGATGCGGCCAGACGCAGGTTGAAGCTTCGGGCCTCGTGCTTCTGGTCGCGCGCGTACTTCGTCTCGAACCACCCCATCACGGCGTCGGTCGACACGCCGGCGAGCTGCGCCGCGGTGCGCCGCGCGCGACCCTCGACGACGATGGCCGCCAGCGATGTCTCGCCGCGGGCGAGCGCCGTGTCGACGTGCGCCAGGGTGCCCCACAGGTCGAGGCTGCGGCCCGGTTGATCGGGGGACAGATCGCTCGTCTTGAAGTCGTACCGGGCGTCGACCGGATCGCGATCGACCTCGTCCTTCAGCTGGAGCAGGTGCGCGAGCGCCGCCTGCGTGTCGAGCGCGTACGGGACGGGGAGCGGCAGAGGCGAGCGGGCATCGCCGCGACCGTGCTCGCGGACGAGCGCGCTGCGGGGATCCCGGAGCTCGGTGACGAGGGACCGCAGGTGCTCCCAGTCGACCCGCGCGCCCAGCTGTTCGCGCGTCCGCTGCGCCGGGGTGCCCGCCACGTCGATCGACACGGTCTTGCCGAGCCACGCGCGCGCCACGTCGCGGGCCGCGGCGAGCGCGGCGTCCGGGTCACGCGGAAGGGGTTGGCCGTCCAGCGTCGCGGCGACGGTCGCACCAGTGTCCGGGCGCGGACCCGCGAGGGCCAGCCATGCCGCAGCGCCACCGGAGGCGGCGAAGAGCACCAGCCAGGTGATTCGGCTCATGCGAGGCACGGTGCGAGGCACGGGGAGAGAGGATATAAACCCTCTCCTCTTCATGGCGCTATCGATCGGCATCGTCGGCCTGCCCAACGTCGGCAAGTCGACGCTCTTCAACGCGCTGTCGTCCGCGAAGGCGGAGGCCGCGAACTATCCCTTCTGCACGATCGAGCCGAACGTCGGCGTCGTGCAGGTGCCCGACGCGCGCCTGAAGGCGCTCGATTCGGTCGTGCACGCAGACCGGATCGTGCCGGCCACGATCGATTTCGTCGACATCGCCGGCCTCGTGCGCGGGGCGCACAAGGGCGAGGGCCTCGGCAACCAGTTCCTCGCGCACATCCGCGAGGTCGACGCCGTCGTCCAGGTGGCGCGCTGCTTCGAGGACCCCAACGTCGTCCACGTCGAGAACCGGATCGACCCCGTCGCCGACGTCGAGACCGTGACGACCGAGCTGTGCCTCAAGGACCTCGAGACCGTGACCAAGCGCGGCGATCGCGCGCGGAAGATGCTGAAGGCGAACAGCCCGATCGACAAGCTGGCCGTGGAGATCTGCGACGCGCTCGCGAAGCACCTCGATGCAGGGAAGCCCGCGCGCAGCTTCCCGGCTCCGGACCATGCCGACGCCGCCGGCATCCTGCGCGAGATGCACCTCCTCACGGCGAAGCCGACCCTCTACATCGCGAACGTCGACGAGGCGTCGCTCGGGAAGCTCGACGGCAACCCCCATTACCAGGCGCTCGCCCGCCGGGCCGCCGGCGAGGGCGCCCCTATCGTTCCCATCTGCGCCGCGCTCGAGGCCCAGATCGCCGAGCTCGAGCCCGAGGACCGGCCTGATTTTCTCGCGAGTGCCGGGCTGAAAGAGCCGGGCCTGCACGCCGTCATCCGGACCGGCTACGAGCTGCTCGGCCTCATCACGTTCCTCACGGCCGGCAAGCCCGAGGTCCGCGCCTGGACGACGAAGAAGGGGTCGAAGGCGCCGCAGGCCGCGGGCGTCATCCATACGGACTTCGAGAAGGGCTTCATCAAGGCCGAGGTCATCTGGTGGGAGGACTTCGTCAGCCTCGGGGGCGAATCCAAGTGCAGGGACGCCGGGAAGCTCGCCATCGAGGGTAAGGACTACGTGATGCGCGACGGCGACGTGGTCCATTTCCGGTTCAACGTCTGAGCCGGCTCGCAGAAAGGGTGCCCGTGAAACGCCTCGCGCTCGCCTGCACCTTCGCCCTCGCCACGACGCTCGCCACGGTCCCGGCGCTCGCGCAGACCCAGGACCCTGCCCAGGAGGCGCTCGTGCTCCAGGGGGACCTCGAGCGCTTCTCGGCGGAGACCGAAGGCAAGGACTGCGTCGTCGCC
>Ga0209415_10002180_pt1 | contig 36959 bp, 32 predicted proteins | sample PeaSoiSIISIP2007_FD_187696 | JGI IMG/M metagenome (GOLD analysis project Ga0209415, IMG submission 187696) | Peat soil microbial communities from Weissenstadt, Germany - SII-SIP-2007 (SPAdes) (version 2) | ecosystem: Environmental > Terrestrial > Soil > Wetlands > Peat | place: Germany... | reverse complement strand
CATGGCTCGAAGAGAGGAGGCCGCCCGGGGCAGAGGTCGAGCTCGTGCCCGTCGAGGTCCCCTGCGGCGGCGCCGCGTTTCACGACACCTGGGTCTTCCACGGGAGCCCTGCCAACGTCCGGCCCGACGCCCAGCGCCGCTCGATCATCAGCCACCTCATGTCGGCCGAGACTCGCTGGAACCCGGACCGCCCGCATCCGACGTATTCCCGATACCGCCGCCCGGGAGAGACCGAGTTCGACGAGGCATTCTTCCCGGTGCTGTGGCGCGAGGACGGGTACCGCAGCCCTTGGCTCACCGACTTCCTCACTGCACGAGGTCAGCCACAGCGTGAGGTCGAGTCATCGATCAGCCAGGCGAGATCTCCCAGCTGACCCATACGAGGCAATCCAGCCTCTCGCGAACCTCCCTCGCAGCCTTGCGGTAGAGCCGTTCGCTCACTTTCTCCCGGTCGGGGCCGAGTACCAGCATGCGCACCTTGCGCTCGCGTGCGACGTCGATGAGCGCCTCGATCCTGCGGAAGCTCTTCACCCGAATTCGCTCTACTTCGACTCCAAGCGCACATGCTCGCTCGACCGGCGCGAGGAGAGAGGCCGCCAGCTCAGGTGAGTAGTCGAGCTGGTCGTAGCCCATCATGAGGCTCAAAGGGAGCGGCGCGAGCTCAACGACGTTCGCGACGACAAGTCGCCTGCTGCTGTCAACGGCCGCGTTCACAGCAAACGATGCGGCTGCTTCGTCGAACGGCACGTCGAAAGTCGCCAGCAGCACCGCGCCTCCATCCGCGAAGGGTCGCTCCCCGATGTCGGGGCTGCGAGTGGCGACTTGTTGGGTCACTCAGGATGCAGCTCCCAATTGGGTACCGCTCGAGCGTGACGACGGACCCGTTGGCGCCAGCGGGGCATGTAGAACAGGTACCAACCGCTTGTCACGATTGGGATGAGGAAGAAGAACGACTTGGAGATCGCAAAAGCCAGGTACACGAAGATGGCGGCGAGGATCACCATCGAGCGGATCGCCTTCACGCGGAACCGCCGCATCTCGGTCATGATCCCCCAGTACTCCTCAGAGGGGATCTGATTGGTGTTCCAGCGGCGGTGGCACTGGTCACATTCCCAAGTCTCGCCGTACGCGACCAGCCGCTTCGCGCCGCAATCGCACTTGACCGTGATCGGGGCACCCTTCACCGGGCCAGTGTATCGTCGGCCCTTTCTTGCGGGCCTTGGGCAGGTCGTGGGCCGCTCCAGCGCTTGCGGCGCCCAGCGCGGACTCGTATCATGCGAGCATACAATGTTCACTGCTGAGAAACATCTGAAGCCGGATCGAACGTTGCGGGAGGGACACCGATGACCGATCTCGAGCGCTTCGTTGCCCAAGAGGGCCGTGAGGAACTCATCGCAGACGTACGGCGTCGCATCGACGCCGAGGGCGTCACCTACATCTACTACCAGTTCGTTTCGGTGACCGGTCGGATCATGGGCAAAGGGGTTCCCGCGCCGCACTGGGAGACGATCGCGCGCCGGGGGTTCCAGCTCGTCTACGGCTCGACCGCCAACCTTTTCGTCGACCGCCGGGGCGACTACATCGGCTACGGGCCCGAGGCCCGCGAGCTGATCGGCATGCCCGACGTCGACACCTTCTGCCCGCTTCCGTGGGATCCGAGAGTTGCCCGCGTGTTCTGCACGCTCTTCCGCGGCCGCGAGGAGGAGGTCGACGGCGGCGCCTTCCTCACCTCGGACTGTCGCGGCAACCTCCATCGCATCCACGACCAGTTCACTGCCGCCACCGGGCTCGAGATGCGTATCGGATGCGAGCCCGAGATGATGTGGCTCAAGACCGACGCAGAAGGCAAGCCCACCGTCGAGGGCATGACCAAGCCGTACTGCTACCACATCGACCAGTTCTCCGAGCTGCAGCCGCTCATCCACAAGGTCCTCGAGTACGCCGGCAAGATGGGCCTCGACATGATCCAGGGCGATCACGAGGACGCTCCGGGCCAGCTCGAGCTGAACTTCCAGTTCGACAAGGCAGAGCGCACGGCCGATCGGCTGACCACCTACCGTCAGATCTGCCGTCAGGTCGGCCGCGAGCTCGGTGCCTTCGCTTGCTTCATGCCCAAGCCCTTCATGGGCGTCTCGGCCAACGGCTGCCACCACAACTTCTCGCTCTGGCGCGGCGAGGAGAACACCTTCCTCCCCGACACCGACAACCCGCGGCTCCCCGGCGTCGTAGGGCTCCGTTCGGTTGCAGGGGTGCTCGAGCACCTCTCCGCGCTGTGTGCCGTCAGCTCCCCGACGGTGAACTCGTACCGGCGGTTCGCGGATGCCGGCTTTTGGGCGCCGGTGTTCGCCGACTGGGGGTTCCAGAACCGCACGACGGCCCTGCGCATCAGCGCTCCCGGCCGCTTCGAGTACCGGTCGGTTGACTCCGCGGTCAACCCGTACCTGTCGATGGCAGCCCTGCTCGTGGCGATCAAGGACGGGCTCGACCGCAACCTCGATCCGGGAGAGCCGGAGGAGCGCAACATCTACGAGGCGATCAAGGCGGGCAAGGCCGTGCGGCGGATCCCACGCACCCTCGGTGAGGCGCTCGAGGCGCTCCAGAACGACGAGCTCCTGAAGACGGCGCTTCCCGGAGACATGTACCGGGTGTTCATGCACTACAAGACCGACGAGTGGGAGCGGTTCATCTCTACGGTGAGCGAATGGGACATCAAGGAGTACCTGGACATCCTCCCCTAGGAAACGAGAGGAGCGGGAGAGCTATGTGCGGCATCGCTGGAGTGATCCATAAGAAGGGACCCTCGGACATCGGCGCGGAGATCACTCGGATGCTCCAAGCCATGAAGCACCGCGGACCTGACTCGACCGGCTTCGCCCTCTACGGCGAGCCGACCGACCGTGTCGTCATGCGCATCAAGCTGGCCGATCCCAATGCAGCCGCGGAGATCGACTTCGGCGAGCGCCTCGAGCGCCATCGTCTCGAGCTCGAAGCCCGCCTCGGCAAGGTCGGGGCGCTGCTGGACCGCATCGAGATCATCACCGAGTATGCCTGCCGGGTCGAGCTCGACTACGAGGGTGACCTGAAGGCGCTCGTCGACTACGTCGAGGACATCCCGGGCGCTGAGGTGCTGTCGATCGGGCACTCCCTCGAGATCGTGAAGGATCTTGGTGACGCGGTGTCGGTCGCCGAGCAGTACGGCCTCTCCAGCTTCCGGGGCACGCACGCGATCGGCCACGTCCGGATGGCCACGGAGTCGGACGTCGACATCGCCGGCGCGCACCCTTACTGGGCCTACCCGTTCGCCGACCTCGCCGTGGTGCACAACGGCCAGCTCACGAACTATCACCAGTGGCGCCGCCGGCTCGAGCACCTCGGTCACCGGTTCCAGTCGGAGTGCGACTCCGAGATCATCGCCGTCTACCTCGCAGAGCAGCTGCACAACGACATTCCTCTCGAGACCGCGATCAAGCAGAGCCTCGACGACTTCGACGGGGTCTTCACCTATGTCGTCGTCACCAAGGACAGCCTCGGGGTCGCGAAGGACGTCATGGCGGCCAAGCCCCTCGTGCTGTACGAGTCCGATGACATGGTGGCGCTGGCCTCTGAAGAGGTCGCGATCCGGTCGCTGATCGATCACGAGATCGACACGTACGACCCCTATGAGGGGGAGGTGCTCGTGTGGAACAGGTAGTGGGGGAACGCAAGGTCCGTTACGACGCTCGAGGACTTGTCGAGCCGGATGCCGAGATCCCGAAGATCTCCGAGATCGACGGTGACAAGGCCGTCTTCGACGCGTCGGGCCTCTCGATCCGCCGGATCAACCTCGAGCTGCGGTGGTTGCTCGCCGAGGTAGGAGCGCGCGACATCGTCGTGCAGAACCCCGGCGCGAAGCACTCGATCGGCGTCGGGATCCTGCAGCGGTGCAAGATCCGCTTCGAGGGCAGCCTCGGTTACTTCGGTGTCGGCCTGATCGATGGTCCCGAAGTCACCATCACCGGCCGGGTGGGCTGGTCCGTGGCGGAGAACATGATGGCGGGCGTCGTCGTCGTCGAGAAGAACGCCGGCTCGCTCGCAGGTGCTGCGATTCGCGGCGGCGACCTCGTCGTCAAGGGCGACGTCGGCGCGCGCACCGGGATCGACCAGAAGGGAGGGACGATCATCTCGGGTGGCAACGCCGGCATGATGACCGGCTTCATGATGCAACGAGGACGCCAGATCATCTGCGGCAACGTGGGCAAGGGGCTCGGCGACTCGATGTACGACGGGGTCATCTACATCGGTGGCAAGGTCGCCTCGCTCGGCGTGGACTGCATCGAGGCCGAGCTCACCGACGACGACCGCGAGGTGCTCGACCGCAAGCTCGGCTACTACGGCATCGAGCACCCGGACACCTTCCGCAAGTTCGTCTGCGCGAAGAAACTTTGGAACTACGACGCCCTCGAGCCCAGCGAACGCAAGCTGGTGCTCTGACCCTCGCCACACGACAGGAGCGACGATGGAGGACGAACTTTCGAGCAAGAGCATCCTTGGACACAGCAGGATCTTCACGCCCGAGGTCATCAACGACATCCACATCAAGTCCGAGCTGGGCCGGTATCGGATGCGCGGGTTCTCGCTGTTCAAGAAGATGCCGAGCTGGGACGAGCTCATGTTCCTCCCGGGCACGCTCACCCGCTTCGTGATCGAGGGCTACCGGGAAAAGTGCGAGACGAAGACCGTGCTCGGGGCACGCTTCGCAAAGCACCCGATCGAGCTCGACATCCCGATCTACATCACCGGGATGAGCTTCGGCGCCCTGTCCATCGAGGCCAAGACAGCGCTCGCCAAGGGCGCGTCCATGGCGGGGACCGCCACCTGCTCGGGTGAAGGGGGGATGATCCCGCCCGAGCGCGACCACTCCACCAAGTGGTACTACCAGTGCATCCAGAGCCGGTACGGGTTCAACCCGCACCACCTCATGCTCGCGGACGCCTGCGAATTCTTCATTGGCCAGGGCTGCAAAGTTGGCCTCGGCGGGCACCTCATGGGCCAGAAGGTCACCGAGCAGGTGGCCGAGATGCGCTCACTTCCGGTAGGCATCGATCAGCGAAGCCCTGCCCGCCACCCGGACTGGCTCGGACCGGACGACCTCTCCCTCAAGATCCAGGAGATCCGAGAAGCGACCGACTACCAGATCCCGATCCAGCTCAAACTCGGCGCCGCCCGCGTCTATGACGACGTCCGCATGGCCGCGAAGTGCGGGCCGGACATCATCTACCTCGACGGGGCAGAAGGCGGCACCGGTGCCGGCCCGCATGTCGCGTCCGAGGAGACCGGGATCCCGCTCATGGCCGCGATCCCCGAAGCCCGTAGAGCCTTGGAGGATGTCGGGCTCGCGGACGAGGTCGATCTCGTCGTCGCAGGGGGCATCCGCAACGGAGGCGACGTTGCGAAGTGCCTGTCTCTCGGCGCGAAGGCGGTGGCAATCGGCCACTCGGCCCTCATGGCGCTGAACTGCAACAAGGAGATCCCCGGCGTGACCGACTACGAGGGCACGATCGGCGTGAAGGCAGGACTCTGCTATCACTGCCACACAGGCCGGTGCCCGGTCGGCATCACGACCCAGGACCCCGAGCTGCGCAAGCGACTTGTCGTCGACGAAGCCGCCGAGCGGGTTTACAATTTTCTCCACACGCTCACCCTCGAGCTGCAGATGCTGGCGCGGGCCTGCGGGAAGACGAACGTGCACAGCCTGGAGCCGGAGGACCTTTGCGCGCTCACCATCGAGGCCGCCGCGATGGCGCGGGTTCCTCTCGCCGGTACGAGCTATGTCCCCGGCTTCACCGAGCAGCGGACGCTCGATGAGATCAAGGGGTTGCTCGAGCGCCTCATCGACAAGGGAAGCTGAGATCGACATGAGTGAGACCAGGCATGTGACCATCGACGCCGAGGAGCTCTCTGGCCATTCGTATCCGTATGTCCACGACATCGCGCTCGTCGAAGACGTCGACCTTCAGGCTGCAACGCCCGGACCGGACCTCAACTGGCTCGAGGACATCCACCTCTTGTCCGAGGAGGGCGTACCTGCCGTCTTCGACCGGTATTCCAACTCGTTTCTCAAGATCTATTTCCCGATCCCCCCCGGCCGGGAGGATGAGATCGCTCGCAAGGTGTTGATCACCCACCTGCAGTCGGGGAACTCCTATGGGATCCAGTTGAAGCGGCGCCACGCGAAGTACCCGCAGCTCGAGCTCGGGTCCTGGGTCGAGGGGTCGGACATCGTCGGCGACCACTGGGAGCCGCCGACGCTCGCAGGCTGGGAGCCACCGGGAGCTCACTGAGAGCGCCCGGCGAGGCGATGCGAGACGAACGGGCTGGGAGCGCCCGGCGAGGCGGCGCGATGCGCAAGGCGAACGGGCGCACAGGCGCACAGGCAAGCTCTACACAACCAGGAGGCGAAACAAGCCATGTCACTACCGAAGACGAGCCGCTACGTCGTCATCGGCGCCGGGATCCACGGATTGTCGACGGCCTGGAACCTCGCTGAGGAGCTGGACCGACGCGGTACCGGATGGGGCGACAGCGTGATCGTGCTCGACAAGACGAACGTCGGCGCAGGCGCCTCGGGCATCGCCTGCGGCGTGGTGCGCAACAACTACTTTCAGCCCGCCATGCGAGAGCTCATGGAGCATTCGGTGTCGGTGTGGGAGTCCGACCCGGCCGCGTTCTCCTACCACGGTGTCGGCTACATGCAGCTCGGTCCCGAGGTCATGCACGGCGACGTCGCTCAGATCTATACCGAGCAGCGGTCCATCGGCTACCCGTCGACGCTCGTGGAGGGTGAGACCGAGTGCCGGGTCTACATGGAGGACCTCTTCTCGGACTGGCAGGCGAAGAACATCACGTGCGTGCTCCACGAAAAGCGCGGCGGCTACGCCAACAACGTCGCCTCGATGAACGGGCTCGCCGCCAAGGCCAAGGGCGCCGGCGTCCGCATCTTCCCGGGCACGAAGGTGCTCGGGTTCCGGCATGACGGCACCGGCGCAGTCACCGCAGTGGAGACCGACCAGGGCACGGTCGAGTGCGAGTCGGTCGTGGTCGCTGTCGGGCCATGGGTCCGCGACCTCTGGAGCATGCTGGATCTGCCCGACGCCATCGACGTGAAGGGGCGCGACGGCAAGATCTACGAGCGGCCGATGTGGACCTACTGGTGCCTCGAGGAGGGCACGCTCAAGCTCGACCCGGAGTATCTCCGCACGAATGCGGGCGCGATGCCACCGGTCATCCACGTGGACACCGATGCTCCGCTGTACGACGACGCGGACGGTTCCCTCGTCACGGACAAGCTGTGGGGCATCTACTACAAGCCCGACTTCAACTTCGGCGGTGTGCAGGGTGGGGCCATGCCCTATGTGGTGGACCGGCCGGCGGCCGAGGTGGCCGTCGATCCCTACGGGCCCGCAAGCCCTGACTTCGTCGTCGGCTCGCAGTTCGCCCGGATGTGGACCTCGGCCCTGGCTCACTGTCACAAGCGCTTCGAGGGCAAGGGCCAACTCTTCTCGAAGGAGCCGTCGGGTGGCATCGGGTGCTTCACCCCCGACAGCTTCCCGATCTTCGACGTGTTCTCGGAGAACGTCTATGTGATCGCCGACTCGAACCACGGCTACAAGATGATCGGGGTCGGAGCCCTCGTGGCCAAGGAGCTCCTCGGCGAGAGTCAGCCGCTCCTCGAGCCGTTCCGTTTCGCCCGGTACGCTGACGGACGGCTCCATCCCGTTAGCCATTCGCCCTTTCCTTGGAGCTGACATCGGTCGCGTACGAGCGACCGCCCCATCTTCTCGACTGACCGGGAGGACTCCCATGTCCCTACGCCAGACCGGATTCCACAGCCGCACAGCAGCCCTCGGGGCCACGTTCGTGGAGTACGCGGACTACGACTTCCCAGCGCACTATGGGCCCGACATCACTGAGGAGTACTGGGCTTGTCGCCGGCGGGCCGTCGTGATGGACCTGACTCCGCTCCGCAAGGTGGAAGTCTCCGGCCCGGGCGCCGAGGCAGTGCTGCAGGCCACTGTGACCCGCGACATCCGTCGCCTCGGAGAGGGGCATGTGGTCTACACCGGGCTTTGTGACGACGACGGCAATCTTCTCGACGACGGGACGGTCTTCCGCTTCGGTCCGGAGCGGTTCAGATGGGTCGGCTACACCGACGACGACGAAGACTGGTTCCGGCACCACGCGGACCGGCTCGGCCTCGAGGTGTCGTTCCGGAACTCCACCGACCAGCTGCACAACATCGCGGTGCAGGGTCCGGCGAGCCGTGACATCGTGACCTCGGTCGTGTCGACACAGGAGGGTCGCCCGAGCGTGTCGGACTTGACGTGGTTCCGTTTCACCGAGGGCGGGATCGGCGGACCGGACGGACCCGTCGCCGTCGTCTCGCGTACCGGCTATTCGGGTGAGCTCGGCTACGAGCTCTGGTGCCATCCCGACGACGGGCCAGCCGTCTGGGACACGGTGTGGGCGGCGGGCGAGCCCCACGGCCTGGCACCGCTCGGCCTCGACGCGCTCGACGTCGTGCGCATCGACGCGGGCCTCATCTTCAAGGGCTACGAGTACGAGGGCGCAGAAGACCCGTTCGAAGCGGGGATCGGCTTCGTCGTGACGAAAGACAAGCAGGATGATTTCGTGGGCAAGGCAGCGCTGACCCGCCGCCGCGAGCACCCCACCCAGGCGCTCGTCGGTCTCGAGGTGGAAGGCACCGATCCCGTCGCACACGGTGACGCCGTCCTCGCCGGCGGCGAGACCGTGGGCCTCGTGACGAGCGGAGCGTTCTCACCGGGTCTCGAAAAGAACCTCGCGCTCGCTCGAGTCCAGGTCGGGCACGCGGATCGCGGCGGCAAGCTCGAGGTGGAGCGGGCCGATTCGGCCGCCTCGCCGCTTGGCGCCACGGTCGTCCGTTTCCCCTTCTACGACCCCGACAAGACCCGCCCCCGTTCGTAGGCCCAGAGGGTGGGGACGGAACCGGCAGGCGAGACGGAGCGGGGTCGGTCAACGGCGGTTGAGTCGCTCTCGGTCCTTGCATCCGGCGCCGCCCGGCTCGTCCAGAGATGGCCCGGCCTGCTCGCGATCCCGATCAGCTATGGCGTCTCAGCGGCCGTGCTTTCCGACCACGCTTATGGCTACATCCTCTCGGCCGTGATCGCCAGCGCTGTCGGTGTGGGCTGGTATGCGTCGCCTCTTCGGGGCTTCGAAGCGCGACGGCGGAACCGAGCGCGGGCCGAGCGCACCTGAGCGTCAGTCCGGAGGTCCCCGGACGACGTGCGTCTACACTCGCCGGGTGGCGAGGCCTCAGACGGCAGTCAATAGTCATCCCTTCGTCCCGCCTCCGTCTCTCCACTGGTGGCGGACCACGCGTTGGTGGGTCGTCGCGACAGGCGGTGTCACGCTTGGCGTGGGGATCTCGACGATCGCCCTTCGGATCTCTTCTCTCTGGCACGGTGTGCTTTCCGCGGGGCTCTTCGTGCTCGGCGCGGCCATCGTGTTCGATGAGCTTCGCCATACGCGCGAGGGATGGCTGCATCACCGAGAGCTCCGCGAGATGTGGGACCGGATGAATCTCAACGAGGAGCGCCTCAGAGCGGAGCTCTCGGAGGCTCCGCGCTACGCAGGCCTCTGGAACCCTGCCGATGAGACAGCCGCGCTCTTGCAGATCTTCAACACGGACGATCCCGAGAGCTTCGAGGAAGGTGGTAGCTGGGACTTCGATCGACTGCGCCCATGGTTCGACAAGGACTCGACGGTTCTCGACCTCGGCTGTGGAATCGGCAGGGTGGCTCGCTATGTCGCACCCGAGTGCTCGGTTCTCTGGGCTGTCGATGCGTCGCAGACGATGCTCGACCTGATGGCCGACAGGTTGAGCGATCTCACGAACATCAGGTACGCCCACTGCCATGACGTGACGTTTCCCGACGTCCCCTCGGAGAGCGTCGACCTCGCCTACTCGCTGCTCGTCCTGCAACATCTCGAGCGAGAGGATGCGTTCTTGCTGCTCGAGGAGCTACATCGCGTCCTACGACCCACGGGGACGGTCTTCCTCACGTATCCCAATCTTTTGTCGGAGACCTACCTGTCCGGCTTCGTGGAGTATGCGCACCGCGGCCACTCGGCCGATCCTGCACGGGCCAGGCTCTATACGCCAGAGGAGGTCGCAACCCTCCTCCCCGCTGCCGGGTTCCAGGCGGAGATCGATGCCGGCACCGAGATTCGAGTGATCGCACACCCGATCTGAACGGCGCCGAAGAGCTCAGCCGAGCTCCTTGGCCCTTCGGCGCTCGGGGTCGTACACCGGATGACGCACGACTTCACCAGCAACCGGGGATCCTTCGATCGTTGCCTCGACGCGCGTACCCGCGGCGTTGTACGGCCGGCGAAGTTTGGCAAGGCCGAGCGTCTTTCCCTCCAGGAACGGAGAAACAATGGCCTGCGTCACAAACCCCACCTCCTCACCTGCGACCAAGAGAGTGGCCCCGCTGGCGCCCGCTCCGCCGGCCTCGAGGACGACACTGCCAAGGCGGAGCTGTCGCTCTTCCCTCAAGGTCGCCAGCGCAGCCTTGCCCTGAAAGTCGGCCTTGTCCAAGTCGACCGCCCAACCGAGGCCGCACTCATAGGGCGAGACCGTGGGGTTGTATTCGATGCCACCGATGATGAACCCGCCTTCGATCCGGAACAGGTCCAACGCGTCCATGCCGATGACCCGCATTCCCTGGGGAATCCCGACATCGATGAGCACATCGAAGAGCTCGAGCGCGCGGCCGAGGTCGACCCACAACTCGAAACCGAGCTCGGCGGTGTAGCCCAGCCGGGTCATGAAGATCGGGATGCCGGCGATCTCGATGTCGTCGTGGAAGGTGTAGTAGGGGAACGAGGCGTTGGAGAGGTCGTGGTTTGCCAGCGGCTGGAGGAGGTCGCGGCTGGACGGCCCCTGCAGGCAGAGATGGGGCATCTCATCGGTGAACGGCCGGACGATGACCGAGGTCCCTTCCGCTCTTGCCGCGAACATCTCCGCATCTCGGTCGTTCGCACCGCAGAAGCGGATCCGGTCGGCTGAGAAGACAGATGCCGTGCAATCGTCGACCATGTTGCCGTTCGCGTCCGTCAGGGCTCCGTAGGCGATGTGCCCCGGGGTCACTTTCGCGAGGTCGCGGGTGACCATCGAGTTGAGAAGCTCGAGGGCCCCGGGACCGGTCAGGTCGATCTTGCGGAGCATGGAGAAGTCCATGAGGCCAGCCGTCTCCCGCACCGCTCGGTACTCCTCGAGCGTGTCGGTCACGACCGACGGCGCGGCATACCCGAACAAGTCCATCCAGCGGTCCGTCAGTGCCGAAAGTCGCGGTTGAAATGCGGTTTCTTTGCTCATGATCGTCCTTCCGGTGGTCGTGCGCTGCCGGGATCGTACTCTTCGGCGGTCGTTGTGCCGGGGCCGGATTCAGCCCTCGGTGACCTCGTCGGGAGTCGGCAATCCCTCCGGCACGAATCGGATCCCGGAGCCCGGCTCGGTCACGAAGTAGCGGGGGTGTGCCGGATCGGGTTCGAGCTTCCTTCGAATCGTGACCAGGAAGACGCGGACGTAATTGGTCTTGGTGTTGCGGAGCCCCCAGACCTGCTCAAGGAGCTGCCGTTGGGTGACGAGCCGACCTGCGTTGCGGGCCAGCAGTTCGACCACCTGCCACTCGGTGGCCGTCAGGCGCACTTCATGGCCGTCGCGGCGGACGCGCTTGGCAGCCAGGTCGATGACGAAGTCCGGTGTCTCGACGACGGGGGCATCCTCAACGGCGACCGGCACGCGCAGCGCTACTCGTAAGCGTGCCATCAGCTCGTCCATCCCAAAGGGCTTGCCCACATAGTCGTTGGCCCCGGCGTCGAGCGCCGCCACCTTCTGGATCTCCTCGGTTCGGGCCGAGAGAACGATGATCGGGACCGACGTCCAGCCTCGGAGGCCCTCGATGACGTCGACTCCATCCATGTCGGGGAGCCCAAGGTCGAGCACGACCACGTCGGGATGGTTGCGGGCTGCGAGGGCCAGCGCCTCGTGACCGGTGGTCGCCAGACTCACGTCATAGCCGCGGCTTCTCAGGTTGATGTCCATGGTCCGCAAGAGCGCGGGCTCGTCGTCGACGACGAGGACGGTGCTCATGACGAAGCCAGTGAGAGGCTGAACACCAAGGTGGCGCCGCCGCCCGCCGTGTCCTCGACGGTCAGCTCGCCCCCCATGGCTTCGGTGAAGCCCTTCGCGACGGCGAGGCCGAGTCCGATCCCGTTGGGGCGGCCTCCCGCACCGTCGCCCCGACGCTGAAAGGGCACGAAGACGCGGTCTCGAAGGTTGACTGGAATGCCCGGTCCCTGATCGATCACGCGGATGTCGACCTTGTCGCCCGCGACGCCGGCCTCGACACGTACGGCCATGCCGACAGGCGACCAGGCGAGGGCGTTCGCCATCACATTGGCGACCGCCCGCTCGAGCAGACCCGGGTCGGCCTGCACGAGCGGGAGCGACTCGTCGACGTCGATCGCGATGCCGGCGCCGACAGTGGAAAGGGCGTCGACCGCGGCGTAGAGGACACTGTCCACGGCCGTTGGTCGCAACGAGAGGGGCAGGGCGCCCGCCTGCAACCGGCTCATGTCGAGGAGGTTGGCGACCAGGCCGGTCAGCCGGTCGGTCTCGGCAACGATGGTCTCACAGAGGCTGCGCATGTCCTCGGGGGCGAACTGGACCTCGTCCGAGAGCAGGCTGGACGCGGCCGCCTTGATCGCGGCGAGCGGTGTTCGCAGGTCGTGCGATACCGCCGCCAAGAGGGCGGTGTGAGCGCGGTCGGACCTGGCAATATCGGCTGCGGAAGCCGCTTCGAGCTCGAGGCGCATGCGCTCCTGTGCGAGGCGGAGCTGGCCGACGAAGGCACTGACCAAACGTGCGTCGTCGGCGCCGAGTGTTTGGCCGGCGAGGACGAGGACGGTCCCGCGATCGAGCTCTGCCGAGAAGGCGGCGTCCTCCGGGCGGACTGGTATCGGCTCGCCGGCGAACGCGACGGGACGCCATCGGTCCTCGTCAGGAGCAAGGATGGCCGCTGCCTCGAGGTCGAAGGTGCGGCGAAGCTCGGCAACGAGCTCGGGAAGCGTCGCTCCTCCCTTGAGCGCCCACGCGCCGGCCAGCCGCGCGAGCGCTTCGACCTCAGCGCGAGAACGAGTCACCTGGAGCCCACGGCGAGTCGAGAGGTGAACGAGGACGCTCATCATGCCGGCGACCACAAAGAACGCAACCAGTGCAACGATGCCGCCCGGTGGGTGGAGGGTGAACCCGCGGGTTGGCGTGGCGAAGAAGTAGACCGCTGCGAGGGCCGCGACGACGGCGGCTGCCGCAGCCGGCTCGACGCCTCCGACCGCCGCAGTCGCCACGACCCCGATCAGCAGGCAGAGCAAGGCGCCGGACAAGCCCAGCGCGGAATGGAAGGGTGACAGTGCAGCGGCGAAGACTGCCATTCCCAAGGTCGCGAGCAACCATCCCAGCTGCAGCCGCCGAGGTGGGACCGTTACCGGACGGCGCCGCCAGACTGAGGGGGGGAGGCCCGCGCTCGGCGGCTCCTCTGCCGTGATCACGTGGACGTCGATGGTGCCTGAAGCACGAATCGCGCGGTTGACGGTCGAGCCGCGGAGCATCTCGGACACGGGCGATTGGCCGCTGTGGCCGAGAACGAGCTGGGTGGCATTCTCCGCACGGGCGAAGCTGACGAGCGCGGCCGCGACGTCGGTGCCAGTTACCTCCGCGTATTGGCCGTTCAGCTCCTGCAGCAGTTTCCGCTGCTGGTCGAGGCCCTCGGGCACGGGCCGGGCCCTGCCGTCCCGGACGATGGTCCTTACGTGCACCCCGATGATCTCGCCATTGACCCGCGCGGCAATGCGAGACGCCCGACGGATCAGGTGCTCGCCCTCCGGTGCGCCGGAAAGGGCCACGACGATGCGCTCCTTGGTCTCCCAGGGCTCCTCGATCCCGTGCCGCTCGCGATAGGCGGTGAGATCCTCGTCGACCCGGTCCGCGACCCAGAGCAGAGCAAGTTCTCGCAAGGCGGCGAGATTCCCGGCGCGAAAGAAGTGACTGAGAGCGATGTCGACCTTGTTAGGCGGGAAGATGTTGCCGTGGGCCATCCGTCGCCTCAGGGCTTCGGGTGTCATGTCCACCAGCTCGATCTGGTCGGCCCTGCGGACCACGACGTCGGGAATCGTCTCGGGCTCCGCCAGGCCCGTAATCCGCTCTACGACGTCGTTCAGGCTGCCGAGGTGCTGGATGTTGAGCGTGGAGATGACATCGATGCCAGCCTCGAGAAGCTCCTCGACGTCCTGCCAGCGCTTCTCGTTGCGACCGCCGGCGGCATTCGTGTGCGCCAGCTCGTCGACCAGCACCAGTGAAGGCCGACGCGCCAGAATCGCGTCCACGTCCATCTCCTCGAGACGATGTCCTCGCCCGTGCACCTGTCTTCGCGCGATGACCGGGAGTGCGCCGATCTCAGCGGCTGTCTTGGGACGGCCGCGAGTCTCCACAAAGCCGACGACCACGTCGGTGCCTCGTCCCATGCGACGAGCTCCCTCGTCCAGCATGGAGTACGTCTTGCCGACGCCGGGCGCCGCGCCGAGATAGATCCGGAGAGTTCCCCTTGACACGGCGGCTGTCGGTACCTTCTGGCCGCTTTGAGATTGGGACGACGATGTACGCATTGGCCGGTGCTCCATTGGCCGACACCGGCCCGGGACCCGCCACGAGGTCGATTCGGTCGCGAGCAATTCTACCGGAAGGAGGCCGATTCCACAGCCAGGGCACCTTGGCGAGGACTGGCGCCCAGACACAAGAGAACGCAGCGGCTTAGCCGCTGCGTTCTTTGCTCGGAGCCGCAACTACTTCCGATCGCGGCCCTCTTGGGATGATGGACCAACCATTCGGGCGAACTCGCCCGGGGGGGCGGGCGAGTTCGCCCAGAAGGGCGGAACTCTCAGGCGGCGTGCCGCTCCCTCGCTCGCCTGCTCTCGCTGTCGACGTGGCTCGTCCGCTGCTGGGCGGACGACACGGACTCGACAATGACCGGGATCGCGGAAAGGCGGAGAACCTGCCCGCGGACACCGCGGCCGAACAGCCGGCGCCAGCTACGGCGTGGCCCAGGGCCGAGCACGATCGCGTCGGCACCCCAGTTGGCTGCCTCGTCAACGATGTGCGCACCTTCGCGCCCGGCGAGCGCGTCCCGCACGCTACCGCTCGCGGTGACGCCCGCGGCCCGAAGGTCCGACAGCGACTCGTCAAGGACGCGCGCCGCCTCCTCCGAGCTCTCCATGGAGAACCGGTGACCGCCATATACCTCGCGCTCGCGGAGGTGCAGCACACGAACAGCTGCGCCAGACTTGCTCGCGAGTGCCGCCGCGTAGCTCAACGCCGGGTCATCGGCGCCGCGCCTGCCTACCGCGACGAGGATCTTGTGGAGTGGCGTGTCGAACACGACCTCGCCTTCCGCCGAAATCTGAGTACCTACACTTGCCATGTCCGCTCCTATGTCGTAACCACTCTGTGGCTGGCGGTGTTGCTATCATCGCCATCGGCGCTGGTGCGCCTGTTCACAAAAGCAGTTTACGGTCGGTCGTCGTAAGAGGAACGTAAGAAAACTCCGTTTCGTGCTAAGAAAACGTAAAAGAGGCCCTTGGCTGCATAACTCCGCCGTGATCGTCGACGACAGGGGCTCGGTGGCGGCCCGCTCGAGATGAAGTCGGGAGACGGGCGAGATCTCTCGGTAACAGGGTGAGGTCGTCGCCCGAGCCCTAAGCTTCGGATCAAGGAGAGAGCGCATCTAGCGATGACACCCGAGCGAGGGACAAGTAGAAGCAAGAGGGCGTCCCGGCCCGCTCCGCCGGACGGCCGGAACGAGCACCACGGCGACGACCGGGGCCGGCGGGATGGCAACGGCGCCGGCGGGATCGCGCAATCGGGCCGGCAGGACACGCTCGATGCAGGGGTCGGATGGGTCATCGCTCAGAGGGTTCGCGAGTACCGGAATCAGCTCGGTTTCACCGTCGAGCAGCTCGCGGAGCGCTCCGGAATCTCGAAAGGGATGCTCTCCAAGATCGAGAACGCCCAAGCGTCGCCCAGCCTCGGCACCCTGGTCAAGCTTGCGACCGCTATCTCGGTACCCCTCACGTCGTTGTTCAGGGGCCTCGAGGAGGAGCACGACGCCCTTTTCGTGCGTGCGGGCCAGGGCGTCGAGATCGTGCGAAAGGGGACGCGGGTCGGACATCAGTACCAGCTGCTCGGGGAGATGAGGGGACCGAACAAGATCGTCGAGCCGATGCTCGTCACCTTGAACGAGCAGAGCGAGGTGTTCCCTCTCTTCCAGCACCCCGGCATCGAGTTCATCTACATGCTGGCAGGCGTCATGGAGTACGGGTATGGATCGGACCGGTACCTCTTGAGCCCGGGGGATGCCCTCCAATTCTCCGGGGAGGTCGTCCACGGTCCGACCGAGCTGGCGGAATTACCGATCCAGTTCCTGTCGGTGATCGCCTACAACAGTCCTCGACGCTGACGATTCCGCGGTCCTCGGCGCTGACAACTCCGGATCCTCGACGCTGACGACGCCGCGGCGCGGTTCACTCGCGGTGGATAGAGTTTCCTCAGCGTGGTAGCTTCATCATCGCTCGGCCTGGCTCGAGCAAGGAGGGCGCTGGGACATGTGCGGCATCGTGGGTCTCCATCTGAAGAATTCCGGGTTGGAGGCTCGCCTCGGTGAGCTTGTCGTGCCGATGCTCGACGTTCTCGCGTCCCGCGGGCCGGACTCGACCGGGGTGGCGATCTACTGTCACGACGTATCGCCGGGCGAGGCGAAGTACTCGCTGTGCGCTCCCGAGGACGATTACAACTGGGGCGGCTACGCCGTCCAGCTCGAAGAGGAGCTTGCATCGCCCGTTGCTCTCCGGCGGAGAGGCCGGGACGCCGTTGTGGTCTCGCACGCGACCCCGCCTCTCGTGATGGCAGCGATCCAGAAGGTGGACCCGAGGGTCCGGTTCTTCGGCCACGGATCGGCGATCGAGGTGTACAAGGACGTCGGCCCGGCGATCGAGGTGTGCACTCGCTACGGCGTCGCGAGCATGGCCGGCTACCAGGCCATCGGTCACACGCGTATGGCGACCGAGTCCGCGGTGACGATCGAGCACTCGCACCCGTTCGCCGCGGGCTCGGACCTCGCGCTCGTCCACAACGGCTCGTTCTCCAATCACGCCAGCATCCGGCGTGATCTCGTCGACCTCGGGGTCGTGTTCGACACCGACAACGACTCGGAGGTTGCCGCACGGTTCATCGACTACCAGATGTCGCACGGTTCGGACCTCGCCGATGCGATGCAAGGCGTGCTCAAGGGCTTCGACGGGTTCTTCACCTTGCTCGTGGCGACCGAGGACTCGATTGCTGTCGTCCGGGACTCCTTCGCCTGCAAGCCAATGGTCGTGGCGGAGACCGACGACTACGTCGCGGTCGCCTCCGAGTACGTCGCCCTGGCCGATCTTCCCGGGATCGAGAAGGCGGACGTGTTCGAGCCCATGCCCGAGGAGCTCTACACATGGCCAGCCTGACTGCTCTCGAGCTCAACTGCTCCGAGCTCTCGGTGCGGGCGGTGAACGCGGCGATGCGGGAGCTCCCCGACGGAGCCGTGGTCAACATCACCGAGCCCAGGGGTCGCCACAATCTCGCCGTCGGCCTGTCGAACAAGCTCCAGATCACCATCGTCGGCAATGCCGGGTACTTCGTCGGAGGCCTGTGCGACGGGCCGGATATCGTGGTCGACGGCTTCGTCGGCTGGTCGGTGGGGGAGAACCTGATGTCGGGGAGCCTGCGGGTGCGTGGGAACGCCTCGGAGTGTGCCGGCGCATCCGCGCACGGAGGGGTCGTTGTCATCGAGGGGGATGCGTCGTCGCGTGCCGGGATCTCACTCAAGGGGGGCACGATCGCAATTGCCGGCGACGTCGGCCATATGAGCGGTTTCATGGCTCAGGCGGGCACGCTCCTCATCGGGGGCGACGCCGGCGAGTCGCTCGGCGACTCGCTCTACGAGGCCGTGATCTACGTCGGCGGCAAGATCCGGTCGCTCGGTGCCGACGCTCGGATCGAAGAGCTGACCGCAGAAGACGTCGAGCGGATCACCGATCTGGTGCGCCTGACCGGCTTCTCGCACGTGTCACCCGAGGACCTGAGGAAGGTCGCCTCCGCCCGTCACCTGTACAACTTCGACGCTTTGAAGGACCAGAAATACTGATGGGCGAGGACACCGTAACTTCAGACCCGCACAGCCCTCCGCCGCACCGGCTGCCATGGACCGGGATGGAAGCGAGCCACACCTTCCCGCCCGAGGTCATCGGGCAGATCCACGAGATGGCAGAAGTCGGGCGATACGAGATACGGGGCTGGGGAGCCAAGCGCTATCTGCCAACCTTCGATGACCTCGTGTTCCTGACCGCGTCGCTGTCGCGTTACCCCCTCGAGGGATATCGGGAGCGGTGTGACACGACCACGGTGCTCGGATCGCGCGTCGCGAGCCGGCCCATCGAGTTGGCAATCCCGATCACCATCGCCGGGATGAGCTTCGGATCGCTCTCCGCGAATGCCAAGGAGTCACTCGGTCGCGCGGCGACGGCTGTCGGGACCTCGACCACGACCGGCGACGGGGGAATGACCTCCGAGGAGCGCAATGCCTCGCGTCTCCTGGTGTACCAGTGCCTGCCTTCGCGGTATGGGTTCAACCTCGACGACCTGCGCCAAGCCGACGCGATCGAAGTCGTGATCGGGCAAGGCGCCAAGCCCGGCGGCGGGGGAATGCTGCTCGGCCAGAAGGTGAGCGAGCGCGTCGCGGCTATGCGCACGCTTCCACAGGGGATCGACCAGCGTTCGGCCTCGAGACACCCTGACTGGACCGGTCCCGACGATCTTCGCATCAAGATCGAGGAGCTGCGCGAGGCGACCGGGTGGGAGAAGCCGGTGTACGTCAAGATGGGCGCCACTCGTGTCGAGCACGATGTCAAGCTCGCCGTCGCGGCCGGAGCCGATGTCGTCGTGGTCGACGGCATGCAGGGCGGAACCGGAGCGACCCAGACGGTCTTCATCGAGCACACCGGGATCCCGACCCTGCCGGCGGTGCGGATCGCCGCCGCGGCGTTGCGCGACCTCGGCAAATCCGACGAGGTACAGCTCGTCGTGTCCGGGGGCATTCGCTCAGGTGCGGACGTCGCCAAGGCGCTCGCGCTCGGCGCGACAGCGGTCTCGATCGGCGTCGGCTCACTCCTCGCTCTCGGATGCAACCGTCCCAGCTACCGGCGCGACGGGCAGGATCACGACGCGACGGCAGACTACGCAGCCATCGGAACCGCGCCGGGGTTCTGTCACCACTGCCACACCGGCCTATGCCCGGTGGGAGTGACGACGCAGGACCCCGAGCTGGAGCAACGGCTCGATCCCGAAGTCGGCGCGAGATGGATGACCAACTACCTGAAGGCCCTGACGATGGAGCTGACGGCCATCGCCCGCGCCTGTGGCAAGTCGAACGTCCACCATCTTGAGCGCGACGACCTCGTCGCGCTTACCTTGGAGGCGGCCGCGATGGCTCAGGTCCCTCTGGCCGGGACGGACTGGATCCCCGGCCGGCCCGCCGAGCGCGGTCGCGAGTAAGAAGTTAAGGAGGCGCGGCGAACACGGGCCTGGCCAATGGCCCGGTGGCCCGAGAAACTGGAGAACCGACAAGAGGGGGGAAGGATGTACGAGAAACTGCTCGTGGCGATCGACCATTCCGATGTGACTGCACGGGTGACCGCCGTCGCCAAAGAGCTGGCAGCTCTTTCCAAGGCTGAGGTGTGGGTGCTCCACCTGCGAGAGCGGGAGATACTGAGTGGTCTCGGGGTCGTGCCGGCCGAATCCCAGCCGGAAGCGCACGATCCGGTCGACTATGCCGTCTCCGAGCTCGTGGCTGCCGGCATCAACGCCCACGGCGAGGTCCGAGAGACGCTCTTCGGTCACGCGGCTCGCGAGATCGTCGAGGACGCCGAGGCGCACGGCGTGGATGCCATCGTGATGGGATCGAGAGGGCGCGGCGAAGTCGAAAGCCTCATGCTCGGGAGTGTCGCTCATAAGGTCCTCCACCTGTCCAAGCGCCCGGTGCTCGTCGTTCGCTGACGGCCGTCGGCGCCTCGTCTCGGTGAGCAAACGGTGGCGAGCGCAGTGGTGAGCGCGCGCGCAACGGCGGTCGAACGCGTCGTCACTGCGTGCCCGCGTGACTGTTATGACGCTTGTGGCGTGGTCGTGCTGCGTCGCGCCGATGGCCGGCCCATCGTGCGCGGGGACCCGGATGACCCCATCAGCCGGGGCAAGCTGTGCAAGAAGTGCTCGAGCGCGTACAACGGCGTGCTGCTCGACTCGAAGGCACGGTTGTCCGTCCCGCTGCGACGTGTGGGTCAAAAGGGCGGGGGGCGCTTCTCGGCGGTCTCCTGGGACGACGCCCTTGCCGAGATCGCGGAGCGGCTGAAACTGATCGTTGCCGAGCACGGCGGCTCCACCGTGCTGAACGCCCATTACACGGGCACGTTCGCGATGATCGGCTATCACTTCCCGCTGAGATTCTTCCATCGGCTCGGGGCGACCGAGATCGACCCGGACTCGGTCTGTAACAAGGCCGGCCATGTCGCGCTCGACTACCTTTACGGGACATCGCTCGAGGGATTCGACCCACGCAGCGCCCGAGATGCCCGCTCGATCGTCGTCTGGGGCGCCAACCCGTCGGCGTCGGCGCCCCACCAGCACGAGCACTGGCTCTCCGAGGCTCCCGGGACGGTGATCGTCGTCGACCCGTTGCGGACCGAGACCGCGCGCCAGGCCGACCTGCACCTGCAACCACGCCCGGGTACCGATGCTGCCCTCGCGTTCGCGCTCTTGCACGTTCTCTGGCGTGACGGCCTTCTGAACGGCGAATTCATCGACGCGCACACGTCCGGTTTCGAGGAGCTGCGCCCTGCAATCGAGGGTTGCTCGCCGGACTGGGGCGAGCAGGCGACCGGTGTCTCCGAGGGGGCGATCGAGCAAGCCGCGCACATCTACGGCGAAGGCCCGTCTTTGCTCTGGATCGGCCAGGGACTCCAACGCCAGCCCATGGGCGGCAACGTCGTGCGCTCGGTCGCCCTCCTGCCGGCCGTCACCGGCAATCTCGGCCGCCCAGGCGGCGGGTTCCTCTACCTGAACGGCATCGAGACGCGCGGGATCGATGGCGATTATCTGAGCGGCCGCCAGCTCGCAGAAGGCGACCCGCCCGTGATCAGCCAGATGGATCTCGTCCGGCGGCTCGAGGACCCGGACAAGGCAAAGTCCCTGTTCTGCTGGAACATCAACATCGCTGCTTCGAGCCCGGACCAAGGTCGGTTGCGACAGGTGCTTTGCCGCGAAGACCTCCTTACCGTCGTCGTCGACCTGTTCCAGACCGACACTGCCGACTACGCCGACTTCGTGCTCCCTGCCTCGAGCTTCCTCGAGCACGACGACCTCGTCGTCTCGTACTTCCACCACAGCCTGCGGGCTCAGGTCCGCGCGCTGGAACCGCCCGGCGACGCTCTCTCGAATTCGGAGGTCTTCCGGCGGCTGGCGCGCGCCATGGGCTACGTGGAGCCGGAGCTGTACGAACCCGACGACGAGATCCTCGAGCGACTGCTCGAGCAGTCCGGGACCAGTCTGGACTTCGCCGGGCTCGCGTCCAGCGGCACCGTCTGGCCGAGCCCCGAGCCTCGCCTGCAATTCGCCAGCCTCGAGTTCCCGACCCCGAGCGGGCGCATCGAGATCGTGTCGGCGGCGGCTGAGCGCGACGGGCTGCCCCGGGTGCCACTTCCCCTCGCAGATCCTCCGCCACAGCCGGGCAGGCTGCGCCTCCTGTCGCCGGCGACCGAGTGGACGCTCAACGACAGCTACGGCAACGACCCCATCATCCGGACCCGGCTGGGAGCGATGTCGATCACCCTCAACCCGGTCGATGCGGCGGCCCTCGAGCTCGCCCGGGGCGAACTCGCCCGGGTGACGAGCGAAACCGGACAACTCGTCCTGCCGGTGGAGGTGAGCGACGATGTCCCGCCGGCCGTGGCGCTCTTGCCGAAGGGCCGCTGGCCGAAGCTCGAGCCCTCCGGCGCCAACGTCAACGTGCTGAACCCTGGGCGGAAAGCCGACATGGGCGAGAGCTCCTCAGTGCACGGGATCGAGGTGACCGTCGTGGCGGCCGACACGTCTGGAGCCTTGACGGGAGCGTCATGACGGTCGATGCGGTCGAGCGGGACCGCAAGCGCGCTGTGGTGCTCCAGCACATCGCGTGTGAACCGCCTGGGATCTATGAGGACGTCCTGGTCTCGAGAGGCATCGAGGTGGTCCGTGCCGAGCTCGACGAGGGTGACCCGCTCCCCGACCTGCTGCAAGCGAACTTCGTGGTCGCGATGGGCGGTCCGATGAGCGTGAACGACGAGACCGGACACGCCTGGATCGCGGATGAGAAGCGACAAATCGCCAGAGCGGTCGCCGCCGGCGTGCCGTTCTTCGGGGTGTGCCTCGGGGCTCAACTCCTGGCGGCGAGCCTCGGTGCACCGGTGCGTGCCGGCGATGCGCCCGAGGTGGGGATCCTACCGGTGGAGCTGACCGAGGCCGGGAGAGCTGACCCGGTGTTGTCGGGGCTTGCGGAGAGCTTCCCGGTGCTGCAATGGCACGGGGACACGTTCGAGCTGCCCGCCGGCGCCGTACACCTCGGACGCTCGGACGCCTATGCCAATCAGGCATTTCGCGTCGGTGGCGCGTACGGGATCCAGTTCCACCTCGAGGTGACCGGCGAGATGCTCGAGGAATGGAGCACGGTGCCCGCCTATGTCGCCTCGCTTCAGGCGACGCTTGGCGATTCCGGTTTCGAGGCGCTGTCTCGAGCCTTCGACCGTGCACACGTGGAGATGGCTAACTCGGCGCGAGGCCTTTTTGAGGCGTGGCTCGATCAGTCACAGCGAGAATTTATTCAGAAACCCGCAGGTTGACGCGCGCTCTTGGGCGAGGCTTAAATCTGTTTGTTCGGGCCATTGGTATGTTTGGGGGGGGAATGTCCGAAGCCGGGAGTGACCTTCGGTCACGGGCGGAGAAGGACGGCGTCGAGTTCTTCTTCGCGATGTTTGTCGACATGCACGGCAAGCCCTGCGCGAAGATGGTCCCGATCGAGGCGTTCGACGTGCTCATGGGTGGGGGTGCCGGCTTCGCGGGGTTCGCAGCCGGCCCTATGGGCCAGACGCCCGCCAATCCGGACATGATTGCCGTCCCTGACCCCGCGTCCTACACGGTGGTGCCGTGGCAGCCGGGGCTCGCCGTTCTGCAATGCGACATCGCCGTCGAGGGGGAGCTCTGGCCGTACTCGCCGCGAGTGATCCTGCAGGGGATGCTCAAGCGTGCCGAGGACCGGGGCCTTGTCTACAACGTGGGCTGCGAGGCCGAGTACTCCCTCGTTCGGCGCCTTCCCGGCGGCGGCATCGAGATCGCGGATCCACTGGACGTCTCCGAGGCTCCTTGTTACGACGCAAAAGGTCTCACTCGGATGTACGACCACCTGACGACGATCTCGAAGTACATGAACCGCCTCGGCTGGGCGAACTACGCGAACGACCACGAGGACGCGAATGGTCAGTTCGAGCAGAATTTCGGGTACGCCGACGCGCTGACGAGTGCCGACCGCCTCATCTTCCTCCGCTACATGGTCCACACGGTCGCGCATCAGGCCGGTATGGCCGCGACGTTCATGCCGAAGCCCTTCGCCAACCTGACGGGGAACGGACTGCACTTCCACTCGAGCCTCTGGGACGCCGCCACGGGTGCGGAACTGTTCGCGGATCCGGAAGATCCCCGCGGGCTCGGAATGTCCGAGATGGCCTACCACTACATAGGCGGACTCATCGAGCACGCGACGGCGCTCGTCGGCGTCACCTGCCCGACCGTCAATTCGTACAAACGGATGGGTGTCGGAGCTCCGCTGTCCGGTGCGACGTGGGCGCCCGCGTACGCAACCTACGGTGGGAACAACCGGACCCAGATGCTGCGTGTGCCCGAAGGCGGGCGGATCGAGAACCGGGCTTGTGACGGATCGGCCAACCCGTACCTCGCCATGGCCGTCCAGCTCGCTGCCGGGCTCGACGGACTCGACAGGGGGATCGACCCTGGGGAGCCCAACGTCGACAATCTCTACATCTTGTCGGCCGAGGAGATCCGGGCACGCGGGATCCGCTCGATGCCACCCACGCTGTTGCATGCGATGGACGAGCTCGTCAAGGACGACGTCCTTCGGGAAGCCCTCGGCAAGACGCCCGACGGTGACTACGTGGATTATTTCGCCAAGACCAAGCGCGAGGAGTTCCTCGCCTGGCACGCCGTGGTGAGCAGCTGGGAGGTGGAGCGTTATCTGACGCTCTTCTAGGGGGGGTCCGGATGTCGCCCTGAGCGTCGTCCGGCTGGCAGAGGTTGAGAGGAGAGGGCCTTGTCCGACATGAGTATCAGGGCGACGAGCGCGGCAAGCACCGATATTGGCGCGTACCAGGGTGGCGAACTCACGAAGGGCACCAACTGGTGGGGCGCATTCGTAGTCGGTCTCGCGGGCACGATCCTCGTCACCGGCGTCACCGGCCCGGTGCTCGCCGGCGCAGGCTCGGCAGGCATCGTCGAGTTCTTCTTCGTGACAGTCACCGGTGCGATCCTGTGTATCTGCGTCGCCGAGATGGCGACGATGCTCCCGGATCGGACGGGTGGGTGTCCCGCCTATGCGTACTACGCCTTCAAGGACCGCTTCCCAAGGAGCGCCCCGATCATCAACGGCGTGACGTCATGGATGTACTGGCTCGGCTGGTGGCCCGTCATGGCGGTCAACAACATCCTCATCGGCGGCATTCTCGCCACGCTGTTCAACGTCAACATCAACCACACGATCAAGTTCATGGCCGGCGCAGTGCCGATCCCGGTGTTCTCGCTCATCATCGGAACCATCATCTGCCTGTTCCTGTTCGTCCCCTCGTACCTCGGGATCCGGCTCGGGACCGTCTTCGCGACGGTCCTCGGTCTCGCCTCGATGATCCCTCTCACGTTTCTCGCGATCTCGCCGATCTTCCACCCGTCGGTCTTCCACGGCGGGAACATCTGGCCGCTCACGACACCAGGGGGCCATTCCTTCTTCTCGTTGCACACCTGGACGCTGTTCCTCGAGTACACGGCGCTGCTCACCTGGAACGTGATCGCGATGGAGGCGGCAGCTTGCTACCTCGGCGAGTGCAAGAACCCGTCTCGAGACGCACCGATCGCGATGAGCCTCGAGGGCGGCTACGGCGTCTTCATCTACACCGTCATCCCGCTCGTGTTCTTCGGCGTGCTCGGCCTCTCGGCGATCACGGCGACCCAGGCCGATCCAGGTGCCCTCTTCGGCGGCTTCATGCTGCACGTCATCCACGTGACGGCGTTGCAGGACGTCGTCGACGTGGTCCTCGTCATCGCGCTGTTGCTGTCCAGCCTGAACGCGATCATGGGGCCAGCCCGATCGCTGTACCAGTCCGCGATGGACGGCGACCTGCCGAAGATCTTCACCCATCGGAACCGGCACAACGTGCCGGACTTCTCGATGGCGCTCAACGTGTTGCTCAACATCGTGCTCATCGGCTTCGGCGCCCCGGCGGTCATCTACATCTTCAGCAACGTCGGCTACGTCGGCTCGTTCGTACCCGTGATGATCGGCTATTACTTCCTCCGGCGCTGGTACCCGAACCTGCCCCGCCCGTTCCGCCTGCCCGAGTGGATGAAGTACGTGGCGCTGTTCGTCGCTGTGTTCTACCTGATCGCGTGGGCCTGGGGGATCCCGCTGTGCTCGCTGCACGGCTGTGCGGTCGGCTCGGGGAACGAGCTCCCGCAGTTCTTCATCGGCTGGGCCGTCGTGCTGGCGTGGTTCCCGCTCTGGTGGTGGCGAAAGTCCCGCGACCGTGCGGAAGCGCGGCGTACCCCGCCACCCGCCGTTGTCACCGACGTCAGCGGCTAGCCGGCGGTGCTTGACGCCTAGTGCAGTCGCCGACCCTGGACGCAACGGGCTCTCCGCGCCGGTTCCCCGGTCGCGACAGGTGAACCCGTTCGGCCGCCAGCGCAACGCGCCGGCGGAACCGAAACCGCGGCCGGCGGCAGTTCTGCTCGCGTCCCCGGGTCTGCCGTTCAGCGACGATGCTGTGGCGGCGGCGATCGCGGCCGCCGGCGGCGAGCCAATCAGGGTCCTCTCGATCGCCAAGATCTACGGCACAGCCCTCGGGATCCAGCACCCGGGGCTCCTGCCGAGCAAGCGCGAGGTTCAGGCCCAGGAGGACATCGTCGCGGACGCGGTCGAGCGGATCGAACGGATGGGCGGGAAAGTGCGAGGCGAGATCGTTGCCACTCGGGACGTCGGCAAGACGTTCGTGCGAGCCGCCGTCCGCTACTCGGTCCGCCACGTGGTACTCGTTCCGACCGAGGCCAGCCGGCTGCGCAGGCTGGTCGAGGGCAATCCTGCGTCGACCCTACGCCGCCGCCTCGGGGAGGATGTCCAAATCCACGTCGTGGAGCGCCCCTTTTCCGAAGCGTAGGCTGGCGGCGCAGGCGAGCAGTCGAGAGGTGAGTCTAAGCATGTTCCGCAGGATCCTCGTTGCCGTGGAGGACACCGGCGACATCGAGAGGATTCTCGACCTCGTGCGGCAGGTGGCTGACGAGGAGTCACAGATCCGGGCCCTGCATGTGAGCCTGCGGCAGCAGTACGGTGGCGGTCGGTTCGCTCTCGAGACGAGCGCCCAGGCATCGTTCGTCGCCGACGCAGCCGCTTTCGAGCTGCGCATGGCCGGTCTCGGCGCCGGCGGGACGTGGCGTCATGCGATGGTTGGCAGGGCGGCCGAGACGACCGTCGAGGAGGCGGCCCGATTCCGCGCGGACCTCCTCGTGCTCGGCGCACCCCGACGTGGCGAGGTCGCAGCCCGTATCTTCGGAAGCTTCACCCAGCGCGTGCTCCTGCTGTCACCTTGCCCCGTCCTCGTGGCACCCCGGGGAGTGCCGCTCGCTCCGGAGGCCGCCGGTGATCCGTCGCTGCCGGTGCCGAGCAGGAGCTAGTCCGCCCGTTGCTCGGAGCTCCAGCCAGTGCCTGGGTCTAGCCCGCCGGGTCGCCGAACGCGGGAATCTGGCGGCTCCTCGCCCATCAACAGGCGCCCCAGCGCGCCCAGCACCTCCACCTCCCGTTTCCGTCCCCTCATCGCGGCGGGTGTCGTGCTTGCAGCGGTGGCGGCGGCTTCGATCGTGCACGCGCTCGTCTACGGTCCGGGCAAAGGCGTGGCGCCGAAGCTCACTCCCGCGTCGCCCACGGTCCTCCAGGAGATTCGGAGCGTCACTCCGGCCGAGCAGGACGCCGTCGGGCTCCCGCCGTCGGCGAGCGTGCCCTTCGTCGCCAAAAGAGAGCCGAGCCTCCGGCTGGAGGGACGGCCGGCAGCGCTCTATATCGGTGCGGAATTCTGCCCGGATTGCGCGGCCACGCGCTGGGCAATGGTCATGGCCTTCGACCGCTTCGGCGCGTTCTCCGGGCTGCACGAGACGACGTCGTCGCCGTGGGACGACGATCCGAGCACGCCGACGTTCTCCTTCTACGGCTCGCGCTACGAGAGCCCATATCTGAGCCTCGTCACCGTCGAGCGAGAGGGGAACGACACCCATGGGCTCGGTACGAGGACGAACTTGCAGCCTCTGACAGCGCTCGAGTCACAGTTGTGGGCGCGTTACGATGCACGCTTCGGGCTGCCGGAAAGCTTTCCCTTCCTCGACATCGGCAACGAGGTCTTCGTCCTCGACTCCAGCTACGACCCACGTGCGCTTGCCGGTCTCGATCAGCAGGAAGTGGCGGCCGCGCTGTCGAGATCGTCCTCCTCGATTGCAAGGGACATCATCGGAGCCGCGAACTATCTCACCGCCGCTATCTGCCAGCTCACTCACGGCCGGCCGATGGAGGTCTGCACCGTCGGGGCTGTCCATACGGCTGCCACAGTGTTGGGCCTGGGATGACGGTGACCACAGCACCGACGAGTCTGAAGCAGCGTCCACCTGCAGTGGACAAGGTTTCCTAGCCCTGTTAGCTTGACAGGTGCTGGCGACGATCGAGAAGGGGGACCGAGTGGTTCGAGCGCAGGGCGGACAACCAGGCCGCCGGCGAGCGGCCGCTAGCGCCGCCTCCCTTTGGACGTCCGTGAAGGGCCGAGCCGGAAACGGCCATGGCCCGCCTGTTCAGCGGTATTCCGCTCTCAGCCTCGTCCGGCACGGCCTGACGAAGGGAGACTGGCCGAAGGTCTGGCGCACGCACGAGTTGGAGCGGAGCTACGACGTCGTGGTGATCGGCGCGGGCGTGCACGGGCTCGCGACCGCTTATTACCTCGCAGCCAACCACGGCGCCCGGCGCGTGGCCGTGGTCGACAAGGGCTACGTGGGTGGAGGTGGCTCCGGCCGCAACACCGCCATCGTGCGCTCCAACTACTTGACTCCCGAAGGTGTGCGCTTTTACGACCGGTCGGTTCGCCTCTACCAGTCGCTCGCGGCAGACCTGAATTTCAACATCATGTTCGCGCAGCGGGGACACCTCACCCTCGCTCACAACGACGGCTCAATACGCACGATGCGCTGGCGCGCCGAGGTCAACAAGCTCGAAGGCATCGACTCGGAAGTCATCGGCCCTGACGAGATCAAGAAGCTCGTGCCGTTCATGGACACGTCGGCACACACGCGCTACCCGATTCTCGGAGCCCTCTACCACCCGCCTGGCGGGATCGTGCGTCATGACGCAGTGAACTGGGGCTACGCGAGAGCGGCGGACGCGCTCGGGGTCCAGATCCACCAGAACACCGAGGTGCTTGGCATCTCGGTGAAATCCGGTCGGGTCACCGGAGTGACGACCAGTCAGGGTGAGATCTCGGCCCCGACGGTGATCAACTGCACGGCGGGATGGGCGAGCCTGATCGCGGACATGGCAGGCGTCAGCCTGCCGATCATCACGCACCCGTTGCAGGCTGCCGTCACCGAGCCGGTCAAGATGTTCCTCGAGGCGGTGGTCGTGTCGGGCAGCCTGCACGTCTACGTCAGCCAGACCGATCGGGGCGAGCTCGTGTTCGGCGCGAGCACCGATCCTTACGCCTCGTACTCGATGAGGGGCTCCCTGGAGTTCACCGAGGAGCTGGCCAGTCACGTGTTGGAGCTGATCCCGTCGATCGCGAAGATGCGCGTCCTTCGCCAGTGGTCCGGCCTTTGCGACATCACTCCCGACTTTTCCCCGGTCATGGGCGTGACGCCCGTCGACGGGTTCCTCGTCGACGTCGGATGGGGCACCTACGGTTTCAAAGCCGGGCCCGCCGCCGGCGAAGCGATGGCCGAGCTCGCAGCCACGGGCAAGACCCCCGCCCTGATCGCGGCGTTCGACCTCGCGCGCTTCCCCGAAGGGCGACTCGTCGGCGAGCGCGGCGCTGCCGCGGTGGGTCACTGATGGCACGTCGGACGCCGGAGAAGCTGCGTTGATCCTGATCAACTGTCCCAACTGCGGGCCCCGCAACAGCGCCGAGTTCGCCTACTTCGGCGAAACCAAACCGCGCCCCGACGCGAACGAGACCGACCTCGCCGAATGGAGTCATTACTTGTACATGAAGCGCAACCCGGCCGGTTGGACGAGCGAGCACTGGTACCACCGAGAAGGGTGCCGGAAGTTCCTCGTGGCGGAGAGGCATACCGTGACCAACGAGATCCGCTCCACCGGGACTCCGGGCGCCGGACATGGGGGCTGAGGCGCAATGTCTGGCGTGATGTGGCGTCCACGGGGCACCCGGGTCTCCGCCGGGGGCGCTCGAGTCGGCCCCCGCCCGGGTGAGGTCATCGACCGCGCCAAGCCGTTCTCGTTCAGTTGGGAAGGTGCCAGCTACCGGGCCTTCGAGGGAGACACGATCGCATCGGCGCTCGTGGCCTCTGGCGTCCGCGTGATCTCGCGGAGCTTCAAGTACCACAGGCCACGGGGAATCATGACCGCGAGCTACCACGACCCAGGCTGCACGGTGCAGGTCGACGATGAGCCGAACGTGCGCGGGGCGCACCGCCGCGTCCTGCCCGGCATGGTCGTGAACTCGCAGAATTCATGGCCTTCGCTGCGACTCGACATCTTCGCGGCGAACCAGGTCGTGGCCCCGTTCATCGGTGCCGGCTTCTACTACAAGACCTTCATCAAGCCTCAGCGTCTCTGGCCGTACTACGAGAAGGTGCTCCAGCGTTTCGCGGCCGGCGGGCGCGTCGATTCCGAGTCCGCGCACGCGCGCTACGACAAGCGCTACGCGCATCCCGAAGTCCTCGTCGCCGGCGGGGGTCCGGCGGGGATCGCGGCGGCTCTGGCGGCGGCAGAGGCTGGTGCTCGCGTGATGCTGGTCGAGGAGGAGTACGAGCTCGGTGGGCACCTGCGCTGGGGTGGCCAGGAGGAGCTCGATCTGCTCCGGCAGCTGCGCGACGCCGTCGCTGGCCAGGAAGGCATCGAGGTGCTGACGAACTCGGCGGTCACCGGCCGCTACGACGACAACTGGATCGCTGTGGTCCAGCGGAACAACCCGCACGTCGTCGAGCGGCTCATCAAGGCACGAGCGAAGTCCCTCGTCGTCGCCCCCGGCTTGATCGAGCGACCGTACGTGTTCGAAGGCAACGACCTGCCGGGTGTCATGTTGAGCACCGCGGCTCGCCGCCTCGTCAACTTGTACGCCGTGAAGCCGGGGATGAGGGCTGTGGTCTTCACGGCCAACGACGAGGGACTTGCCGCCGCCGACGACCTGCAGAGCGTCGGAGTGGACGTGGTGCGGGTCGTCGACGCGCGCTCGGGTGGCCGCCTCGTGCGTGCGCGGGGAGGCCGCGTCCTCTCGGCGGTGGATCTCGGCGACGGATCCAGCGTCGAGTGCGACCTTCTTGTCACCGCTGTCGGGTGGACGGCGCCAACGCTGCTGACGAACATGGCCGGCGACCGGCCGATCTACGCCGAGCACGCCGCGCGGTTCGTCCCAGGATTGAACCTTCCGCCGAACGTCCTCGTGACCGGAGGCATCGCAGGTGACGGTTCGCCAGACCAGCTCGTCGCGCACGGCCGAGCTACGGGAACCCTTGCAGCAGCCACTTCCGGCCACGGGTCGCCGCTCGAGCTGCCCGCGCTCGAGCCCGCGGACCACCCGTCGCTGTTCCGGTCGTCCACGCACGGGTTCGTCGACTTCACCGAGGACATCTCGTCCAAGGACATCTTCGCGGCCGCCAAGGAAGGCTACGACTCGGTCGAGCTCGTGAAGCGCTACACCACTGCGACGATGGGCCAAGCCCAGGGCAAGCTCGAGACGCTGAACACGGTTGCCGTGCTCGCTGCGGCGACGGGACGGACGATCGAAGAGACCGGGACGACGGTGTGGCGGCCCCCGCACGTGCCGATCAGCCTCGGGGCGCTCGCGGGCAGGATCCTCGAGCCGGTGCGGTACTCGCCCATGCAGCCCTGGCACGAGTCGCACCGGGCGCGCCCGATCGTCGCCGGCCTTTGGATTCGCCCGGAGCACTACGGCGATGCGGCGGGCGAGGTCCGTAACGTCCGCGAGAACGTAGGGATCATCGACGTGACGCCGCTCGGCAAGCTTGACCTCCGCGGCCCGGATGTGCCGCGACTCCTCAACTTCCTCTACGTGAACAAGTGGTCCAAGCTCGACATTGGCGCCGTCCGCTACGGGGTGATGTGCAACGAGGACGGAGTCGTCCTCGACGACGGGGTGACAGGCCACCTCGGCCCGGACCGCTACTTCATGTCGACCACGAGCTCAGGTGCCGCGGCGGTGTACGAATGGATCGAGGATTGGTTGCAGACGGCGTTTCTTGACTGGCAGGTCCATGTGACTCCGGTCACCTCCGCGTACGCGAGCATGAACGTTGCCGGGCCGAAATCGCGTGAGCTCCTGAGCCGAGTCGTCAGCGACGTGGATCTCTCGCCGGAGGCCTTCGCGTACATGAACGTCCGAACCGGGACGATCGCCGGGATTCCCGAGTGCCTGATGTGGCGTATCGGGTTCACCGGCGAGCTGAGCTTCGAGATCCACGTCCCGGCCGGCTACGGCCTCGAGGTGTGGGAGGCGCTCATGGACGAAGGGCGCGACCTGGGAGTCGGAGCCTTCGGGCTCGAGGCTCAGCGGATCATGCGCCTCGAGAAGGGCCACTTCATTGTCGGTCAGGACACCGACGCTGTCACCCAGGCCTACAGGGCAGGGCTCGACTGGCTCGTGAAGCTGGACAAGGACGATTTCGTCGGCAAGCCCGAGCTCGTCTGGGAGAGCCAGCGTGAAGGCGCATCCCGTCTCGTCGGCCTGCAGCCGATCGATCCGAACGTCGTCCCGCCCGAGGCCAGCCAGATCGTGAGCGGCGCGTCGAAGATCGAAGGGCGGATCACCTCCAGCCGGTACTCGCCGACACTCGGCCGGTCGATCTGTCTCGGCATCGTGTCGGGACACCTTGTCGCGCCCGGCACCGTGGTCACCATCCAGCTACCGGACGGAGCGCTCGTGGCGGCGAAGGTCATGGAGCATCACGCGCACTTCGATCACGAAGGGACCCGGCTCCGTGGCTAGCGGCACACGATTGGCGAGGAGCCCGGTCCGACCCGAAGCACCCGTAGCGGCGCACGAGGGATGGGAGGTCTCGAGAGCCACATCGTCCTCATCGCTCCGGCTGAGCGACCTGACCCCCCTCACCAAGGTGCTCGTCAGGACAAAGGGCGCCAGCCCCATGGCGGTCGCGCTCGGTTGCAAGTTCGGGCGCGCCATGCGCAACGCCCAGGGACATCTTGTTGCCGGAACAGGCCCGGACGAATGGCTCGTGATCGCCCCAGCGGGCGCAGCAGAAACCGTTTTCGCCGGCCTCGAAGGGAGCGATCAGCCCGAGCTCGCCACGGTGCTCGATCTCACCCACGGAGGCGTGCTCTTCCGGCTGACCGGTTCCGACGCTGCCCGCTTGCTCGAGAAGGTCTGCGCGATCGACTTCTCCGACGCGGTAACGCCCGACGGCGCGGTCTTCCGATCCTCACTCGCCAGGGTCACGACCGACGTGGTTCGTGACGACGTCGCCGGGGTACGTTCGTATTTGCTCCACAGCGACCGGTCGTCCGGCCAGTATCAATTTGACGCACTGCTCGATGCTGGCGCCGAATTCGACATCGCAGTCGACGGTTACCCCGAAAAGGAGATCTGACATGGCTATGCCCAGCGACCTCGAGATCGCTCGCCAGGCACGTCTCAAGCCGATCGCCGAGATCGCGGAGGACATGGGAATCGAGCCGAGGCTGCTCGAGCACTACGGCGAGAGTGTCGCGAAGATCAAGCTGGAGGCCATCACTGAGCTCGCCGACCGGCCGAAGGCCAAGTACGTGGTTGTCTCCGCGGTCACACCGACGCCCCTCGGGGAAGGCAAGACGACGACGACCGTCGGGCTCGGCCAGGCCATGCACCACATCGGAAAGCGCGCGACGATCGCCATCCGTCAGCCCTCGATGGGACCCACATTCGGCATCAAAGGTGGGGCGGCCGGTGGCGGCTACAGCCAAGCGGTCCCGATGGAAGCCTTCAACCTGCATCTGACCGGTGACATGCATGCGGTGACGGCTGCCCACAACATGCTGTCGGCCATGCTCGACAACCACTTGCACAAGGGCAACGAGTTCAAGATCGACTTGCACAACATCACGTGGAGACGCGTGCTCGACGTGAACGACCGTGCGCTTCGCAACATCGTGATCGGGCTCGGGACCAAAGAGGATGGCGTTCCCCGCCAGACCGGTTTCGACATCACCGCCGCGTCGGAGGTCATGGCCATTCTCGCTCTGTCACAGTCGCTGCAGGACATGCGGGCACGCATGGGGCGCGTCGTCGTCGGCTATACCGACGACGGGGAGCCGGTGACCGCGGAGGACCTGAAGACCGCCGGTGCGATGACCGTGATCATGCGGGAGGCCATCAAGCCGAACCTGCTCCAGACGATCGAGAACACCCCGGTGCTCGTTCATGCCGGCCCGTTCGGCAACATTGCACACGGCAATTCCTCGATCGTCGCCGACCTGATCGGGATCCGTTCAGGCGACTTCCTCATCACCGAGTCAGGTTTCGGAGCCGATATGGGAGCCGAGCGTTTCTTCAACGTCAAGTGCCGAGCCTCAGGACTGTCGCCTGACGCCGCCGTGCTGGTCACCACGGTGCGAGCGTTGAAGGTCCATTCCGGCGGGCATCGGGTCGTGGCGGGCCGTCCGCTGCCCCCGGACATCTTCCTCGAGAATCCGGAGGAAGTCCACGTCGGCGGCGCGAACCTGCGCAAGCAGATCGAGAACATCCAGATTCACGGCGTGAGTCCGGTCGTCGCCATCAACTCGTTCCCCGGGGATTTCCCCTCTGAGCACGAGGCCATTCGCGAGATCGCAGCGTCGATGGGGGTCCGTGCAGCCGTGTGCACGAACTTTGCTGAGGGGGGCAAGGGTGCTACCGAGCTCGCGGAGGCAGTCGTCGAGGCGGCCAACGAGCCGAGCGATTTCCACGTCCTCTACCCGAGCGATGCGTCACTGCGCGAGAAGATCGAGACGATCGCCACGAAGGTCTACGGCGCAGCCGGCGTCGACTACCTGCCGGCTGCCAGTCGCCAGTTGGACTCGTATGAGAAGAACGGCTTCGGGAACCTGCCGGTGATCATTGCGAAAACGCACCTGTCCCTTTCGTCGGACCCGTCACTGAAGGGCGCGCCGACAGGGTGGCGCATGCCGGTCCGCGAGGCACGCGCCTCGGTCGGTGCTGGCTTTGTATACCTCATCTGCGGCGACATGCGCACGATGCCGGGACTGTCGACGCACCCGGCCGCCGAGATCATCGACATCGACGAGAACGGCGAGATTGTCGGGCTCAGCTAACGAGCCGGCCTATCTCGAGCTACCACTCGGGAGCTTCCTCGGGCTCGTCTCCGCCACCGAGCCGGCACCTGCCGGTGGATCAGTTGCCGCGGTGGCGGTCAGCCTGGCCGCAAGCCTCTGCGTGATGGCGGCCCGCCTTTCCACGAAACAAATCCCCGACGCGCCAGAGATCGCGGCCACTGCCGAATCATTGCGCGACCGCGCTTCGTCACTCTGCCAGGCCGACGCCGATGCCTACAGCCTCGTCATGTCGGCAAAGCGCCGTCCTCGGGAGCCCGATCCCGACGAGCGCAGTCGCCAGATCGCCGCAGCGCTGTCTGTCGCGGCTGACGTTCCCTTGGAGGTCGTGCAAATTGCCGCCCGCGTAGCCGATGTGGCAGTTCGGATCGCCGAGGGTGGAAACCCGAACCTGCTCGGCGACGCCGTCACTGCCGCGGTCCTTGCCGATGCCGGCGCAAGGGCGGCTGCAGCGCTCGTGCTGATCAACCTCCAAGGACCAGAAGAAGACGACCGGCTCTCGCAGGTGGAGGTGCTGCTCGAGGAGACCGCATCCAGCGCCGCCCGGGCACGGCGAAGGTTGAAGAACTAAGGGTTCTCGGGACCCTGGTACACGGCAGTCCTCAGACGACGGCGGTGTTCGGACGGACCCTTCGATCAGCCATCCTTGCCGCGAGCTCCCGGCACAGGGCCGGTACGTCCGCACGCCGCGGGTCGAAGACGCCGGCGCTCTCGGCCATCTTCTGAAGGGACGCCACGAGCGTGCGTGGGTCGATCAGTTCGCCGCACCGGTCATAGTGGCGGACGATGATCGCGGCGAGGTCCGCCGGATCGACGCCGAGAGCTGGGGCCGCCTTGCAGATCATCGCTTGTATCTGAGGAACGAGGATCTCGCAGCTCATCGCCTTGATCGGGCCCGCCGACGACGGGTCGAGGAGGACCTCGCGGCGCCCCGCCCGGGCCGCGTCGATGACGAGCGCTGCCACGATGTCCTCGGGGACGGTGAAGACCTTCCCGCAAACGGGCCAGCGCCGCGGACAGTAGAAGCGCAACAGACCGTCATCGAGTCGCTCCGGATCTGCTGCGTCGGCCATGACGTAGACAGGGCCGGGGCCGCCTGGCTCACCGAGATGCGGGGCGACATAGCGCGTCATCGGTTTCTCACACGCTCGACATTGAAGGAAGACCTTTGGAGCGCTCCGGATGCGCGCCACCGCAGGATCGGGCACGGCTCCAGGATAATGACACCCATGTAGTTTGACGCGGACCCTGGGCCGCCGTCGCGCAACCTCGGGGTGTGACGTAGCTCAACCGGCGACGCACGGAAGCGTCGGTCACGACGCTCCAAGTCCGGAAACCGCCGCCAGCAAGGGTCACACAAGCTCCATCTCCATCGAAAGAAACCTCATTGGCCCCTGAGGCGTCTCACGGACTGAAGAGCCGACAACACGGAATCCGACCCGCTGTACACCGTGATGGCACGCCGGTTGAACTCCTCAAAGATGTCGAATGTGCAATCAATACTGCCGGCGTGAAGGCTGGCACACCTGTATCGGGCCAGAGTTCAGGCTACGGCGCTTCAGGTGGGCCCGCGGATATCGGCGAAATATCCTCACAGTCTGATTGAGAATCCACGTAGACGTTGCGGTTGATTCGTAGAGTTCAGAGATCCTGACGGGCTGGCTCACGAGCCGTCTGCCGACCGTTTCGCGCTCTGGTTTCCGAACGAGGTGCCAGCCCGTCGGGTCTCGGCGCAGTGTGGCTTAGAAGAGGCGCGAGCGCCGACGATCTGAAATCAGACATGCCCACTTCGGTCCTCATCAGCCAAGGCGAAGGGTAATTGGATAGCGGGGTCCGCCACTTGAGCAGGCCTTGCGCATATCGTTGGGAATTCCGGCAGACGACACTTCC
>Ga0209415_10002179_pt1 | contig 36980 bp, 34 predicted proteins | sample PeaSoiSIISIP2007_FD_187696 | JGI IMG/M metagenome (GOLD analysis project Ga0209415, IMG submission 187696) | Peat soil microbial communities from Weissenstadt, Germany - SII-SIP-2007 (SPAdes) (version 2) | ecosystem: Environmental > Terrestrial > Soil > Wetlands > Peat | place: Germany... | reverse complement strand
GAACGCGGCGTTGAGCAGCGTTTCGAACGCGAACGGATCGTACTCGCCGCCGACGCCGGCCATCTCGTAGAGGCGTTCCGCGAGGGTCGTTTTCGGCACGGTGATCGCCGGCGTCCAGGTGTCGCCGAGTCGCGCGACGACCGGCAAGAAGTCGCGCGCCAACTCGGCGCGCATCGCGGCCGCGCTCTCGCTGCGCATGCGCTCGTGGGCCGGCCCGACCTCGCTGTTGAGGATGCCCGCGATGCGCTCGGCGAAGGCCGACACGCGCGCCGGCGTCACGCGCGCGGCAACATAGTCGACGCGTGCGGCGACCGGGGCGCGCCGGTAGTTCCAGCCCCACAGCAGGTTGAAGCCGATCGTGATCGCCGCGACGAGGGCCGCCGTATGCGCGACCAGCCGCAGCACGGTGCGCAGGCGCGGTTCGCGCGCGCGGCGCAGCGCCACGACCCAGCCGCCGGCGAGCAGCACGGCCACGAGCGCCGCTTCGAGGTCGCCGACGGCAAACGGAACCGCGTTCGAGAGCGGAACGAACGTCGCGTTCAGCACGGCGTAGAACCCGTTCGAGTAGGCGTGCTCGATCGTCGCCGCCGGGATCGGCACGTTGGCCACGACGTACGCGAGGACGATCAGCGCGGCGTCGGCGGCGAGCGCAGCCCTCATGGGAAGAGGTACGTCGCGAGTTCGCCCACCCGGGTGAAGCCGATGCGGTCGTAGAGCGCGATCGCCTCGGTGTTGAAGTCGTTGACGTACAACGAGACCGTCGGATTAGAAGTAAGCAGCCGCTGCGCCGTCGCGGCCAAAGCGCGCGTCGCGTAACCGCGGCCGCGCAGTGCGGGCGGCGTCCACACGCCCTGAATCTGCGTGGTTACGGGCGTGCGCGCCCCGACGTTGCACTGGAAGCGCAGCTCGTTGTTGACGATCCACACCCACCAGCAGCCGAGTTCGATGGCGTGGCGCACGCCGGCGACGAACGCTGCGCGCTGCGCGCGTGGATCGTAGCCCAGTTCGCCTAAGATCATGCGGGCCGAGTGTTCGGCGACCAGATCCGTCTCGTCGCTACGTGCAAGCCGCACCTCGACGTCCTCGAACGCACGCAGCCCCTGCGGCCACAGCGCATACAATGGTTGCCGTTCGCGCACGAGCGCCGGTTGCGGATGCCACGACTTGACCCGGTTCCAGATGCCGTCGACCGCGCGCTTGGGTCCGACGAAACTGCGCAGCCCCGGATACTTGCGCGTTTCGGTCGCGAACGCATCGAGCGCGGCCGCATCGTCCGCCGCGACGACGAGTTGGGCGCCGAAGTAGATGACGCCGCGCACGGTGCCGTCGCGCTTGCGATCGAGCACGAGCTCGTCGGGCGCATACGGTCCGTGGCCGCCGTCGAGAACCCAGTGCAGGAAGGCGTTCTCAAACGGACGCGCTGCTACGAAGGCAAGCGCGTCGTGTCGATTGTGACGGTTGACGGATTCGAGCAGGGCGTCAGCTAAGCGGTTGAACGAACGCGGGTTTCGTCGTCGGCTGGCGGCTACCGCCTTGCGGTTCGACGCTCACCGCTACGGCCGCCAAACCCCCGGCGACGTCGGGAATGGGAACGAGCGTCAGGCCGGTCTGGCTCGGCGTGAAGGTCACGCTTGGCGCCACCGTCTTCGCGCCGTGCGCGAGCGTCCACGCCTGGTAGACCTTGCCCGGCGCCAGCGGCGGCAGCGAGCCGAGCGCGAGATAAACGTGATCGCCGCGCGTGACGACCGTGCCGTACGCGACCGTGTAGCGCTTGGCGTCGCCGGCCGCCAGATCGGCGAGCATGCTGCGGTCGCGCTGCACGGTGCGGCGGCCGGCGTCGAGGCGCGCCTGCAGCGTTGCGACGCGCTGTTGCGACTCGTGCAGATCGGAGCGCAAGCCGAAGTTCTGGATCACGCTGACCAGGGCGAACACGACGGCGGCCGCCGCGGCCAGCGCCGTGCCCCACATCGCGCTCGATCGTACCGCGCTGACCGGAACCTGGCGCGGCGCGACGTCGCTGCGCACGGCCGCCATGAGGCGCTCCTTCATGCGGGCCGCCCGGGCGCTGTCGACCGGCTCTTCAGCCGAGAGACCGACGAGGTTCGCGGTCGCGCGCAGTTCGTGGTATTCGCGCCGCGCGGCGGGATCGGCGAGGATGAGTGCCGCGACGAGCCCTTGTTCCGGGCCGGGCAACACGCCGAGCGCATAGGCCGCGACGAGGTCGAGCAGCGCCTCGCGATCGGTTGGTTCGTTCATCGCGACACCGCCTCGGTCAGCGCTTCGCGCATGCGCCGCAATCCGGTGCGGATGCGCGTTTTGATCGTGCCCAGCGGAATTCCAGTGCGGCGGGCGATCTCTTCGTGGGTGATACCTCCGAAAAATCCGAGTTCGATCGGCGTGCGCTGCTCGTCGTTGAGCGCCGCGAGTGCGCCGCGCACGCGCTGCGCGTCGATGCGGGCGAAGACTTCGCTATCGGTCGCGACTTCGGCCGGAAGATCGACCGGGATTTCTTCGGTCGGCCGGTTGGCCCGGCTGCGGACGGCGTCGAGGGTCCGGTTGCGCGTCACGCGACTGAGCCAGGCCGGAAAGTTGCCTTCCCGAAACGCCTCCGGTGCGCTCCACAGCGTGAGAAAGATCGACTGGGTGACGTCCTCAGCCAGCGTGGCGTCAGCCGCGATCCGCAGCGCAATGCCGAACACGAGGCGATGATAGCCGTCGTAGAGCCGCTCGAACGCGTCGACATCTCGTGCGCGCACTCGCTCCATCAGGCGTGCACCGTCTTCCACTTCGTAACCGTTCGTGCGCTCAATCTCGGAACCCCGGTAACCCAACGGGCGGCGAGGTGCGCCGGATGGGGCGAGCCGGTGCTGCGCCGGCTCGGGTTTCACAACGGAAGCGGCGGTCCGTCGTTGTCTTCGTAGGTCGCGCGCGGCCCGGGCGGATCCGGCATGATGGGCCGTTCGTCTTGACCGAAGACCGGCATCCGCAGTTCCGGCAGATCGAACCCGAACGTCGTCATGTCCTCGGCCGGGCGCGGCCGGCGGCGTGTTTTGAGCGGCGGCGGCGTCGCGCTCGGCTTGGGCGGGAGCAGCGCGGTTTGGGCCGCTGACGCCGGGGCCTCTTCCGACGCACTCATCTTCGCCGCGTCTTCGAACGGCACGACCTCCTGCGGTTCGAGGAAATCGTCGAAGTGCTCTTCGATCACGGTGTTGGCAAACGCTTCGGCCTTCGGCAGCACCAAGCTGTCGTTGCGTTTGCGCCCGCGCACGATCGACGCGTCCATCAGCGCGCGTACGCCGTTGAGCGGGATTCCGGAAATCGGGACGAGGTTGTAGAGATCCTGTATCGGTTCGACGGTCGTGTGCGAGGCGACGATGTAGGCGTTGAGGTCGAAGGTCGCGGCCTGCAAGCGATGCGCCAGCGTAACGTCCGGTCCGACGATCGTGTACTCGCGGCGGTTGGCGAAGCCGGCGTCGCCGGCGATCACGTTCCCCGTATTGACGCCGACCCCGACGCGCAGCGCGCGGCGTCCCTGCTGCGACCATTTCTGCTGCATCACGTTCACCAGGCGCACGATGTTGATGGCGGCCCGCAGGGCGTGGTCCTCTTGATGTGGGTCTTCGAGCGGCACGCCGAAGATGCCGACGACGCCGTCCTCGAGAAAGCGGTGCAGCACGCCGTGCTGGCGTTCGATCGACGAACCGGCCATCGCGTAGAACTCATTGAGGTAACGGAGGGTTTGTTCGGGGGTGAGGTCCTCCATGAAGTGCGAAAAGTTCCAGATGCGGCAGACCAGGATCGTCGCCCGCAGGTCGCGCCCGGTGAAGATGCGCTCGTCTTTGCGACTGAGCAGTTCCTCGACGATCGACGGCGGCACGTACCGTGAGAAGGTCGAGCGGACGCGTCGAACTTCGGCCTGCGACGTACGCCAGCGGCGCACGAGGACCCAGCAACCGATGAGTGCGGCGAGGAACGCCACGCTGACCAAGGCGACCGCCATCCCCTCCTCCTTCGCCCTCGGCACCATAAACCCGGCGCGATGAACGAGGAACGGCCTGCGTCCGCTCCGCCGGTCCCCGGCTATGCCGGGCATGCCGACGCTCCGGCCCGCGTTCTCAGCGATCAGCAAGTACGTGCCTGGGTCGGGGAAACGCTGGCCGATCTGCCGGAGCCGCTCCCGGACGGCGGGCTCCAAGACCGGCTCGACGCGCTGCTGGTGCGGTGTGAATTCGGCGATCCGCACGTCAGCCGTGCGCTCGAGGACGACCGCTTCGGTCAACCGGATCTGGCCGCACTGGTCGAGGCCCGCGACCGCGCGCTGGTCGAGGCGGCGAGCCGCGTCCGGACGACGGGACCCGAGGGGCTCGGGGCGGTGCTCGAAGCGCTAGAGCGCACGTTCGACGAGCGCGCCCGGGCGATCGAGGAGCAGCTAAAGCCGCCTCCCTAGAACGGCAGGTGAATTGCCGAGCGCACTTTGTTGATCACGGTGTTCTGGGCTTGGGTGATGTTGGTGGGAATGCCCAATTCGGAGAACTCATCGAGCGCGGCCTGAGTGAGCTTGTTGACCTGCGCTTGAATGATACCGTTGACCAGCTTTGCGACCAGCGACTGGCCGGCCAGGACATGCACCGTGGTGCCGATTTTGTCGCCCGCGGTGTAGGTTACGGCGACGCCTTCCGGCAGGCTCGAGTTGTAGACGTTGAGCGTGAGGTTGTCCTGATCGACCTCGATGTCGCCCTCGGTTCCGCGCACCGCGATCTGCGTCGTGGGGGTCACGAAAATGTAGTTCGCCTGGCCGCCTTGCGGATGCTGGACCTCGAAACGCGTCTTCCCCTGGAAGACGATGAATTTGGCGTTCGCGATGTCGGTTTGGTTGAAGAACGCGAGCTGTACGCGCGTCACCGCGCCCAGCGTGACGAGCGATGAATCGGGCAGCGCCACCTGCGCCAGCGACGCGTTCTGCGTGACGGCGAAGTCGGCATCGACCAACAGCTGCTTCACCTTCGGAACCAGCGAGTGCGGCGTGCCGTCACGCTCGTAGGAGACCGCACCCTTCATGTTGGTGAGCACCTTGTCGTCGTCGGCGCGGACGGTGAGCGGGAGGATTGCGAGCGTCAGCGCGAGGGCGGTCGCCGCCGCGGTGCGAACCGCCGGCGGGTTGAGGTTGCGCGCGATCACCGCGCCGCAGAAGAGCGCGAGCAGCGCGAACCCCGCACCCGGCAGCGGTTCGGCGAGCACGAAGTCCCCGATCGCGAAGAGCGTTCCGAACACCAGACCCAGGCCGGCCACCCAGTCGACGAGCGCGAGCCGCAGCGTCTCCTCCGGTGGCGCCGGTAAAGCCAGGCGCGCGATGCGTTTCCAGCCGAAATCGTCAGGCCGCACGCGTTCGAAGAAACGGATCAAGGTGGCCTCGGTTTCTGGCTGGGTCGCAAGCGTGACCGCGATCCAGCCGGCGGTGGTGATCGCTACGGTGATCAGGAGCCGCTTCGCCGTGGCATTGGGGTCGTCACCTGCAACGACGTTAAAAGCGTAGAGCGCGCTGCCGGCCACGGCCGAAATCGCGAGGGCCGAGATCTCGCTCCAGGCGTTGATCCGCCACCAGTACCAGCGCAGGATCATCACCAGTCCCACGCCGGCGGTCATCGTGAGCATGTACTTCCAGGCATCGCCGACCGAGTGCATCAGCGGCGTGATTGCCGCGGCCAGAACGAGGCAGACCCCGGTCATCACGCGCGAGATCGCGACGTAGTGTTTTTCGGTCGCAGCGGGGCGGACGAAGCGCCGGTAGAGATCGTTGGTGAGATACGATGCCCCGAGGTTGAGCTGCGTGCCGATGGTCGACATGTACGCGGCGGCGAACCCGGCCAGCATCAGCCCGCGCAGCGACGGCGGGAGATGGTCGACCAGCGTTTGGACGTAGCCGAGTTCGGGGTCGACCTTGCCGTCTTGGCCGATCACGCCGTGCGGATAGAGCACGAGCGCGCACAGCGCGACGAGAATCCACGGCCAGGGCCGTAGCGCGTAGTGCGCGACGTTGAAGTACAGCGTGGCGAGCACGGCATTCTTCTCGTCCTTGGACGCAAAGATGCGTTGCGCGATGTAACTGCCGCCGCCGGGTTCGGCGCCCGGATACGACGACGCCCACCACGAAACGCCGATGAACACCAGAAACGTGGTCAGCGGCATCCAGCCGGCATCGCCCGTGGGAAAGAACGCGAGCACCGAGCCGCTGCCGGCGGCATGATGCGCGGCGTCGACGACGGCAAGTTTTTCCTTGAGTGCTATGATGCCGCCGACCGCAGCGACGGCGGCGACGGCGAGCACGATGGCCATCGACATCTTCACGATGAACTGCAGCATGTCGGTCACCAGTACCGACCACAGCCCGCCGATCGTCACGTACGCCGCGGTCAGCACCAGACACACGTAGAGCGCAAGCATCGTCGGGACGTGCAGCGTGAGCGAGAGCACCTTGACCATCGCGAGGTTGACCCAGCCCATGATGATCGTGTTGACCAGCACGCCTTGATAGACCGCGCGCACGCCGCGCAGCCACGTCGCGGGTTTCCCGCCGTAACGCAGCTCGATGAACTCGACGTCGGTGAGCACGCCCGAGCGGCGCCACAGCGCGGCGAAGAAGAACACGGTCAACAGACCGCTGGCAGCCATGTTCCACCACAGCCAGTTGCCCGCGATGCCGTTGGCGGCGACGAAGCCGGTGACCGCGAGCGGCGTGTCGACGGCGAAGGTCGTCGCGACCATCGAGGTACCGGTCAGCCACCACGGTGCTTTGCGCCCGGAGAGGAAGAACTCGCCGACGTTCTTCGTGCGGCTCGCATAGTAGATGCCGATCGCGAGGTTGAGCGCGAAAAATGCGGCGATCACGAAGACGTCGAGCCCGGTGAGGTGCATGGGCTAGCGTTGCCGGTCGGCTAGCTTCGAATCCTTCGCGCGCCGAGGTTCGGCCCCGCCGGGACGGGAAAGCCGCAGACCGTGCGCCGGTTTCTCATCGCGACCATCCTCGTGGCCGCCGCCACGCGCGCGGGCAACGCGAGTCCGGCTCTCGTCCCCGCGCCGGCCTTCGAAGCGCCCCTGCGCTGTTCGGGCGCACTGTCGCTCGCTCGACCGCTGGCGTTTCCCGCGAGCGTTGATCGCGGCGGCCTCACGATCGTACGCGAGCGTTGGACTCGGCTCGGCATTCCGGCGCCGCTCGCCGGCGGTAGCGCGCCGCAGGTGACGTTCGCTGCCTTGAGCGAGCGAACGCCCGAGGCCTACACCCTGCGCGCCGATACCACGGGCATCCGAATCACGGCGGGCAGCGGTGAAGCGGCGTTCGATGCGCTCGCGACGCTGGCCCAATTGCCGGAACGCGATTCGCGCGGCTGGCACATCGCGTGCACGTCGATCGCCGACCGCCCCGCGCTGCGCTGGCGCATCGTGTCCGACGACATCTCGCGCGGGCCGTTTCCCACGATGACGTACTTCAAGACGCGCATCCGCACGCTCGCCGCGCTGAAGATCAACGGCTACTCACCGTACATGGAGGCGGCATTCGCCGATCCGGCCGCTCCGTTCGTCGCCTTTCCCGAACGTCTCACTGCGGCTGAATTGCACGAGCTCGCCGTCTACGCGCGAACGTTCCACGTCACGCTGATCCCCGAGCAACAGACGTTCGCGCACATGCACGAAACGATGAAGTGGGAGACCTTCGCGGCAAGCGCCGAGTTACCGCACGGGTATCTCATGGCCGAATCCGATCCGGCGACGTACGCGTACCTCACGCCGCTGCTGCGCGCCGAGATGGCGGCCGCGGGTAAGCCGCCGTTCTTTCACGTGGGGGCCGACGAACCGCTCGATCTCGGCCGCGGCCGCACGCCGCGCACTGCGCAGGTGTTCGCCACGCACGTCAACCGGGTGGCCGCGATCGTCAGCGCAAACGGCGCGCGGCCGGTAATCTGGGACGACGCGATCCAGAGCGATCCGTCGATTCTCGCGCTGCTCTCGAAACGTACCGTGATCGCGACGTTCCATTACGGCGCCGAACCGTCGTTTACGAAGTACATCAGCACGATCGATCGGGCCGGCTTCGATCAATTCGTTGCGCCCGGGGCGAACAACTGGAACGAAATTTACGCGGATCTCGACACGGCCTACGCCAACGAGGCACGGTTTCTTGCCGACGCCAAGGCGGCGCACAGCCAACACATCCTCGGCATGATCGAGACGGTGTGGCACGACGACGGCGAGTCGCTCTACGAGGCGACGTGGGCGCCGGTGGCGTTCGCCGCGGCCGCGGCGTGGCAAGCGACGCCGGTCGACCGCACGACCTGGCACCGGACGTTCGCGCAGGTGTTCTTCGGCACCGATGGCCCCGGCTTCGCGGCCGATCTGGACGATCTAGCGGCGCTGCGCACGGCGTTGCGGATGAAACCCGAGGACGACCCGCCCGACTACCTGTTTTGGTCCGATCCGTTCGATCCGCGTCTCCAAGCCCGTATGCAGGGGCTCGATCTGCGTGGGATCCGCTTGCGGGCCGAGCGCATCCTCGATCACCTCGCGCGAGCGCGCCCGCTCCTCAACGCGCACGCCGTCGCGGTCATGCGCTTGGCCGCGCTGCGCTACGATTTTCTCGCGCGGCGCTACCAGATCGGTAAGGAAGCGCGCGATTACTACGACGATGCGCGCGCCCACGCCGGGACGCACCAAGACGGCATCGTCTACCGCAGCCTCAACGTCGCGAAGTATTTCTGCTGGGAGCTGCGCGATGAGATGACCGCGCTGGCGCCGTTGTACGCTGCGGCTTGGAAGTACGAGAGCCGGCCGGCCGGCCTCGCGCGCGTCATGGTCCGCTACACCGCGGCCGCCGAGCAAGCCGTCGCGCAGGCCGATCGCCTGTACGCCGCTGCGCGCGAAGATTACCTGCGCGGCGGCACGCTGCCCGCGTTCGACGACGCGCTCGGCCCCACGCGATGAGCGGCATCGCGATCGTCCTGGTCTTCTTGCTCCTGGCCGGGCTGATGGTCGCGCGCAAACTGCCCGCGTTGCTTGCCGTGCCGCTGATGGCGATCGCGATGAGCGCCCTAGCCGGTGCCGCGCCGGCGACGGTTGGCGCCGTCATCGTGGGGGGCGCGGTGAAGCTCGCGCCGGTGTACGCGACCGTGATCTTCGGCGCGCTGCTCAGCCGCGTCGTCCTCGCGACCGGAATCGCCGAGACGATCGTCACCTACGCGGCGGAGTTCGGCGGCGACCGGCCCTCAGTGCTGGCGCTCATCCTGTGCGCAGCGGTCGCGCTGCTGTTCACCTCGGTCACCGGCCTCGGCGCGATCATCATGATCGGCACGATCGTGTTGCCGGTGATGATGACGGTCGGGGTCCCGCGCGTGACGGCGGCGACGCTGTTCCTGCTCGCGTTCGGCCTCGGCTACATCTTGAATATCGCGCAATGGACGTTCTACCGCCAGACGTTCGGCGTCGAACAAGCGCAACTGCAGAACTACATCTTCGCGCTCTTCGCGATCGACGCGCTGGTGCTGATCGGCTTCGCGCTCGTGCGCGCGCGGACAACGCGCGATTACGCGATGTTCGCGATCGAAGGTCCCCCGCCGCGCAAGCTCGTGCCGCCATGGGCGCTGCTCACGCCGGTGCTGCCGCTGGTGCTCTACGCGGGTTTTCGCATCGACGCGCTGATCGCGTTTCTGATCGCGGCGCTGTACGGCGTTCTGGTTACGCGGCCGCGCGAGGTCGCGGCGACGCTGAGCGCGGCCTGGATCCGCGGCGTCGAAGACGTCGCGCCGGCGGTGATCCTGATGATCGGCATCGGCATGCTCGTGGTCGCCGCGCAAACGGCCGAGGTACAGACCGCGGTGGCACCGGTCATCGCGGCGCTTGCCCCGCGCACGCCGCTCGCGTACGTGGTCGTGTTCGGGTTGCTCAGCCCGCTCGCGCTCTATCGCGGACCGCTCAACCCCTACGGCGTCGGCATCGGCGTGTACAGCATCCTGGCGACGCTGCACGTCCTGCCGCCGGTGGCGCTGGTGGCAGCGGTGATGGCGGTCGTGCAAGTTCAGAACGTATGCGATCCGACCAACACCCAAAACGTGTGGGTGGCGAACTTCACCGGCGTCGCGGTCGAACGCATCACGCGCCTGGTGCTGCCGTATCAAGTCGGCGTGGCGACGCTGGCGGTCGTGAGCGTCGTGGTCTTCGGACGCGTGCTGCTCGGGGTCGCGCCGTTTGCGCCCGCCGCGGCCGCGGCGGCCGGCTTGCCGATCGGGGCTCCCGCGGCGAGCAATGGCGTGGTTGCGGTCGTCGCGGGCTCGCCCGCGGCCGAGCCGGCGGCGCGCGAAATCACGGACGCCATCGAACGCGCCTGGAAGCCGCTGCGCGCGCTGCGCGAGCCGGCGGTCGATACCGTCCACGATTGCTCGGCCGCGCCGTATGCGAGCGTCATGCGCGTGTCGGTCGAGAGGGGCGGCGACGCGAACGACGTGGGCCTCACGCTGTTCGACTGCGCCGGCTGGAACGTCGATCAGTGGCACGTGCAAGGCGGCGACGTGCGAGCGGACGCGCTCGGCGATCTCGACCGCGTGCGCGTGTGGATGCACGAGCATCCCGAACTTGCGGCGAACGTCCTCGGCCGCGGCATTGCGTTCGATCCGTCGGCCGGTCAGCCGACGTACTTCTTCACGCTGTTCAAGACGAACGACGGCGTCATGCACGCGCTCGTGCGGCCGGGTGGTCCGGCGTGGATCGCGGGGCTGCGCAGCGGCGACGCCGTCGACAAAGTCGACGGTAAGTTCTGGTGGGAGTACGGCACCTATCAAACGCAGTTACGCGCGTACGACGGCAAGCCGCACACCTTCGAGGTCACGCGCGGCGCGCAGCACGGCATCCACATCGTGCTGGGCGAACCGTATCGCGGTTAACTAGCGATGTTGAGGAAGACGGTCGGGATTTCGGGGAGCTGAAACGGTTTCGTCGGCGGCGAGGAACCGAGCCCGGCCCACACCTGGCCCTGGATCTGGCCCTCGAGCTTGGTCACGATGGGCTGCAACTCCGCGGCGGCGCCGGCATTGTTCGTCGCGTAGGCGGCGGCGATGCGCGCGTTGAGCTGCTCCACTTGCACTTCCTCGGCCGCCCGTTGCGCTGCGGCGGCATTCGCGGCTGCTTGCGTGGCCGCGGAAGCTTCGGCTTCCTGACGGTCGGCCTGGACGACGATCGGGTTCGTGGGCGGGGAACCCAGCAGTCCTTGCGCCGGGTTGACGGGCGGCGGATCGGTGCCCGGGATCGCGGCGGGTTGCTGCGCGCCGACCAGGCCGGCGGTCGGATCGCTCGGCGCCTTGCTGCCCGGCGGCGGATCGTTAGTCGGCGGGTCGCTGCCCGGCGTCGTGGCCGTCGTCGTGCTCCCGGCCGGCGTGCCGTTGCCGGACGCGGCGGTGGTGCCTGGGGTCGTGGTCGTTCCGTTCTGCCCGGTCGGGGGGTCGGTCTTGGTCTGGTCCGGGTCGGGTGCCGGCGGGATCGCGGTGTACGGGTTGGGCACTTGGCCGTTGTTGGCCGTGGCGCCGGCGGTTGCGGTCGGCGCAGGTGCTGTTGCGGCGCCCGGGTCCGGCGTCACGGCCGGTGCCGGGGTGGCGGTTCCGCGAACGGCCGGGGTGGAGACGATCGAGAGCCGGCCATTGACGACGCTGAGGGTCCCGAAGTCGGTCCCGTTGGTGCCGAAACCGGCGTACGATCGCGGAAACGCCGTGAAGCTCGGCTTCCCGGTAGCGGGCGTGTTTTGATCGGTCGTCGTGGAGGTGGGCGTGTTGGTGCCCGGCACAGTCGCGGCTGTCCCATGAGTCCCGGTGGTCGTCAGCGATCCGCCCAGCGGCGCGATCCCAGCCATACCTTTATCATACCCGGACGGAGCGCTACGTTGAAGCGCCCCGAGCCGATTTTTGGAAAAAAGTGCTTGACACGACGTTCGTACAGCGCTATTGTACTAATACAACAGTACAACAGTACGTTGGTAAATGTCCGAGGAGAGCTGCGATGACCACCCCGAGCCGTCCCATCAACACGATCGTCCCCGCGCTGCCCGAAAACGATCGCCGCGCAACCGTGATCCGCCCGACCGACCGCGGCGGCATCTTCCCCGGCTGGGGCCCCAAGCTTTAGTATCTTGCCCGCGATTTTCACGGTCGACCCGCGCAGCGGCGTCCCGCTCTACCTGCAGTTGATCGAACAGATCAAACGCGCGATCGCGCTGGGCACGCTCGCGCCGGGCGAGCAACTGCCGACGGTGAAAGCGCTGGCGCTCGAGTTGACCGTCAATCCCAATACCGTGGCGCGCGTCTATCGCGAGCTCGAGCGGGATGCGGTGATCGACACCAGCCCCGGCCGCGGTTCGTTCGTGCGCACCGACGGCGCCGGTCACGAAGCGCGGCGCGCGGTCGCCGACGTGGCTCGCACGGCGTTTGAAGGCGCGGTGCGCGAGGCGAAGTCGCTCGGCCTTTCGCGTAAAGAAACCCACGAACTGATGGCGCGCACGATCGCGCGCTGGTACGAAACGGAGAACGACGCATGAACGCCCCGCTGATTTCCATCACCGGATTGACGAAGCGCTACGGCAGCTTCACCGCCGTCGACGACGTTTCGCTCGACGTCGCGGCGGGTTCCATCTGCGGTTTGCTCGGACCGAACGGCGCCGGTAAGACGACGACGTTCAAGTGTTTGCTCGGCTTCGCGAAAACGAGCGCCGGTACGATCGCGATCGAGGGCGCGCCGCTGTCGCCGGCGACGTTCGAAACGGTGGCCTACGTGCCCGAGCGTGCGACGCTCTACGACAATCTCACCATCGCCGAACACTTGACGGTCTATCGCCGCTCGTACAAGCACTACGACGACGCCCGGGCGCGCGAACTGCTCGCGCTGTTCGATCTCGATCCGCGCCAGCGCGCCGAAAAGCTCTCCAAGGGAATGCGCACCGCCGTCGCGCTGACGCTGGCATTTTCGATCCGGCCGCGCGTGCTGATTCTCGACGAGCCGTCGAGCGGTCTCGATCCGATCCATCAGCGGCACGTGCTCGATTTGATGATTGACGCGGCAGCCAACGGTGCAGCGGTACTGTTTTCTTCGCACCAGGTCGGTCAGGTCGAACGCGCCGCGGACTCCGTCGCGATCATGAACAAGGGCAGGTTGATCGTCAACAGCGTCATCGACGAGCTGAAGACCGGCGAGAAGATCATCGAAGCGGTCTTCGCCGGACCGATTCCCAACCTCAACGGACTCGCGAACGATCCGAACATCCTGCGCATCGAGCAAGTCGGCTCGACCTTGCGCGCCGTCACGCGCGAAGACAGCGACGCAATCGCGCAACGCATCTTCGCGCTGCATCCCAGAAGCATTCGCACCATCGACCTCAACCTCGAGGAGATCTTCATGAACGCCGTAAGCCGGGATCAAGCCTGATGGAATACGTCGAACTTCTGCGCGCCCGCAGATCCCTGTCATGGCACCTCGGCATCCTGGCCATCCTGACCCTCGGTGCGCTGTACCTCGCTCATGAAGCGCTGCTTCACGTTCACGGGAGCGGCGCGTCCCACGGGCCGGTGCAACTCAGCTGGCTCACGTGGTTTGCAACGGTCTTCGCCGCGATTTACGCCTCGTCGGCGGGCACCTCGCTCAACCGCGAGAACGCCACGCGCGACATCTCGTGGACGAAACCCGCTCCGCGAACCCTCGTCGCGCTGCGCTTCGTGCTGATCGACGTTGCGGCCGTCATCGTTGTCTTCGCGGCGACGTTCTTGCTCGAGACCTTGGTCCTTGTCAGCCTCCAGGTCACGCCGGTCCTCGACTCGGCATTCGGCGAAATGCTCGAGCTTGGTCTCGGGGCGAGCCTGATGTGGTATGCGCTCATCCAAGTGCTGACGTGCCGGTTCGGGCCCGGGGCGCGATCGATCGGCGGAATCCTGTGGCCCGTCGCGCTGACCATCGACGGGCTGGCGCAGGTCCCCGGAGTGGTCGGTTCGCTCGCGATGGCCGTCGATGTCGTCAACCCGCTCGCATACGTCGGCAGCTCCTTCGGTAGTAGTTCCGGCGCGCGGGCCACGCTAAATTTTGTGCCGGCGGATGTGCGTGCACTCGCGGTTTGGCTGTTCGCCGTGCTGTTTTGCGCGGTTGCGGTTACGATCTGGCCGCGGAAGGAGGCGTAGACGATGGAATGGTTGGGCACCGGATTCGTACTCACCGTGGGCGGCGTACGGCTGCGCGTGCGGATCGCGCTCGAAGATGCGCCCGGCGCGTGCGCTTGCCCCGGTAAGGCTCCGGCGTCGGCTCGCGAAGAGCGCGAGCATACCCGCCCCGCCCGGAGATCCTGCCTTGGCTTTCACCGAACGCTTTAGCGAACGCGCATCCGCCTACGTCGCCGCGCGGCCCTCGTATCCGTCCGAGTCGGTCGACATCCTGATCGATGGGCTGGGCGATCCGGCGGCGCTGGCGGTGGCCGACCTGGGCGCCGGCACCGGTATCTCGTCGCGCGCGATCGCTGCGCGCGGGCCGTTCGTGTACGCGATCGAACCGAACGCGGCGATGCGCGAAGCCGCGACGCCGGGCGAGCGCGTGCGATGGGTTGACGGGACCGCCGAAGCCACCACCTTGCCCGGCGCATCGGTCGACGTCGTGGCCGCTTTCCAGGCCTGGCACTGGGTGGAACATGCCGCCGCCATCGCCGAGGCGCGGCGCATCCTGCGCCCGCGCGGGCGCATGGCCGCGATCTACAACGAGCGCGAAGAGCGCGATCCATTCACCGCCGCGTACGGCGCGATCGTCATGAAATACGCCCTTGACGCGACCGAAGAACGGCGTGCGGACGCGCTGGCTTCCTTTGCCGCGATCGATCCCGCGCGCACCCGGCGCTTCGAATACGGGAACGTTCACCAGCTCGACCGCGCCGGCGTGCACAAGCGCGCCGACAGCTCGTCGTATCTCCCGCACGAGGGCGAGATATCGGAAGCGATGCACGCGGAGTTGGACGACGTCTTCACCGAATTCGAGCGCGACGGAGTCGTGAACATGCACCTGGTCACCCTGGTGGTGCGCGTCGACACCTAAAGTTCGCATCGGCATCGACGTCGGCGGCACGTTCACCGACGTCGTCGCCGTCGATGCGGCCACGCGCGGCCTCATGGCGTCGGTCAAGGTGCCGACGACGCACGATCATCCCGACGGCGTCGCCGCCGGCATCGTCGCGGGCCTCGAACGGTTGCTGCGCGAGCACGCGATTCCCGCCGAAGCGGTGACGTTCATCGCGCACTCGACGACGCAGGCCACCAATGCCCTGCTCGAAGGCGACGTCGCGCAGGTCGGCGTCGTGCGCTTCGGTTCACGCTTCGCGCGCGCGGCCATGCGCTTCGCGCCGATCCCGCTCGCCGCCGGCGTGAGTTTGGCGGCGACGTACTTCGACGCCGCGGAACGCTTCGACGACGCGTGGTTCGAGCGCGCGCGCAGCGCGGGCATCGGCGCGCTGGTGGCAAGTGAGGCGTTCGCGGTGGATCGGCCGGCCCACGAAGCGACGTTCGTTGCCGCCGCTCGTTCACGCGGTTTCGCTGCGACCTGCGGCAGCGAGGTCTCGACGATGTACGGACTGCGGGCGCGCACGCGCACCGCGGCGCTCAACGCTGCGATCCTGCCGCGCATGTTGCGCACCGCGCGCATGACGCGCCACGCGGTCGACGCGGCGGGCATCCAGGCACCGCTGATGATCATGCGTTCGGACGGCGGCGTGATGGACGTGGCCGAAGTCGAGCGGCGGCCGATCCTGACCATGCTCTCGGGACCCGCTGCCGGGATCGCGGGCGCGCTCTTCCACGAGAACGTCACCGACGGCATCTTCATCGAGGTCGGCGGAACGAGCGCCGACTGTTCGGTGATCCGGCGCGGCCGCCCGCAACTGCGGCCGGCCAGGATCGGCGGACACCGCACGTTGCTGCGCACGCTCGACGTCCGCACGCTCGCGCTGGCGGGCGGTTCGCTCGCGCACGTTGCGCCGGGAACGGTGACCGCGGTCGGTCCGCGCTCGGCACACATCGCCGGATACCGTTACGCAGCGTTCTGCGACGAGGCCACGATCGCCGCCGCGCGGGTTGCGCTCGAGGAAGGCATCGCCGCGCTCGCCGACGGCGCGGGCCGGATCGCAATCACGCCGACGTGCGCGGCGAACGCGCTCGGCTTCGTTCCCCCCCAAGCGTTCGCGCGCGGTGACGCCGCGGCCGCGTGCCTGGCGTGCGCGCGGGTCGGTGCCGCGCTCGGTCTCGACGGCGATGCGCTCGCGCGCGCGATCCTCGAGCGTGCAACCGCGACGTTGAAAGGCGCGATCGACGAGCTGATCGCCGACTACGAACTCGAGCGCGAAACCGCCGTGCTGGTCGGCGGCGGCGGCGGCGCGGCGGCTTTGATCCCCTTCGCCGCGCAGGCACTCGGGTTCGAGTATCGCATCGCGCGCGATGCGGAGGTGATCTCGCCGATCGGCGTCGCGCTGGCGCTCGTGCGTGACGTCGTCGAGCGAACGATCGTCGATCCGGCGCCGGCCGACCTCGTGCGCATCCGGCGCGAAGCGATCGATGCCGCGATTCGGGCCGGTGCCGCGCCCGAGGGCATCGAGGTCGTTATCGATATCGATCGCTCGCGCAATCGCGTCCGGGCGTCGGCGTCCGGCGCCACCGCCCTGGTGGAAGGCGCCGCCGCCGTCGCCATCGCGAGCGCGGACGAGCGCCTGGCCGCCGCGCGGCGCGCGCTACGCTCCGACGCGCAGATAATCGCGCGTACGCCGGGATTCATCGTCGTCGAGGGAAATCGCTCCGCCGCGATCGTCGACGAACGCGCGGTCGTCCGCCTGATCGTTGCCCGCGCGGCCGTCAGCGTCGTTCCCGCCGGCCGGTTGGAACGTGCGCTCGCGGCAGCGATCGAGGATCACACGACCTACGGCGACGTGGGGCGCGCGTTGCCGGATCTGTGGCTCTTGGTCGGGGCGCGCATCGTCGAACTGACCGGCCTCACCGAAGCGGCGGGTGCCGCCGCGCTCGCCGCCGACGACGTAGCGGGGCTACCGGAAGATGCCGTCGTTGCGATCGTCGCCGTGCGCAAGCGCGCATGATGCGGGCTGAACGCGAACGGCAATACGGCGCGGGCGTGACTTCCGCCACCGTCCCGGCGGGTGATATTCAGGTCCTTGACGAGCGAGCGCACGATAAAGAGGCCCCGGCCGGAATCGCTCATGAGATCCTTCGGCAGGCGCGCGTTGTACGTGAAGCCGGGTCCGCGATCGAGCGCGTGCAGGATCGGTACCTCGCCGCTGATGTCGAGCGCAAACTCGGCCTCGTCGCTACAGTGGCGCACGATGTTGCCGAGCAGTTCGCTGAAGACCAGCTCGGTGAGGCTCGTATCGGCGTCGGTCGTTCCAGCGGTCCGGAGCGCGGCGACCATTTCGTTGCGGGCGTCCCTCGCGGCACCTTGGTCGCCTACCGCAAATCGCCAACGGGCGTCGCGCTGCGGCGCCCCGGCCGGGCGCGTTACCGAGACGGCTGCGCTTTCGATGCGAATCGTCAGGATCGCGACGTCGTCCATGACTTCCTCCAGCACGCGATCGCTTATCGCGGCGGCGGGATTGTCGGCATTCCACACGTCGTCGCGTCCTAAGGCCGCCCGCACGCTCTTCTCGCCGGCCGCGATATCGCGCGTTGATTCGATGAGCCCATCGGTGTAAAGCACGATTAGGGACGAGTCATCCAAGCGCGTCGTCCGGGAAGCTTCGGGCGAGTACGTGGGGATCGCGCGCAGGCCCAGCGGCAAACCGCTTCCGCTCAAGGCCGTGATCTCGCCGGAGGCGGTTCGCATCAACGGCGGCGGATGACCGGCCGAGGCATAGGTGAGGTACAACGTGATCGGATCGAGGATCGCGACGAACGCGGTGACGATACCATCGGGCTGCTCGGAATGCAGCGCGCGATCGGCTGCGTCGAGAATCTCGACCGGATCGGCAAGGATTTGCGCCGCTCCGCGTAGTGCCTGGCGCACGGCACCCATCGTGACGGCCGCCAGGAGGCCGCTGCCCATGACGTCGCCGATCGAGAGCACGATCCGCCCGTCGTCGAGCCGAAACGCGTCGTACCAGTCACCGCCGACCAGCGCTTCGGCTTTCGCCGCGCGATAGATTGCCATGAACCGCATGCCCGGAATGGTGGGCAGACGGCTGGGGAGCGCCGCTTCCTGGAATGCCGCCGACGCGCGGTGCTCGCGCTCGAGCTCCCGCTTGAGGAAGTCCTGCTCCAAATTCGTTCGCGCGAGTTCGACCAATGCGTCATCGCGAGCGACGTCATCGCGTTCGACGGTGCGCTCTGCCAGCCGTTGGGCGAGAACCGCGTTCGTTCTCGCTAGCTCGGCGATCGCTTCGTACCGGGCAACGTCGTCGCGCTCGATGGTCCGCTCCGCCAAGCGCTTGGCTAATTCGGCGTTGGTTCGGGCGAGCTCGGCAATGGCGCGGCCGCGACCGGCAACGTCGCGCCAAACGTAGGCGATCGCGACGATGCACACACTGCCTGCGATCGCCACGATGACCGCAACGAGCGGTGGGATCAGATCACGTCAGACCGTTCCATCACCTCTTGATGTTCCCCCGATGGACCCGGTTCTACCCCTATCGCGGGCGGTTATTGCCTTTATTGCTTGGTTGCGACGTAAAGTCCGCGGGAGAAGAGGTCGGAGCGCTCGTTGCGCGGTTTGAGCCCCGCGGTCCCGAACGCGCTGCGATACTGCTCGTCGGTGAACAGCACGAGCCGGTGCGTTTCGCTGAACCCGGAGACGCCGGTCGGCTCGCCCACGAGATACTCGTAGCGGATCACCGCGGTATCGCCGTAGCGTTCGTTCGTGCCGATGCGGGCGATCTTCAGACGGGGCTGATCGACGAACGACGCGTCGAGCGTTCCCTCGCGCCAATCCTCGGGGTGCAGCCACGGCTCGACGATCACGAGCCCGCCGGGACCGACGGCGGCGGCAAAGCGGGCGATCGTCGCGCGCAGCTCCGCTTCGTCCGCGACGTAACCGATCGAACCGAACAGGCACATCAGCGCGTCGTAGGGCTTGTTCACGGCGAGGTCTTGCATGCGCCCGACCCGCAGCGGAACGCCGGGCAGGCGTTCCTTGGCGATCGCGATCATCGCGGCGTCGGCGTCCTCGCCCGCAACCTCGAAGTGCTTGTGCAGGAACCGCAAATGCGCGCCGGTGCCGCAGGCCACGTCGAGGATGCGCTTCGCGCCGGGATTCGCGACGCCGATCGCCGCGCGCAGCCACGCGGCCTCGGCCGCGTAGTCCTTGCCGCGCGCATCGTAGATCGCTTCGTAGAATGCCTGCGACTTGGTAAACACAGGTGTGGTCGTTACGCTGCCGTCCGCACGGGGCCTTCGGCGGTAAGGCGTGCCGGTTCCGCGAAGGTGCTCCCGGTGGCGGATTACGACGTCTTGGTCGTCGGCGGCGGCAACGCCGGCTGTGCTGCCGCGCTCGCGGCGGCTCGCACCGGCGCGCGGACGCTGCTGGTCGAGCGCTACGGGTTCCTCGGCGGCACCGCCACGGCCGCGATGGTCGGCCCGTGGATGACCTTCCACTCCGGTGCCGAGCGCATCGTGGGCGGGATCGCCCAAGAGATCGTCGAGCGGCTGATCGCGCTCGGCGGCTCGCCCGGTCACATCCCCGATTCCTCCAACTACGTTCCGACGATCACCCCGTTCGATCCGGAAATCCACAAGGCGTTGCTGTTCGACCTGATGCGCGAGTCCGGCGTGCACCTATTGCTGCACGCGCTGGTCGTCGATGCGGTGCGCGACGCGCGCGGCGCGGTGCGCGGCGCAACGTTTGCGACGGTGGCCGGAGCGCGCACGATCGAAGCGCGGCGCACGATCGACGCCACCGCCGACGCGTTCGTCGCGGCGGCCGCCGGCGTCGCGCTGCAGCAGGGCGACGAGCGGGGCCGCGTTCAGCCCGCGAGCCTGATGTTTCGCTTGAGCCATGTCGACATGGACGCGGTCGCCGCTTACGTGCGCGCGCATCCGGATCAACTGCGCAGTTCGCTCGCGGTCCACGAACGCACCGCCGATACGCTGACCGCGGTCGCCGGCCTCTACGAGTTGTGGGCGGCCGCGCAATCCGGCGGCATCGACGTGCCGCGCGAACTGGTGTCGTTCTTCATTTCGCCGTATCCGGACGAGGTGACGGTCAACATGACGCGCGTCGTCGACGTCGATCCGCTCGATCCCGACGACCTGACGCGCGCCGAGATCGCGGCCCGCGGGCAGGCGATGCGGCTGGTCGCGTTCTTTCGTGCGAGCGTGCCGGGTTTCGCAAACGCCCGCATCGCGGCGACCGCAACCCAGCTCGGGGTGCGCGAATCGCGCCGCATCGTCGGCGACTACACGCTCACGCGCGACGACATCCTCGAGCGGCGCACCTTCGAGGATGCGATCGCGCGCAGCGCCTATCCGATCGACATCCACAACCCCTCAGGCAGCGGAACGACCACGCAGCGCTTGCCGCCCGACACGTCGTACGAGATTCCGTACCGCTGCCTCGTGCCGCAAGGCGTCGCCGACCTCTTGGTGGCAGGCCGCTGCATCTCGACGACGCACGAAGCCCTCGCATCGACGCGCTTGACGCCGACCGTCATGACGCTCGGTCAAGCGGCCGGCACCGCCGCCGCGCTTTCGCTCGCGGCCGGCGTTGCACCGCGCGCCGTCGACCCGCGCCGGCTGCGCGAACGGTTGATCGCCGACGGCGTGGATCTGCGCCGCCCGGCGCTCGCCCGTGCCTGATCCGCGTGCGCGCGCACGTGCGCTCGGCGTGGCGATCGAATTGGCCGATCTCGGGACGTGGGGCGGCGCGACGCTGGTTTCCGAGTACGATCCCGGCGGCCCGCTCATCCGCGTCAACGTACGCGCCTTGCCTGCAGGCCGGCCGCGTGAGGTGCGCGAGCACGTCGAGCGCGCCGTCGCGCACGAACTCTACCACCACCGTGAAGCGATCGGCGACGTTCCGCGCCTGCGGAGCCGTAAAGCGCGCGAACGGGCCGCCGGCGAACACGCCCCGTAATGGCAGCGCTCTTTGCCGGAATCGACGGCGGGCAGTCCTCGACGATCGCCGTGATCCTCGACGCCGATGGCGTCGTGCTCGGACGCGGTACGGCCGGACCGAGCGATCATGTCGACGAGCCGGCGCAGACGCAGCGCGCGGCTGCGGCTTGCGAATCGGCGCTGGCCGCCGCGCTGGCCGCCGCGCGCTTGCCGGCCGACACGGCGTTCGAAGCGGTCGTCGTCGGGTTGAGCGGCTACGAGGGTTCCTGGCACGGACGCGAACCGGTTTTTCGCGCTGCGCGCGTGGACTACAAACACGATGCGGCGATCGCGCTCGCCGGCGCGATCCGCGCGCGGCCGGCGGCGGTCGTTATCGCCGGGACCGGCTCCGTGGGCTATGGGGAGTCGGCGCGGCACGAGCCGATCCGGGTCGGCGGTTTCGGCTACTTGTTCGGCGATGAGGGCTCGAGCTTCGCCATCGCCCGCACGGCGCTAGCGGCCGCGATGCGGGTGACCGATCGCGGCGTCTTGACCGACCTCGGCGCCGCCGCGCTCGCGTTTTTCGATTGTCTCGACCTGCGCGCGCTGGCCCGGGCGGTGGCGCTGCGCGAGATCGGGCGCCCCCAACTGGCCTCGTTTTCGCGCGTTGTGTTCGACGCGGCGCGCCTGGGGGATCCCGAGGCAGCGGCTATCGTCGAGGACGCCGCGGCTGCACTGGCCGGCCTCGCGCAACTGGTGGTCGAGCAACTCGGCCATGCCGACATGCCCGCCGTGCCGGTGGCGTTCGTCGGCGGCGCGATGGAAAACGCCGAACTGCGGAGCGCCGCCGCCCGCCGGCTGGAATCCGCGACCCCGCTCGCCCGGGTCGTGGAACCGGCTTTCGAACCGGCCGTCGGTGCGGCGCTCCTGGCCTTCGATGCCGCCGGGGTCGCTCGCCCGGCGTGAACCCTGAACGGCTCCGGGGCCTGATCGTCTCGATCCAACCCACGGCCGCGTCGGTCCTCAACACGCCCGAAACGGTGGCGCTGCTGGCGCGCTGCGCGGCTGCAAACGGTGCCGTGGGCGTGCGCATCGAGGGTGCCGTTCGGATCAGTGCGGTCCGGCGCGCGGTCGACGTCCCGATCATTGGGCTCGTCAAGCGGGCCTACCCGGGCTTCGAACCCTATATCACCGCGACCGAAGCCGAGATCGACGAGGTCGCCGCTGCGGGCGCGGAGATCGTTGCCTTCGATGCGACCGCCCGGGCGCGGCCGACGGGCCTCGAGGTCGGGGCGGCGGTCGCCGCGATTCACCGGCGCGGGCTGCTCGCCATGGCAGACTGCGCGACCGCGGAGGAGATGCTGGCGGCCGCGCGGGCGGGCGCGCAGATCGTCGCCACGACGCTGTGCGGTTACACCGAACAAACGCGCGGGGCAATACTTCCGGCGCTCGACCTGCTCGCGGCGGTGCGCTCGAGCGCTGTCTTTGCGATCCTCGAAGGCGGCATCACCTCGCCCGACCACGTACGGCGCGCGTTCGCGGCGGGTGCCGCTGCGGTGGTGGTCGGCACGGCGATCAGCAACGTCGATGCGCTGGTCCGGTGTTTCGTGCAGGCCGCTTTGCCGGGACGCGCGGAACCGACCACCCCATGAAATTTTTTCGCTTCGCCGCCGCCGGGGCGGCGCTGCTCGCGTTTGCGCTCGCCGTGCTGGGGAGCTGGGTGCGGATCAACGGTGCCGGGATGACATGCCCGGACTGGCCCCTCTGTCGCGGCGCGCTGGTCCCGGCGCTGATCGGCGGGGTCGTGCTCGAGTGGTCGCACCGCGCGATTGCCCTCACGGTCGGTTTCGTCATCATCGCGGCGTTCGTCGCCGGCTGGCGCGTGCGCAAAACGGTGGCCGGGGTCGTTCCGGTGCTGTTCGCCCTGGTCGTCGTCTTCGCGCTGCAAGTAGTCGTCGGCGGGATCACCATCCATGAGTCGAACAGCCCGCGCTCGGTCGTGCTTCACTGGGGCGTGGCGATGATTTTGCTGGCGACGCTGGTCGTGCTGGCGCTGCTCGCGTTCCTGGCGCCGCCGGCCGGCTCGGGGCTGCCGGCGATCCGCAGCGGCGCCCCGGTTGCGGCGCTCGCCGGCGCGGCGCTGCTCGCCTACTTCACCATGTGTATCGGTTCGTACGTGAGCTCGAGCGGCGCCGGGCTGGCCTGCCTGACCTTTCCGTCGTGCGACGAGTCGCTGTTGGGGGCGACGCCGCCGCAGATGGTGCAGATGTTGCACCGCATCGCGGCCGGCTTGTTCGTCATCGCGGCGCTGGCTGCGGCCGGATTCGCGGCGCAGAGCGGGATGGCACGCGTGCGCGCCTGGGCGTTTGCCGGCGCCGCGCTGGCGCTCGTGCAGGTTGCACTGGGGATCTCCAACGTGCTGTGGCGCATGCCGGTTCCGTTGCGCGAAATGCACGCCGCGAACGCTTCCGTGACGTTCATCGTGTTCGTCATCGCCACGTCGCTGGCGATGCTCGATCCGTTGCGCGCGCCGTCCGCAACACGATCGAAAGAACTCTCGATGCGGAGCGCGGTCTGACGCGCGCTTGGGTCATCGCGCTCCTCGTGTTCCTCGCCCCGGCCATCGCCCAGGCGAAGGTGGAACGGATTCGCGGCGTCGTTCTGGCCGTCATGCCGAAGACGGGCGAAGCAATCGTTCGCCACGATCCGTTCGGCGGTATGCCGTCGATGGCAATGCCGTTCCGCATCGTCCCGCGCGAACGGGCGGCCGAACTGCTTCCGGGCAACGCGATCGATGCAACGGTCGACACCGCGAGCGATCCGTGGACGCTGCGGGATATTGCGGTAACGACGACGCAGGCGTTGTCCGCTCCGTCAGTGCGACGCGTCGTCCCGCTGCACGTCGGCGACGTGGTTCCGGACACGCCGTTTGTCGACCAGGCGGGCCGCCCGTTCCGGTTCTCCAACTTGCGCGATCAGGACGTGGTCCTCGCGTTCATCTACACGCGCTGCCAAGATCCGCGCATGTGTCCGCTGATCTCCGCGAAGTTCAACGCGCTGCAAGCGCGCATTGGTGCGCGGCCGCTGCACCTCGTCGAAGTGACGCTGGATCCGTCCTACGATCGGCCGCCGGTGCTGGCCCGTTACGGGAAGATGTTCGGTGCGAATCCGCAGCGCTGGTCGCTGGCCGTAGGCGATGCGGAGGCGACGCTTGACTTTGCAGCGCGGTTCGGGATCGCCGCCTTTCCGGATCCGGACGTGGGGATCATCCACACCGAGAACACGGTCGAGATCGGCCCCGACGGTCGCATCCGCGCCATGATCGCCGATCCGGCATGGCAGCCGGACGAGATCATCGCGGACATCGACACCAGCCGCGGCGCGGCAGCGGATCCGTTGGCGCGCTTCGATGCGTTACCTTGGCGCGCGCTCGCCGTGTTCGGCGCGCTTGCCTATTTGACGTTCCGCTTACGTGCGCGCCTCCGCGCGCTCGCGCGTTTTGGCGTGTAGTCCGAACGTCACGAACGCCGTGAGGATGGCGATTCCCGTGAACCAGATGTAGGCAACATGGTAACCCTCGACGGCGCTGGACTGCGAGCCGATGACGCCGCCGGCGAGCGAGCCGCCGAGGATCTGGCCCAGGATCAAGCAAACCGAAAGCAACCCGACGGCGGCCGCGCGCTGTTTCGAGCCGGCCCGGTTGGTGACGATGTAGCGGGTGGGCGCACCGAGCAGCGCACCGAAGCCGGCCCCGGCGACGATCATCGCGGCGATGGCGATCCAAACGTTCCCGAGGCCGAACGCGAAGATCGCGAGGCCGACTGCGGTCAAGACCGTGCCTACGGCGAGGACGGCTCGGCTGCCGGCCACATCGAGCGCCCGTCCGGCCGCGGGGATCACGGCGACGAACATGACCGCACCGATCGCCGCGATCGCGCCGGCTGCGGCGTAGGTAAGATGCTCGGCAGCGACGAGCGCGGCCGGGATGAAGAACAGCGCCCCCTCGAGCATGCCGATCAGGATCTCCAGGCCGTAGACGAGCGTGAGCTGCCCATCGCTGAAGAAACGCGGCGGGATGACCGGTTCGCGCGCGTGCCGCTCGGCAAGGACGAAGACAACCAGCGCGACGATGCCGGCGCTCAAGCACAGCCGTGCGTTCAGGTTGCTCGTCGCGCCGGTGACGTCGTACTGCGTGAGACCGAACATCAGACCGAGCAGACCGATCGCGAGCAACGCGATGCCCGGCACGTCGAGCGGACCGCGCACGTTTGCCACCGCCGCCGGCAACGTTTTGCGGGCCATGACGATCACGACGATCGCCAGTGGAATATTGGCCACGAAGATCCAGTGCCACGACAAGAAATGCGTCAAGACACCGCCGAAGAGCGGGCCGACGATCGCCGCCACCCCCCACGTCGCGGCAACGATTCCGAGCGCCGCGCCGCGGCGTTCCGGCGGAACGCGATCGGCGATCGCGGCGGTAGCTACCGGGAAGATGCCACCTGCGCCGAAAGCTTGGATCGCGCGCGCGGCCAGAAACATCGGGAAACTCTGGGATGCGATCGCGATGACCGAGCCGACCGCGAAGATTGCGACGCACGCGATGTACACCGGCCGCCGGCCGTTGCGGTCGGCGAGCTTCGTCATGATCGGAATGCTGACGACGTTCGCGAGCAGATAGAGCGTGAAGACCCACGGCAGTTCGCGCGGCCCCACGCCGAAGGCGATCCCAAGCGCGGGTAAGGCCGGTGAGAGGACGCCCAGATCGAGTGCTCCGGCAAAGACGCCGAGTCCGAGCGTTACGAGCAGCGGGATGGTGGTGGGGTCGAGTCGGTGTCCGGCGATGGAGGTCGAGGTGGGCTCGGCCGGCGTTGGGGGGGCGGCTCTATCGGAGGTGGTTCGCATTGACTACGACGTCACGCGAAAACCACACGATCGATGACCGCGGCCAAACACATCAGCGCGAGATAGACAAGCGAAAACTTGAACATTCCGCGCGCGAAGGTCTGCGAGTCGTTGCGGAGCACGTTGATTGCATCGAAGAGAAACCAGCCGCCGGCCACCAGCGCCGCCGCCAGGAAGATCGGTCCCATGACATGTAGCGGCACCAGCGCGACGCAGAACACGAACAGGACGATCGTATACGCCAGCATCTCGCGTTTGGTGCGCTTCACCCCGTGCACGTTCGGAAGCATCGGTATACCGGCTTTGCCGTAGTCCGTTTCCGTCATCAGCGCGAGTGCCCAGAAGTGCGGCGGCGTCCACAGAAAAATCAGGATGGCGAGGGCGAGCGCGGGCAGGCCGATAGTTCCGGTTACCGCCGCCCAGCCGACGAGCGGGGGGATCGAGCCCGCCGCTCCGCCGATCACGATGTTCTGCGATGTGCGGCGCTTGAGCCACATCGTGTAGACGAAGACGTAATATGCGTTGCCGCCGAGCGAGAGCGCCGCAGCGAGCGGGTTCACCAGGAAGTACAGCATCAGAAATGAGCCGGCGCCGAGCACGATCGCGAACGCCAGCGCACGATTCGGTGCGATCGTGCCGCGTGGCAGCGGACGTCCCATCGTGCGCCTCATTTTGGCGTCGATGTCGGCGTCGTAGACGCAGTTGAAGGCTCCGGCCGAAGCGGCGGAAAGGGCCCCGCCGGTCAGCGCCCACACGGTCACCGCGAGCGGCGGGATGCCGTGGGCGGCCATGATCATCGCGGCCAATGTCGTGATCAGCAACAGGACGATGATGCGCGGCTTCGTCAGTTCGAGATACTCGCCGAGCACACCGCGCCAGCCGGCCGCCCCGGCCGGCAGGGCCTTACCCTCGGCGCGCGACAGGGCCGAACTCATCGCGCGCCTGCCGAGGGGGCCGCGAGCAATGCAACCGACGTGTTACGCGACATCCTGCCGAGGATTAGGCGTCGCTGGGGCTTTTCCCGCGGCGCCGCAGCAGCGTTCGCGATGAAGATCGGACCCGGCGTCGAAGAGCATGCGCCGCATGAACTCCGCCCCGAGTCCGGTCGTTGACACGCGTCGCCGCGGCCTGCGCGACCTGCGTATTTCGGTCACCGACCGCTGCAACTTCCGTTGCACCTACTGCATGCCCAAGGACGTGTTCGGTGCCGACTATCAGTTTCTGCCGCACGCTGAACTCCTGACCTTCGAGGAGATCGTGCGTTTGGCGAAGATCTTCCGCGCCCATGGTATCGAAAAAATTCGCCTCACCGGCGGCGAGCCGCTGTTGCGTAAGGACCTCGAGCGGCTGGTCGCAATGCTCGCCGCCGAGTTGCCCGGCGTCGACCTCACGCTCACGACGAACGGCTCGGCATTAAGAGCCAAAGCCCGGGCCCTCAAAGATGCAGGCCTGACACGCTTGACGGTGAGCCTCGATTCGCTCGACGATGCGACGTTCAAGGCCATGAACGACGTCGATTTCCCGGTCGCCAAAGTGCTCGACGCCATCGACGCGGCCGCAAGCGTGGGGCTCGGGCCGGTCAAGATCAACATGGTGGTCAAGCGCGGCGTCAACGACGGGCAGATCGTCGATATGGCGCGCCACTTCAAGAGCTCGGGCAACATCGTGCGCTTCATCGAGTTCATGGATGTCGGCGCCACCAACGGCTGGGAAATGGCCAACGTCATCCCCAGCGCCGAAGTCGTGCGTGCGATCAACGACGTCTTCCCATGCGAACCCGCCAACCCCAACTATTTCGGTGAAGTCGCCAAGCGCTGGCGTTACAAAGATGGCTCCGGCGAGTTCGGCATCATCTCCAGCGTCACCGAGGCGTTCTGTGGCTCCTGCACCCGCGCCCGGCTCTCCAGCGACGGTGCGATCTACACGTGCCTCTTCGCGACCCAGGGCCACGATCTGAAATCGCTGCTACGCGGCGGCAAGAGCGATGAAGAGATTAGCAACGCGATCGCAGCTATCTGGCAACGCCGCGAAGACCGTTATTCCGAGCTCCGCACCGCAGCGACATCGCGGCCGCGCAAAGTGGAGATGAGCTTCATCGGAGGGTAGGCTGTGAAGGCCGGACAGTGCTTTATGCAACCCGACCATGCGCCGCCCGGCTGGCAGTGGCCCGGCGATCAACCCGTTCCGGTCGATGGGGTCGAACTCGAGAGCGCGGTTCCGACGCGGTTTTTTCAAAGCGTCGACGCGTACCCGCCCGAATGGGGACGCCTCACCTGGCGCGTTCAACTCAATAAGATCGTGTCGGACCGAGCTGCGGCGCCGGTATTTCGGACGTTCTACCCGGGCGTCGAGTGGAACCTCAATCGCCCGGACTACCGCTGGTTTCTGACGGCATGGATTACCTGGGAAGGCTCCGGTCCGCCGTATCGCGATCCCAACGTACCGGGTCCGCCTCGGATCGAAGCGGACACCGTTCTGTTTCGTATCGCGTGGATGCCGAAACCGCAGTCGGCCGATTTCCCGGACGCGGCCCGGGAGCCGGATCTCGAGCGGCCGATCTTTTTGCGCTCCCGGGTCGATGCGCGCGATCGGCGCCGCATCGCCGAAGCGCTGCACGCAGCGCCGGCGCCCCAAGCGAGGGCCGATTCCGGCGTGATCCAGCTCGACGACATTCTCAAAGCGCCGGATTGAACGTTCTTCGTGAACGCAGCGTGGAAGAAGTGCGCCCACGATACTTGGTGCCCGTTCGAAACCGTCGTTCTGCCGGACGCAAATGCTTCCGGAATTCTCATCATTTGGTCGGATTCCGTCGAGCACACCGTGTTTATCGGGCAAGGCGGGATTGCTAAAAACTTGAAATGGGCGCGCCAATTCGAACCGATCGCCGGGCAGCAAAATCTGCTCGTCACCTGGGCGACGCTTCCCGAAGACGTGCAGAACGGCGTGCGCAACTATCTTTTGGAGCGGCTGCCGGCAGCCCGTAGCGACCGTCCGACTCCGGCTGCTCCGATTCCGGTAAATCTTCCGTGGGAGACCACATAACCACCCGTGCCGCCCCGGGTTGGCTTAGAGGGGGGCGTGTCCTGAAATCTAAATGCCCCCTCGGCTACGATATTCGTCTGAGGCCGCCGCCAGCGGAAATTTATTTCGGGCTCGTATAGGTGCCCTACCGTACATAGCGGAAGGCACACCCTCCCGCGCCAAAGGCTTTTTGAGGTCGAGCATGCCTCCTAAGAACGCCGACCAACGCCTCGGAGACGGTTTAACCCGCCTTCATGCTGTCGCGGTCCGCCGCGCGAGCCGTTTTCCCCGCGGCCGGCTCGATCGCGGCGATTCGTGATCCTTTTACGAAGCGGACTGGCCGGCCCCGAGGCCGAGCATCCGGCCCAAGCTGGTGATGACGAAACCCGCGCTTGGGCCATCGATGACGTGCTCGATGCGGTGCAGACCACGACCGGCGCCGAGGCGGCTGAGATCTTCCTGCGCGGGCCCAGCGCTTCCAGCGTTTCCCTGGCCGGCTTTCAGGGCCAGTTCCGCGAGGCGTTCTGCCAGATCACGAGCTTTGAGGAGGGACAAGGGTATCCGGGGCTCGTGGTTTCCGAGGGGCGGCCGCTAAAAGTCGCCGACGCGTTGAGCGACACACGCTTCCTCCGCACGCTGGTGCAGGAAGCAGGTTTCCGCTACTTTCTCTGCGTGCCGATACCGGGACCGGACCGCCCGGTAGGCAGCCTCGATGTTGCTTGGCGGACCGGCTCCGAGGAACTCTTCGATCATTGCGTGACGCTCTCGCGGGAGGCCGAGCGACTGGCCTTGATCCTGGACCGTGAAGATCGAGTTAACGGCGCCGCCGCTGACGCCGCCGTTGTCGACACGCAGCGGCGGCTCGATCTACGCCTGCTCGGCAATTTCGAGGCTCGGCTCGGCGGGACTCCCTTGAGCATGGATCGCTTCGCGCGAAGGCGTGCGTTGACGTTGCTCAAGATTCTGGTGACGAACTACGGCAAAGTCGTGGTCCGAGACGAACTCATGGAGTTGCTGTGGCCGTCCGAGGTTCCGAAGGATGCCGTCCAGCTCTTGAAAACGGCCGTCCACTATTTACGCCGGGCGTTAGGCGAGGGACAGACCGGAAAGTCCAAAATGTCGTTCATCACGACGGAACAGAATGGCTATGCCTTCAATCCGGCGTCCTTTCACAGAATCGATGCGCTCCAGTTCAAAGCTTTGGCCGAAGAAGGTCTTCACTTTGAACGCCAGGGCCGCTGGCGAGAAGCCGTCGTTGCCTTGCGGGCCGCTGAGAAGCTGTACGGCGGAGATTATCTCGAGGACGACCCATACAGCGATTGGTCTCTGAAACAGCGCAGGCAGCTCCGCGAGACGCTGTTCGACGTGTTGCAGTCCACCGCTCGTTTGCTGCGTAGTGCCGGCGATCATGAGGCAACGATCCGCTGCTACCGTCGCATTCTCGAGTTCGATCCGTGCTTGGAAGAGGTGCAACGCGATCTCATGGAACTGCTATGGCGCTGCGGGAGACGCACGCAAGCGCTGCGTCAGTTCGAAGCCTGTCGCCAAGCCCTGAGGGACGAGTTCGACTCGACTCCGCTGCTGGAAACCGAAGCCCTCTACCGCAGCATTCTCGGCGGCCACACGAGCTGACCGTCCCCCGACCGCGCACCCGTGAGGCGACCTTCGTTTGAGAGATCCAAGACCACTTAGGGATTCGGGCGTTGCTGCGCGGTCGGAGCATCCCGAGACGGTTGCGGCCGGCACTCCATGGGAGAATTTGACGCGGCAGCTCGATCGTGAACGAAGGGCACGTCTCGACGCGGAGGAGCGGATTCAGTTGCTCCTCGCGGCTGCTAGCGCCGGAAGCGTTGAAGATGCACTACGATCTGCGCTCGATCGCATCTGCGCGTACACCGGTTGGCCGGTTGGTCACGCCTACGTTGTGGACGTACCTTCGGGCGAACTGGTGCCGTCCGTCTGGCATTTGGAAAAGCCGAAGTTTTTTGAAGCGTTTCATCGCGCCAGCGACGAGCGCCGCTTCCGTACCGGAGTAGGGCTTCCGGGGCGCGTCCTCGAGAGTGGCAAGCCCGCCTGGATCAAGGACGTAAGGTTCGATGACAACTTTCCCCGGGCGAAGGCGGCCCGAGACATCGGCGTAAGAGGCGCGTTCGGCTTTCCCGTTCTCGCGGGCGAAGAGGTCGTCGCGGTGCTGGAGTTTTTCTCCGACGTACCGGCCGATCCGGACCTGCCGCTCTTGGAAACCATGGCGCACATCGGCGGTCAACTTGGGCGCGTGATCGAGCGCCAAAGAATCCTGGAACAACTCGAAAGAGCTCGCAAACAATTGGTGGTCAACGAAAGACTCGCCGCACTCGGATCGCTGACCGCCGGCATTGCCCACGAGATCAGGAACCCCCTGAACTTCGTGACGAATTTTGCCGAGGTCGCCGGCGGGCTCGTGGATGAGATTCGGGAGTCGCTCGAAGGCGCCCGGGAGCAGCTCGACCCCGGGGTCTTCGCGAACGTTGCGGAGATCGTCGACGCCTTTCAGACCAACGTTACGAAAATTCAGGAGCACGGCAAGCGTGCGGACGGCATCGTGCGCAACATGTTGATGCATTCGCGCGGGCAAACCAGCGTGCGCCAGTTGACGAACCTCAATGCCTTCATCTCCGAGTACGTCAGGCTCGCATACGACGGCCTGCGGGCAGGAGATGCGAACTTCAGCGTGATGATCGAGGAGGAATACGACTCCTCCATCGAGCCCATCAGTGCGATGACGCACGACCTCAGCCTGGTGTTCGTCAACATCGCGGGCAATGCGTGTTACGCCGCATATGAAAAGCAAAAGAGAGAGGGCGAAGCTTTCCAGCCCATGATCTCGGTGAAAACGACCAATCTCGGGCATGCAGTGGAAGTCCGCATCAGAGACAACGGCGACGGCATGGGCGAAGCGGTGAAGGAACGAGTCTTTGAGCCGTTCTTTACCACCAAGCCGGCCGGCGCCGGAACGGGCCTTGGGCTCTCGATGAGCTACGACATCATCGTGCAGCAGCACAGCGGCGAAATCCGCGTCGAGAGCGAACCCGGCCGGTACGCGGAGTTTATCATCACCCTACCCAAGGATCCTGGGCAAGAGGAGTGAGTTAATGCCGGCGCGGGCCCTCATCGTCGACGACGAACCCGATCTCGAGCTGCTGATCCGCCAGAAATTTCGGCGGCAGATCAGAGAGGGCGAATACGAGTTCGTGTTCGCCCGCAACGGTCTGGAAGCTCTCAACAAGCTCAAAGACGACCCGACGCTCGACATCGTCTTGAGCGATATCAAGATGCCTGTGATGGATGGCCTGACGTTCTTGTCGAGCCTCGGTGAAGTCGACCGGCCCATCAAGACGGTGATGGTTTCAGCCTATGGCGACATGCAGAATATACGCGCGGCGATGAATCGCGGCGCGTATGATTTTCTGACCAAGCCGATCGACTTTCACGATTTCGAGCAGACGCTCAACCGGGCAATCCAGGAGCATCAAATCACCAGCGCCGGCTTGAAAGCCGGCGCACCATGGATTTCCCCGCAGACCGAGCCCGAGCCCGAGCTCGAATCGATCCCGTTCGACCTGCGCGACGTCATCGCGCGTGCCATCGCGATGGTGGAGGTCCGGGTTGCGGTGAAGGGCCTGTACGTTCGGCAGTCCATCGCTCCGGACGTCCCACTGCGCCTGATCGGCGATCCCGATCGCCTGCGCCAGATGCTGATCGTTCTGTTGGGTAATTCGGTCAAGTTCACCGAACGCGGCGGCCTAGAGGTTCGCGTCGGACTCGACCCGGAGGGGCCCGCACCGGGCCGGTTGCGCTTTGAAGTCGTGGACACCGGGATTGGGATTCCGGCCGATCAGGTCGATCAAATATTCGAGAGCTTCGCCCACGTCGATCGCTCCACCAGGCCAAAATACGGGGTGAAGAGCGAGCCGGGCGCAGGCAGCACGGTCTTTTTTACGGCTGGGTTCGGTACAGCGGGAAACCCGTCCGGGGGCGCAGCGGAACTCATGGCGCCGCCGGCTGCCGGGGACCTCGAGAGTCTTGTCGCCGGAATCAGAATTCTGCTGGTCGGCGACCCCGAAGACAACCGCTTCCTGATCCAGTCCTACTTGAAGGACACCCGCTCCACGATCCATGTCGTCGAAGACAGCGCGGACGCGATCGCGCTGTTCGATCCCGGATTTTACGACCTCGTCCTGGTCGATATCGAGATGCAGGCAATGGACGGTTACGCCACGACCCGTGAGATTCGGCGCATCGAACACCTCAGCGGCTTCGCGACGACGCCGATATTGGCGCTGGCGGCTCAGACCTTCGGCGGCCTCGTGGAGAGCGCGTTGACGGCCGGCTTCACGGCGGTCTTGACGAAGCCGATCCGCAAGAACACGCTGCTCGAGGCCCTGGCAAAGCACGCTCCCATGCCGCGGCGCACCGACTGGCCGTGACGCTCTAGCGGCTGATCGCGGCGGCCGCGCCTTTGCCCGGCCGATTCGGCGCGCCGCCACCGGCATCGGCGCCCGGGCCTGGATTCCTTTCGGCTTGGAGAAAATTGTTCGCAGACCCCTCGGAACCCAAATGGAACCGGGGGTCGCTACCTTTGTCGCAGGATGGGACGAAGCGCGAGCATAGCCTCGGCTATCTTGGTGCCGAAGCGACCCTTGATCGGGCGCGTCACGCGTCGTCGCGTGCTGCAAGTTCGTTCGTCGTGAAAATTGTGGTCGTGGGTGGCAGCGCGTCAAACGTCGGCAAGACGACGCTGGCCGCGCGCCTCATTCGGCAGTACGCCGACCACGCCCCGACGGTTGCGCTGAAGGTGAGCGTTCGCGAGACGCCGTGCGAAACCAGGGTTCTCACACTGCGGCCCGGCGAAGAAGCCGAGCACCGGCACGACACGGGACGGTTGCTGGATGCCGGCGCCCGATGCGTCGTTTGGGTGACGGTAAGCCGCGCCGCTGTCCGGACGGGATTGGCGCTGGGCCTCGCAACGGCGCGCAGGCTCCGGCCCGCGACGGCCGTGATCGAATCGACCTCGGCCGGAATCGAATTACGCCGCATCCACGATTCGTGGTTCGTCGCCGGTGAGGGCGAGTGGAAGCCCTGGGCGGACCGCCATCGCCTGCGGGCCGATCACGTCGTGCGCTCCGAAGAAATTTTCGGTCCGACTATGGCTGTGGCATGACGACGTTCGTATCCTCGCTCGTGGAGGCGGATGGTTACGTCCGTATCGATGCGGGACGCGCGAAAATTGCACCGGGCGAATCGGTGCGAGTGTACCGGCTACCATGAGTCTACGCATTACAGCACGACGTTGTCCGCACTTGATTGTTCGGGAGGAGGCACGAATGACAAACGCTCGGTCCTCAGGGTATTGCCGCAGACGTTTCGTCATGCGCGTTCATTTCGGGCGTGGTGCGCTCGTACGTTTCGTGGCCGCTGCGGCGTTCGCGTTGTTTTCGGTCTACACGGGAGCCGCGCAAGCTGACGACGGCAGTTCGATTTTCGCGACGAAATGCGCCGCTTGCCACACGATCGGCAAAGGCAAGACGGTTGGCCCCGATCTCAAGGGCATCACGACCACCGAAGATCCCGCGTTCCTCGCCAAATGGATTGCCGCCCCGAGCGTCCTGATCAAAGCCGGTGATCCGAAGGCCGCGGCGCTGGTCAAAGCATACCCCCTGCAAATGCCCGACCTCGGGCTCTCTTCGTCCGATACCGCTGCGGTGATCGCCTATATCGCCGCGCAATCCGGCGGCGCGGCGACGAGCGTGCAGGCTGCGGCGGCGCCGGCCGTGGCGCTCCCGCCGGGCGACGCAGCCGTCGGCCGCGAGCTCTTCGTCGGAGGCACGGCCTTCCAACATGGTGGCCCGCCCTGCATGTCGTGCCACAGCATCTCCGGGATCGGCGCCCTAGGCGGCGGCACGCTCGGCCCCGACTTGACGGATGCCTACAAAAATTACGGCGGTGATGCGGGACTCGCGTCGTTTCTGACCAGCGTCCCGACGCCGACGATGAGCGCGGTGTGGACCAAACACCCCCTAACGCCGCAAGAGATCGCGAATGTGAGCGCATTCATCAAAGAAGGCGCGATCGCGGAGCGGCCGCTCGATGCCATCGGGCAGCTCGCCCTGCTGGCGCTGATCGGATTGATCATTCTCGTCGTGATCGGAGCGGTGTACTGGCGGCGGCGCCTACTCGGCGTTCGCATTCCGCTGGTTGCCCGCGCTAACATGCTTACTCGCAGTAACGCCCGGAGGTCGTAACGGATGGGTTGGATTCAAGATCTCGTCGACCCGAAGTCCCGTCGATGGGAAGAATTTTACCGCAATCGCTGGCAGCACGATCAGATCGTGCGCAGCACGCACGGGGTCAACTGCACCGGCGGCTGCTCGTGGGCCGTCTACGTAAAGGACGGCATCATCACGTGGGAGATGCAGCAGACGGACTATCCACTGCTGGAGAAAGGTCTGCCGCCGTACGAGCCGCGCGGGTGCCAGCGCGGCATCTCGGCGTCCTGGTACGTCTACAGCCCGATCCGCGTCAAGTACCCGTACATCCGCGGCGCGCTGCTTGATTTCTGGCGCAAGGCCAAAGCGCAACATTCCAACCCGCTCGAGGCTTGGGGTTCGATCGTGAAAGACGAAGCCAAGCGCAAGCGCTACCAGCGCGCCCGCGGCAAGGGCGGCTTCCGCCGCACGAGTTGGGACGAAGTCACGGAGCTGATCGCGGCGTCGACCCTCTACACGGCGAAGACGTGGGGGCCGGACCGGATCTTCGGCTTTTCGCCGATTCCGGCGATGTCGTTCGCGTCGTACGCGGGCGGCGCGCGCTTTTTGCAGTTGATGGGCGGCGTCAACATGAGCTTCTACGACTGGTACGCCGACCTGCCGAACGCGTTTCCCGAAGTCTGGGGCGATCAGACCGACGTCTGCGAGAGCGCCGACTGGTACAACTCGAGCTACATCGTCTCGATCGCCGCGAACCTGAACATGACGCGCACGCCCGACGTGCACTTCATTTCCGAAGCGCGGACCAACGGCACTAAGTTCGTCGTGATCTCGCCGGACTTCTCACAGGTCGCCAAATACTCCGATATGTGGATCCCGGTCAAGGCCGGCCAGGACACGGCGATGTGGATGGCGGTCAATCACGTCATCCTCAAGGAGTACCACCACGATCGCAAGGTCCCGTACTTCGATACGTATGTGAAGGAAAACACCGATGCCCCGTTCCTGGTGGAACTAACGGGCGACGCTGCCAAGGGGTATCGGGCGGGTCAGCTCTTGCGGGCCAACCGGGTGGCCAAGTACGCCGAGGTCGAGAACGGCGATTGGAAGATGCTGATGATGGATCAGCAAACCGGCGCGCCGAAGATGCCCAAAGGTACGATCGGCTACCGCTGGGGGAAAAAGGGCAAGTGGAACATCAAATTGGAGGACGGCCAGGACGATAGTTCCATCGATCCGGTATTGAGCTTCTTCGACAAGCACGACGACGTGTTGCAGGTCGAGTTTTACGAGTTCGCCTCGCAGCAGCGACCGCTGCGTGGCATACCGGTGCGTTATATCGAAACCACCAAGGGGCGCGTTCCGGTCGCGACCGTCTTCGATCTCTACTTCGGTCAATACGGCGTCGGCCGCGGCCTGCCGGGTGACTACGCCAAAGACTACGATGACACGACGCCGTACACGCCGGCCTGGCAGGAACAATACACCGGTATCGGCCGCGAGACGGTGATCCGTTTTGCGCGTGAGTTCGCCACTAACGCCGAGCTGACCAACGGCCGGTCGATGTGCATCGTCGGCGCGAGCCTCAATCACTGGTACAATAACGGCCTGGCGTACCGGGGCCCGATCAACGCGATGCTGTTCACCGGCTGCTGCGGCGTCAACGGCGGCGGCATGAATCACTACGTGGGCCAGGAAAAGCTGGCGCCGCAGGCGCCGTGGGCTGCGATCACGTTCG
>Ga0209415_10002178_pt1 | contig 36989 bp, 30 predicted proteins | sample PeaSoiSIISIP2007_FD_187696 | JGI IMG/M metagenome (GOLD analysis project Ga0209415, IMG submission 187696) | Peat soil microbial communities from Weissenstadt, Germany - SII-SIP-2007 (SPAdes) (version 2) | ecosystem: Environmental > Terrestrial > Soil > Wetlands > Peat | place: Germany... | reverse complement strand
TTCAGTTTTATCCTTAGCAAACTTACTTAGGTCTGCTTACTGCTCTCGCGGAATTGATTTGATTCAATTTCGTGAGCAACTCTTTGAGTCGAGATACGCCGTCGGACGAGCTGGTATGCAGGACTTGCGCCCTGAAAGCGATGCCCGGCCAAACGGTTGCGCCTACTCATCAAGCGCCCACACTTATCGGCTGTTTCGTTTGTTAAAGAACACCGCTACCCGCCCGACAAAGACCCGGGGTCTGTTGCTTCGAGAAATGCGAGGAGCAGAGAAGGGAGATTATCGGGCGCCAAAAAAAACCTGTCAAGTCAATGACATCTTGCGCTTGACGCCCGCCCGATCGGGCCGCCCAATCGCTTGAATTACAAGAGAAAATCCACGCTGGCCCAAACGCGCTCAGCGATGACGAAATTCGGCAGGACGCTTCTCGAGAAAGGCCGCCATTCCTTCCTTCTGGTCTTCGGTGGCAAAAAGCGCGTGAAACAGGCGCCGCTCGAAGAGTATGCCCTCCGAAAGGGGCATTTCATAGGCGCGCACCAGCGCTTCCTTGGCCATCATGACGCTCGCCAGGGAGTACGAAGCGATCGTGCTCGCCGCGGCCAGGGCCTCTTCGACCACCTTGTCCGCGGCAACGACCCGCGCAACGAGTCCCGCCCGCTCGGCCTCATGCGCATCCATCGTCCGCCCCGTCAGCACCAGGTCCATCGCCTTCGCCTTGCCGATGGCGCGCGGCAGTCGCTGCGTGCCCCCCGCGCCCGGAATAATTCCCAGCTTGATCTCGGGTTGACCGAACCGGGCATTGTCCCCGGCAATGATGAAGTCGCACGCCATAGCCAGTTCGTTGCCCCCGCCCAGGGCGTAGCCGGCAACCGCGGCGATCACCGGTTTGCGCACGCGCCGGATCGTCTCCCAGTTGCGCGTTATGTAGTCGCCACGAACCGCATCGAGAAAGGTCAAATCCTTCATCGCCGCGATGTCGGCGCCGGCGGCAAACGCCTTGGTCGATCCCGTCACGACGATCGCACCGATGCCATCGTTGGCATCAAAGGCCAGCAGTGCCTCGCCGAGCTCGTCCATCAGGGCGTCGTTGAGTGCATTGAGTGCCTGCGGCCGATGCAAAGTGATCAGCCCCACGCGGCCGCGCGTCTCGACTTGGATGAATTGCGTTGCCATGTCCTTGGTCCCAGCAGATTCAGGTCTTCGCGGTCTTGTCGACCGCAAGGTGCTCGACGATGATCGAGGGTGCCAGCGCGCGCGAGTAAAAATGTCCCTGCGCGTACTCGCAACCGAGCGAACTCAGGTAGCTGGCCTGGGCGGAGTGCTCCACGCCCTCGGCGACCACGGCCAGCTTGAAATGATGTGCCACCGTCAGCATCGCTGTCACGATGGCGCAGTTGTCCGGATCCTGCGGAATGCCGTTGATGAAGGTGCGGTCGATCTTAATGGCACGAATCGGCATGCGCCGCAGATAGCCGAGCGTCGAGTAACCAGTGCCAAAGTCGTCGAGCACCAAGCCCACACCCAGCGACGAGAGCTCGTTGACCACGTCGTTGTTGATTTCGCCGTCCTTGACCAGCGTGCGCTCCGTGATTTCGAGGGTGATCATCTTGGGCTCGATATGAAAACGGCTAAGCGCCGCGCGCACCAGGATGGGCAGAACGTTGGAGCCGAGCTCGCGCCCCGCGACATTGATCGAGATCGGGATGTCGAAGCCGGGGCGGACCTGGCGCCAGCGAAGGATCTGCGCACAGACCTCCTGCATCACCCAGCGCGTGATGCGCTCGGACAGCCCGCTGACCTCGGCGACGTCGATGAAGCGATCCGGGGTCAGCACACCATGTACCGGGTGACGCCAGCGAATCAAGGCTTCGAGCCCCATCACCCGTCCGCTAGCGATCTCCACCTGCGGCTGGTATTCGATGAAGAACTGGGCAGTCTCGCTTTGGACGGCCTTCATCAGTTCGATGCCCAGCCGCACCTCGCGCGCCGCGCGCTCGTAGCGGATCGGATTGAAAAAGCTCACCTGGTTGCGACCGTCGCGCTTGGCCTGGTACATGGCAGCGTCGGCGTTCTTGAGCAAGGTGCCGATCTCGCGGCCATGCTCCGGGAACAACGCCACGCCAATCGAGGCCGAGACCTGGGTCACGACGTTGGGCACGAAATCGCTGCGATGCAGGGCCTGCGCCATGCGTGCCGCAAGTTCGGCGATTTCCTGGCGATGCGTGAATTCCTCTACCAGGACGATGAACTCGTCGCCGCCCAGGCGCGCGACCGTGCCCATGGTCCCGACCACTTCGCGCAAGACCTCGGCGGCCGACTTGATCAGCGAATCGCCAACCAGGTGCCCGAGCGTGTCATTGACGTCCTTGAAGCGGTCCAGGTCGATCAAGAGCACGGCCAGCCGGCGCTTGCGTCCGATCGCCGACAGCAAGGCGTCGCGCAGGTTCTCGCGCAGCAGGTTGCGGTTGGGCAAGCCGGTGAGCGGGTCATACCAGGCCAGTTGTTCGATCCGCCCTTCGGCCTCCACGCGCTGCGCCGCCTCTACCGCCAGCGCTACCATCAAGGACGCCGTGGCAATAAAGCCGATCTCGTCGTCTTCCCAGCGCCGAGACACGGAATCGGCAACGCAGATCACGCCGATAGCTTCTCCTTCGAGCAGCACCGGCGCGCTCAGGAAGGCGCGCACCCCGCTCCAGCGCGGATCGCGCTCGACCCCGGCCACCAGCGTATCGGTCAGAGCGAGCGGTGTGCGCTCGCGCAGGCGGCTGGCCGATTCGACGACGCCGGTCCGCGGGAAGTCGACGCCGATCCAGTCGCGCAAGAAGCGCTGTTCGCTGCGCGAGTACACCGATTCGCAAACAAGAGTCTCGGTCGTGCGGTCGAAGCGCCAGAAGCCCGCCATACTCACCCGCAAGGCGTCGGCACTCGAGCGCAACACGCCCGAGAGCGACTGTACGAAGTCCGCGCGCGACTGGATCGCCAAGTGCAACAAACGATCGCGCAGTTCCAGCTGCCGTGCCTGGCGCGCATCGGGGCCCGCCTCCGCGATCAGTGTCGAGACATCGGCAGCGGTCACGACCATTCCACCGAGCTGTGGATCGTCCAGGCAATTGCGGATGCTGACCCACATCGTGTGCAGGACACCGTCGGCGCCGCGCGCGCGCGCCAGGTAATTGCGCCGCCGATCTCCTTCGTTGGCATCGACTGCTGCGCGCAGGGCGCGGGAGAACCCCGGTCGGTCCTCCTCGATGAACAAGGCCGCGGCCGACTTGCCGATGGTGTCCTTGGGTGCACGCCCGAGCAGTGCGTGCGCGGCGGGCGACTGGTAGGCAACCATACCGATCGCGTCGGTGAGCATCGTGAGGTCCGACACGTGCTCGGCATAACCGCTCAGGCGCTCTTGCAGATGATCGGCGCGATCGCGCAGGCTGATGCGCTCGTCGAACTCGCGCACCCTCACGAGGACGCCATTGACGCGCGGATAGCCGAGGAAATTCACCAGTGTCAGCGACAGCCGGCGCGGTGGCGTATGTCCCGAGAAGGCCCGCGCCGCACCGGCAAGCTTCACGCTGGCGCGCGTCGGCTCCCCGCCCAGGCGCTCGAAGGCCTGCAGGAAATCGCGCGCCGTCGGCTCGTCGACCAGGTACTCGAAGGGCACGCCCGCAGCGCCAGCGGCATTGACGCCGAGCAGGTTGCGCATGCGCCCACCCGTGACCAGAACGCGCCGGTCGCTCGCCAGCAGCATGGTGCCCTCGGCAACTCCGTCGCCCAAGGCGGCCGCGCGTGCCGCCGAGAGGCGCGCGCTGATATCGGCGTCGATTTCGCGCAGACTGATCACCGCTATCGGATCGTCCTCCGAGCGCAGCAGCGAGGCCGAGATATCGAGTGTTACGCGGCGCCCGCCGACGATGGCGATTCGCGTTCGCTGCTGGCAGGATCGGCGCTCCAGCAGGCGCCCCCAAAAGCGGCTCCAGCGGCGCTGGAACACCGCATTGCGGGGAACCGCGATGAGCTCCGATATGTTTCGGCCGACCAGATCGGACAGGTCTATCGAGACGAAGCGCGCGAACGCCCGATTGGTCGCCAGGACCTGGGCGGAGGCATTGAGGCACAGACTCGGGGACGGTAGGTGATCGAACGCTTCATTCTTGAGCGCCGATTCGATCGCCGATTGACGCAGCGGGATGACGGCCGTTCCCAACTTGTCCTCTGAAAATCCGCACCCCTCGAGGTTCATCCCGGTGGACGACCCCGAAGCATCGGATCATTAGCCATTGTGCCACGGGTGTCATCCATCTGTGTCGGTCGGTGCCGACAAAATTGCAAATCTCTGCGTCCGGCGACGGGCGTGGGCGCACAAGATTGCGCGTTGGGCGATGGCGCTTAAGCTTGCGGATCGGCGATGCGTCGGCGTTCGCACTCCGGCGCCGCACATCGAAGGAGCATGGCGGAACCATGGACGTGGTCGGCATCCTGCTGGCGGCAGGCCAGGGAGCGCGCTTCGATCCCAGCGCGCGGCGCAACAAGCTGCTCGAGACCTACCCCTCGGGCGCCGGGAGTGCGGAGCCGATCGCGGTCGTTGCCGCGCGCACCCTGCGCGCAGCCGTTGGCCCCGTCATCGCGGTCGTGCGCGCCGACGCCAGCCCCAACCAGGAGCGCTTGCGCGCGCTGCTTGGCGAGCAAGGATGCACGGTGCTCGTCTGCGACCGGGCCGAGGAGGGTATGGGCACGTCGATCGCCTGCGCCATCCGTGCCAGCGCCGGCGCGCACGGCTGGATCATCGCCCTGGCGGACATGCCGCAGGTGCAGCAAACAACGATCGCCGCCGTGCGTAGTGCGATCGAGCACGGCGCGGCGAGTGCCGCACCGTTTCACGGGGGCCAACGCGGGCACCCGGTGGGTTTTGGCGCGGTCTGCGGCCCAGAGCTAGCAGTCCTGGCGGGGGATTCGGGTGCGCGCGCAGTGCTCGCCCGCCACCGGCCGGTTCGCATTGACGTCGATGACCCAGGCGTGCTCTGCGATATCGACGACACCTCGGACTTGGCGCGGGTCCGCGCACAGTCGAGGGACGGCATTTCGTAAGATGCGCCCATGACAGTCCGCTACGGCTTGCTTGCGGCCGACCCCGGCGCGCATCTTTTTCAGGTCACCGTCGAAGTCGACCAGCCGGATCCGTCGGGTCAGCGCTTCCTGCTGCCTGCCTGGATTCCCGGCAGCTACATGATCCGCGACTTCGCCCGCAATATCGTGCGGCTGCGTGCGCTGAACGGCGCGGGCCGGCGCGTGCGCATCGAAAAGACCGACAAGCATTCCTGGCGCTGTGCGCCGCTTGGGCCGGGCGAGACCCTGACCCTGGCCTACGAGGTCTATGCCTATGATCTGTCCGTGCGCTCGGCGCATCTGGATACGACACACGGCTTTTTCAATGGCTCGAGCGTGTTTTTGCTGGCGGTTGGGCGAGAGCACGACGCCTGTCGCGTGGACATCTTCGCGCCGCGCGAGCGGCGCTATCGGGACTGGCAAGTGGCAACGGCGCTGGTTCCGGCGGGCGGCACGCAACGCGGCCAGTTCGGCAGCTATCTGGCACGCGACTACGACGAGCTCATCGATTGCCCGGTGGAACTCGGGCGCTTCGTCACGGGACACTTTACCGTCGGGGGGGTCGCGCACGAGATCGCCATCACGGGGCGCGTTGCCAGGCTGGATCTACCGCGCCTGAGCCAGGATCTTGCCCAGGTGTGCGCCACTCACGCACGCCTGTTCGAGCCGCGCACGCGCCGGCCGCCATTCGAGCGCTACTGCTTTCTGACGATGGCCGTCGACGACGGCTACGGCGGCCTGGAACACCGCCACTGCAGCGCGCTGCTGTGCCGGCGCGACGATCTGCCGCACGCGGACATGAAGACCAGCACCGAGGCCTACCGGCGCTTCCTGGGGCTGGCCAGTCATGAGTATTTCCACGCCTGGAACGTGAAGCGCATCAAGCCGGCCGCATTTGCGCCCTACGATCTGGAACGCGAAAACTACACCCCGCTGCTTTGGCTGTTCGAAGGTTTTACCTCGTACTACGATGACTTGGCTTTGCGCCGCGCCGGCCTGCTGACGCCCGGCCAGTATCTGGACACGCTTGCTACGACCGTCACGACCGTCCTGCAACGCAGCGGTCGCCTCAAGCAAAGTCTGGCGGAGAGCTCCTTTGACGCCTGGATCAAGTACTACAAGCAGGATGAAAACGCGCCCAACAGCGTGGTGAGCTACTACCAGAAGGGTGCGCTAGTGGCAGCGGGCCTGGACCTGCTGATTCGCGGCAAGACCGCGGGGCGCCGCTCGCTCGACGATGTCATGCGGCTCTTCTGGCGCCGCTGCAAGAGCGCGGGCGCTACCTACGGTGGGGTCACCGAGCAGGAAATCGCACCGGCGATACGCGAAGCCACCGGCGTGGACCTGGCGCGCACGCTGCGTGCCTGGACCCGCGATACAAGCGAACCCGACTTTGCCGAGCTGCTGCCCCCGTTCGGAATCCAGGTTGAGCGCAGTGCCGCCGTCGATTCGCCCCACTATGCGATGCTCGGCTGTCGGCTGGCCGTGGGGGCCGAGGGCCGGATCAGCCAAGTGTTCGACGGCAGTCCCGCCCAGCTGGCGGGCCTGTCGGCCGGCGACCAGCTGGTCGCACTCGACGGTTTGCGCGCGGGCAGCGGACGAATCGATTCCCTGCTGGCGCGCTACCGTCCGGGAGACCGCGTCGAAGTGCTCGCATTCCGGCGCGAGGAACTGCTGCGCTTCGAGCTGCAACTGGCAACCCGTCCACCGGAAAAATGGAAGCTCACCGTGAATGCCAAGGCCCCGGCCCGTGCCCGGCGCCTGCGCGCGGGCTGGCTAGGCCCGCACCGCTAGCGGCACCAATCAATCGGCGCAAGTCCCTGGGCCAGCAAGTAGCGATTGGCCTGCGAAAAGTGCCCGCAGCCCAGAAAGGGAAGCGGCGGCCGTCGCGCGGACAGTGGCGAAGGATGGTTGGCGCGCAGCACCAGGTGTGCCGCCGCCACGGCTTCGATCGGGTCGCCCTTGGCCTGCGCCTGCGCCCCCCAAAGCAGGAAGACCTTCGGCGTTGGCAGTCGAGCCACGATATCGACGATTGCGTCCGTCAAGGTCTCCCACCCGTGCCCCGCGTGGCTGCCAGGCCGGCCCTGCTCGACCGTGAGCACGCTGTTGAGCAGCAGCACTCCCTGGCGACTCCACTCGAGCAGGCTTCCCGTTCGCCGCGGCGGGCAAGCGCAGTCTCGCGCCAGTTCGAGGAAGATGTTACGCAGGCTGGGAGGCGGCCGCACGCCATCGGCAACGGAGAAAGCAAAGCCGTGTGCCTGTCCCGGTCCATGGTACGGATCCTGGCCCAGGATGACGATCCGAACATCGTGCGGCGCACAGGACTGCAGGGCCGCCAGCGGCCGGGGCGGGAAGACAACGCAGCCGGCGGCAAGCCTGGCATCGACAAAGTCCGCCAGGGCGCGCGTGCTGTCGGCCGCAAGGAGCGCGGCGAGGGGCTCCTGCCAGCTCCGGGGCAGGCCGGCGAAGTGAGACCGCAAGGAGCCCACCAGACTTGTGCCGCAGCCCTCGCTCATCCGAACAAGCGCGCCAGTTCCAGGCCCGGATCGGGGGCACGCATGAACGCCTCGCCAACAAGAAACGCCGCGACTCCCGCGGCGCGCAACCGCGCGACATCGGCCGGCGCGAGAATGCCGCTCTCGGCAACGATCCGGCGGCCGGGCCCGGCGCGGGGCAACAGGTCGATCGTTGTCTGCAGCGATACCGAGAAGTCGCGCAGGTTGCGGTTGTTCACGCCGATCAGCGGCGTCGCCAGAGCCAGTGCGCGATCGAGCTCCCGGCCATCATGCACCTCGACCAGCACCGCCATTCCCAGCGTGGCGGCACATTGCGCGAGCGCTTGCAGCTGCGCATCGGCGAGCGCCGCGACGATCAGCAGGACGCAGTCGGCGCCGGCGGCGCGCGCTTCGAAGACCTGGTACTCATCGATGAGAAAGTCCTTGCGCAGCACGGGTAGATCGGCGACCGCGCGCACCTGGTCCAGGTACGCCAAGTCCCCCTGGAAGAACCGCGCGTCCGTGAGCACCGAAAGGCAGGCGGCGCCGTGCCGTGCATAGCTCGCGGCGATGGCGGGGGCATCAAACGACGCCCGCAGAACGCCGCGCGAAGGCGAGGCCTTCTTGATTTCGGCGATGACACCGGCCCTGCCGGCGGCAATCGGGCGTTCCAGGGCCCCGGCGAAGTCGCGCACATCGCGCCGGGCCTCGGCGCGGGACCGCACCGCCGCCAGCGATTCGCGCGCCCGCGCCTGGGCGACCTCCTCGGCCTTGACCGCCAGAATCTGCTGGAGAATATCGGACAAGATGCGATCCAGGCAGCGGCGCTCAAGCCGCCCCGGCGAGCCGGTTAGTCGCGGCGACAAACTGGTCCAACTTGTCCCGGGCCGCACCGCTGGCGATGGCGGCGCGCGCCATGGCAATACCCTCCGGTATCGATCCGGCGCGGTCCGACGCATACAGTGCAACGCCCGCGTTCAGGGTCACGATTTCGCCGGCGGGGCCGGCCTTGCCGCCGATGGCGTCCAGGACCATGGCGCGCGACTCGAGCGCGTTGGCCACCCGCAAACCGCGGTGGGAAACCATCGCTAGGCCAAAATCCTCCGGATGAATCTCGTATTCCCGCACTTCCCCGTTCTTGAGCTCCCCGACCATCGTCGCCGCCCCCAGCGACACCTCGTCCATGCCGTCCTTGCCGTGCACCACCAGCACATGTCGGCTGCCGAGCCGCTGCAAGACGCGCACCTGGATGCCGACCAGGTCCGGATGGAACACGCCCATGAGCTGGTTCGGTGCCGCTGCCGGGTTGGTAAGTGGGCCCAAGATGTTAAAGATCGTGCGCACACCCAGCTCCTTGCGCACCGCTGCCGCGTGCCGCATGGCGGCGTGATGACTGGGCGCAAACATGAAGCCGATGCCCGTCTGCGCCAGACAGGCGGACACTTGCGCCGGCGACAAGGTGATCTTGGCCCCGAGCGCTTCGAGCACGTCGGCGCTGCCCGAACTCGACGAGACGCTGCGATTGCCGTGCTTGGCAACGCGCGCCCCGGCGGCAGCGGCGACGAACATCGCCGCCGTCGAGATGTTGAAGGTGTGCACCGCGTCGCCCCCGGTTCCCACGATATCGACCAGGTGGGTCTGGTCCCCCACCTCCACCTTGGTGGAGAACTCGCGCATGATCTGGGCCGCGGCGGCAATCTCGCCGATCGTTTCCTTCTTCACCCGTAGGCCGACCAGCAGGCCAGCGATCTGCACCGGCGTGAGCTCGCCGCTCATCAGGCGGCGCCAGAGCGAGAGCATCTCGTCGTGAAAGATCTCGCGATGATCAATGCAGCGGGCCAGCGCCTCGGTCGGCGTGATGCTCATGGGGCAGGTTCCTCCATGCCAGGGGAATGCACCCGGCAACGCGCTCAATGGCGGGTGAGAAAGTTACGCAGCATCTCGTGCCCGTACTCGGTGGCGATCGATTCGGGGTGAAACTGAACGCCCTCCACCGGTAGCGTCCGGTGCCGCAGACCCATGATTTCACCGTCGGGCGTCCAGGCACTCACCTCAAGGCAAGCTGGCAAGCCGGGGCGCTGCACCGCCAGCGAGTGATAACGCGTCGCTACCAGGGCGCGCGGCAGCCCGGTGAATACGCCCTGGCCGTCATGCTCGATGCGCGAGGTCTTGCCATGCATCAGTTCCTTGGCGCGGATCACCTTGCCGCCGTATGCCTGGCCGATCGCCTGGTGGCCGAGGCAAACGCCCAGGATCGGGATCTGGTCGCCGAAACGGGCAATCAGGCCGAGCGTGACTCCCGCCTCGTTGGGCGTGCACGGCCCGGGCGAGATGCAGATGTGCCGGGGCGCCAGGGCCGCGATGTCCTCGAGCGCGATCTCGTCGTTGCGATAGACGTGGACATCCTCCCCCAACTCGCCAAAGTACTGGACCAGGTTGTAGGTGAAGCTGTCGTAGTTGTCGATCATCAGCAGCATGCGCTGCATTTTACAGCGGCTGCACCCGGACGCCCTTAGGTCATGTACTTTCCGCCGTTGATCGACAGCGTGGCGCCGGTAATGAAGCCGGCATCGTCGCTGGCGAGGAAGACGACGCAGCGGGCAATCTCGTCTGGTTTGCAAAGGCGGCCAACCGGCACCGATGCCACGATCTGCTTGAGCACGTCCGGGCTGACCGCGGCCACCATGTCCGTGTCGGTGTAGCCCGGGGCGATCACGTTCGCGGTGACGTTGCGTGCCGCGCCCTCCAGCGCCAGCGCCTTGGAGAAACCAATGATCCCGGCCTTGGCTGCCGCGTAGTTCGTCTGGCCGAACTGGCCCGCCATGCCATTTATCGAGCTTATGCTGATGATCCGGCCGAAGCGCCGCTCGCGCATTCCCTCGATGAGCGCACGGCACATGTTGAAGCAGCCCGTGAGATCCACGTCGATGACCGCGCGCCACTGTTCCTTGGTCATCTTGTGGAGCGTGGCGTCGCGGGTGATACCGGCATTGTTGACGAGGACGTCCACCGGGCCGAGATCGGACGTTACTTTCGCGACGCCGCGCTGGCAGGCGTCGAAGTCGGCGACGTCCCACTGATAGGTAGCTATGCCGGTTTCGCTGCGAAAGCGCTCCGCCGCCGCGGCGTTTGCCGAATAGTTAGCAGCTACGGTGTAACCGGCGCCCTTGAGCGCCTTGCATGTTGCGGCGCCAATGCCGCGAACACCACCCGTGACAAGCGCGATGCGTGCCATGATTTTCCTCCACTGATGAATTACCAAGCCATCTGGCGAGGCATTCTCGTCCGAACCCACCATGCAGCGCAGGACAGGAGCGGCACGTTCGGTTGACGTTTGCGCCAAATCAAAGATACCCTAGCGTAATCGCGAGGATCATCATCCGTGCGCCGTGTCCGGAAGCCGCCGAGTTGCGCCATTGGGGTTTCCAATAAAAATCAGGCCGCGATGTGCCGGCCAAGCTCAAGGAGGGGTGTCATGAAGCTGCGTTGGATCGTATTGGCGGCGATGGTTGCGGGCACGCTGGCCACGATAGCATTCGGGGACGAAAAGCCGGTCAAGATCGCCTTGGTAGTCGATAAGACCGGGCCGCTCGAAGCCTACGCCAAGCAGACCCTGGCGGGCTTTGCCATGGGGCTCGAATACGCGACCGGCGGCACGAATACGGTTGCGGGCCGCAAGCTGGTGGTAATCGAAAAGGACAGTCAGACCAAGCCCGATGTCGGCCGCAACCTGCTGGGCGAGGCCTACAACGACGATGGCGCCGACATCGCGGTCGGCGGCACCAGCTCGGCGGTGGCATTGGCCATGCTGCCCGTCGCGCAGGACAACAAGAAGGTCTTCATTGTCGAACCCGCGGTGGCCGATTCGATCACCGGCGAGAAGTGGAACCGATACATCTTCCGCACCGGCCGCAACTCCAGCCAGGACGCGATCTCCAATGCACTGGCGATCGGCAAGTCGGGCACCGTGATCGCTACCATAGCGCAGGACTACGCCTTCGGCCGCGACTTCGTGACCGCCTTTCGGACGGCGCTTGCCCCTACCGGCGCCAAGCTGGTCTTCGAGGAATATGCGCCCCCCGTGACGACCGATTTCACCGCGTCCTACCAGCGCATCTTCGATGCGCTCGCCAAGGAGCAGGGGCGCAAGATCATCTTCATGAACTGGGCCGGGGCCGGCAATCCGATGTCGGCGCTAAAGGCGCTGAATCCCGATCGGCTGGGAATCACGATGTCCACGGGCAGCAACATCCTGCCGGCGCTGGTGGCCTACAAGGACTTCCCTGGGTTGGAGGGGGCCGGCTATTACTACTACGAAAATCCAAAGAACAAGGTCAACGACTGGCTGGTGACGGAGCACAAGAAGCGCTTTAGCGGTGCACCGCCAGATTTCTTCACCTGCGGCGGCTTCATCGCCGGTCAGGCCGTGGTCGCTGCGCTGAAAAAGACCGGCGGTTCGACGGACACGGAGAAGCTCATCGCCGCAATGGAGGGCATGGCCTTCGACTCGCCCAAGGGCAACGTTCGTTTCCGCAAGGAGGACCATCAACTCCTGCAGCCGATGTATGCGTTCAAGATCAAGGTCGATCCCAACGTGGCCTGGGGCATACCGCAGCTCGTGCGCGAGATCTCCATCGACGAGATCAACCTCCCCATCCGCAACAGCGCCAAGTAAGCCCGGGACGGCTGCACTCCCTGGATAAGCGCACAGGGACGCCACGATGACCGAGGGCGTCCCGGTTCTGGCCACGCGCGACCTGACGATCCGCTTCGGCGGGCACGTAGCGGTCAATGCGGTGTCCTGCGCCTTTGCGCAGGGGACGTTGACGGCGATTGTCGGCCCCAACGGCGCCGGCAAGACCACGTATTTCAACCTCATCTCGGGACAGCTGCGGCCAAGCAGCGGCAGCGTGACGCTGCTCGGCAAGGACATAACAAGGCTCGGCGCGCCCCGGCGCACGCGCCTGGGATTGGGGCGCGCGTTCCAGCTCACCAATCTCTACCCCAACCTGACGGTGCTCGAGAACGTTCGCCTTGCCGTGCAGTCGGTGGCCGGAATCCGGTTCGACTTCCTCAGCATTGCGGGGCACGACGCCAAGCTCGCCGAGGACGCCCACCGCTGCTTGGGCCGCGTCAAGCTCGACACGCACGCGAACCAGCCCGCGGCGGCGCTGGCGCACGGCGACCAGCGCAAGCTCGAGGTGGCCATTCTCCTGGCGCTCAAACCTCGCGTGTTCATGTTCGACGAGCCCACGGCCGGCATGAGCATTGACGAAATACCGGTGATCCTGGAACTTATCGAGGAAATCAAGTCGGAGCGCGACAAGACCGTGCTTCTGGTCGAGCACAAGATGGACGTGGTCACGCGCCTCGCCGATCGCATCATCGTGCTGCAAGAAGGAACGATGATCGCCGACGGCTCGCCGGCGCAAGTCGTGGCATCGCCGGCCGTGCAGTTGGCCTATTTAGGCCAGCACGGCGCTACCGAACTCAAGCACGAGGCAGCGCGGTCTGGGGGCGGCCATGGCTGACGCCGATGACGTGCTGCTGCGTCTTGACCAGGTCTACACAGACATCGGCCGTTATCAGATCCTGCATGGTGTCGACCTAAAGGTGCGGCGCGGACACGTCACCATGCTGCTGGGACGCAACGGTGTGGGCAAGACGACAACGCTGCGCACCATCATGGGCCTTTGGAAGGCACGTCAGGGGCAAATGGTTTTCGATGGGCAGGCGATCGCCGGGATGGCCACCCCCGATATTGCGCAGCTGGGCATCGCCTACGTGCCGGAGGGTATGGGGATCTTCGCCAAGCTGACGGTGCGCGAGAACCTGCTGCTCGCCACCGCGCCCCGTGGGTTCGTGCAGGAGCGCCTGGACCGCGTATTCGAATGCTTCCCGGCGCTCAAGCTCAAATGGGATTCGGCCGCCGGGCTGCTGTCGGGCGGACAAAAGCAGATGCTGGCCATCGGGCGTGCCATCGTCGAAAAGCGCCGTCTGCTGTTGGTTGACGAACCCACCAAGGGTCTGTCGCCCGTCGTGGTGGATCAATTCGTCGCCGCCTTCTTGGCACTCAAGGCCGAGCAGACTACCGTGTTGCTGGTCGAGCAGAATTTCCACATCGCGCGCGCCATGGGGGACGAGGTCGCGGTCATGGACCAGGGCAAAATCGTCCACAGCGGCGCCATGGCGGCACTCAGCGCCGACGAGGCGCTGCAGCAGCGATTGCTGGGGCTCAGCCTGGGAGCCGGCGAATGAACGGGAAATGGATCGATCGCGCGCAGCAGTGGGCGCCCTACGCGGTAACGCCCGCGCTGGTCCTGGCGGCACTGCCGTTCATGGGGATCGGCCCGTGGGTAACCCTGACGGTGGCCGGGCTGACCATGGGCATGATGTTGTTCCTGATGGCCTCGGGCCTGACCCTCATCTTCGGACTCATGGACGTGCTCAACTTCGCGCACGCCGCCTTCATCACGACGGGCGCGTACGTCGCCGTCTCGGTGCTGGGGCGGCTCACCGGATGGACGGGCGAACTTTCGCTGGCGCTCAATCTCGCCGCACTGCTGCTGGCACTGGCGGCGGCGGCCGTGGCCAGCGGCGCGCTGGGCTTCGTCTTCGAGCAGATCATCATTCGTCGCGTGTATGGGGCGCCGCTGCGCCAGATCCTGATCACGGTAGGCGCGCTGATCGTGATCGAACAACTGATCATCGTGGTGTGGGGACCGGACGCGATCCCGCTGCCCAAGCCGGCCAGCTTACGCGGCAGCGTGTTCATCGGTTCCTCGCCTATCGAGACATACCGCCTGGTCGCGCTGTGCGTCGGACTGGTGATCGCGGTGGCGATGCAGATCGTGCTGACCCGCACCCGCATCGGTCTGTTGGTGCGCGCCGGCGTCGAGGATCGCGAGATGGTGGAGGCGCTTGGCTACCACATTCGGCGCCTGTTCATCGGCGTGTTCATCGCCGGCACCGCGCTGGCGGGCGTGGGCGGCATGATGTGGGCTCAGTACCAGACCCTGGTCAGCAGCCAGATTGGCGACAGCATGACCGTCCTGGTGTTCATTATCCTGATCATCGGCGGTCTGGGCTCCGTGAGCGGTTGCTTCATCGGCGCGATTCTGGTGGGACTGACCAGCAATTACGTCCAGTTCCTCACCCCCAAGCTCGCGCTCGGTTCCGACATCCTGCTCATGGTGCTGATCCTAATGTGGCGGCCGCGGGGCCTACTGCCCGTCTCGGAACAGTGACTGGCACCGATGAATCACCGTCCCGGGGGACCCGAAAAATGACCCGCTCCTTGCGCCTTGGAGCCAGCGTGAAGTGGCTGCTGTCCGAGGACCCGCCGGGCCGGGGCCTGCTCAACGCAATGCTGTTGCTGGTGCTGTTGGCACTATTTCTGGCTCCCTTTCTGTTCCCCAGCACCAAGGCGCTGGGCGTCGCGTCCCGCGTCTGCATCTTCGTGATCTTGGTTGCCAGCTACGACCTCATGCTGGGCTACACGGGAATCGTCTCGTTCGCGCACATGATGGTCTTCGGCTTCGGCGCCTACGGCGTTGGCATCCTGCTGGCCAAGGGCTGGGTCGGCTGGGGAGCGGTGCTTCTGGGCACGGCCGCCGGGGTCACCGTGGCCGCGGCCGTGGCCGTGGTGATCGGGGCGCTGAGCCTGCGGGTGCGCGCCATCTTCTTCTCGATGATCACGCTTGCGGTGGCGAGCTTTGCCGAGATCGTGGCGGAGCAATGGCGTGGACTCACGGGCGGAGAAGACGGGTTGACGTTCTCGATACCAACGATTCTGATGCCCGGTTTTCGGCTGTTCGACGATCCCCTGCTGGGCGTGAACATCAACGGCACAGTGCTTACGTACTACCTGACCCTTCTCGTGTCACTGCTGCTGTTTCTGGTGATGCTGAGGATCGTCAACTCGCCGTTCGGCCGGGTGCTGCAGGCGATCCGGGAAAACGAGTTCCGCGTCGAGGCGATGGGCTACCAGGTCGTCGCCTACCGCACGATCGCCTGCGTAATGTCCGCCGTGATGGCGGCAATAGCAGGCGCCTTGATGGCGCTGGTACTTCGCTACGTCGGGCCCGACGCCACGATGTCGTTCTCGCTGATGGTTGACGTCCTGTTGATGGTCGTGATCGGCGGAATGGGGACGCTCTACGGCGCGGTGATCGGATCGATCGTGGTCGTGTTGGCCGAGTATTACCTGCAAAACGTGCTGGGCGCGATCAGCAGCGCGGTCTCCGGCGTGCCATTGATCGCGGCGCTGTTTCAACCCGACCGCTGGCTGCTCTGGCTGGGACTGCTGTTCGTACTGATCGTCACCTTCTTCCCCCAGGGGATTGTCGGTCGACTCCGTCAGCGCTCCTAGCGGCAGCGCTCGCGGGCGCGGCGGCCGCGGCGAGGTACATCCTCCTTGATCTGTCGCATTGCCGGTGTCATCTGCCAGGTATATAAAACTGGGGCACCAGCGCAAACGCCGAAGTCAGAGCACGTTCCGGGAGCCCGAAATTGGCGCGCATCGCTCAGATCGTTTCGACCGCCCGCTATCTACCCGAGCGCATGGTTACCAATGCCGAACTAACCGCACGCTTTACGGCCCTCGGCATTCCGACCGTGATCGACAAGTTCGCGGCCAGTACGGGTATCAACCAGCGCTATTACGCCCCTGACGATTGGGTAACCTCGGATCTTGCGTTGCCGGCGGCGCGCGAGGCGATCAAGCGTGCGGGACGCAAGCCCGAGGACGTCGACCTGATCATCGTCGGCACCGATTCGCCCGATTACATCACCCCGGATACCTCGGTAGTCCTGCAGCACAAGCTTGGCGCAAAGAATGCCGGCACCTTCGACGTGGGCTGTGCCTGCGCATCGTTTCCGGCGTGCATTGCGATTGCCTCCGGGTTGATCGCCGCCAACCCGGGACTCAAGACCGTGCTCGTGGTAGGCGTCTACATGATGCACCGCCTCAGCGACCCGAACGACCCGATCTGCTTCTTGTATGGTGACGGGGCCGGCGCCGCGGTTCTCGAAGGCGGCACGATGCAAGGCTTCGTCGGTGCCGCATTCAAGGCCGACGGTTCGTACGCCTCCTATTGGGGCATCTTTGCCGGGGGCACCTTCGAGCCCGCGAGCGTCGAGGCGGTGAAGGCCGGACGCACGCAAGTGCGGCTGGTTACGCCGTACCCGGCGGAAGTCAATCATGACGGTTGGCCGGAGCTGTTCAAGCGCCTTGCTGCAGAAAACGGCTTTACGGCGGACGACGTGGACCAGCTGATATTGACCCAGGTGCGCAAGCCCTCCATTGCCATCGTGGCCGAGCGCTGCGGCGTGCCGCTGGAGAAGTGCCACACCATCATGGAGAAGTACGGGTACACCGGATCGGCCTGCATCGCGATGGCGCTGGACGACGCGATCGAACTTGGCAAGATCAAACGCGGCGATCTCGTAGTAATGATCGGCTCCGGCGTTGGATACAACATGGCGGCGTCCGCGATCCGCATGACGCTTTGATCCTGCCCAGTTGAGTCGACGCAATCCACCAGGGGCAACCTAGCCATGCCGGACGGACGCGATTTCCTGCAGGGCAAGCTGATCTCGGTCGAGCAGGCGCTCGCCAAGGTTAAATCCAACGACAGCATCGTGTCGGCCCTCGCGGCCGCCGAGCCGGCGGGCTTGCTCGCGCAGCTGCACACCATCGCGCCACGCGTGCAGAACGTCACGGTAGCCACCTGCCTGCCGATGGCGCCCTATCCCTTCTTCATGGACCCCGCCATGCGCGGGCACTTCCTGCACGATGCGTGGTTCTTCACGCCGCCGGTGCGCAAGGCCCACGAGGAAGCCGGGACGACGTCCTACGTACCCAACCATCTGCACCGCGCCGGCCTGGACCGGCTCGTCTACCAGAGGCCGACGATTTTCGCCGGCACGTGCTCGCCGCCCGATCACCTCGGCTACGTGTCGCTGTCGCTGTCGGTGACTTACGAGCGCGAGCTGCTGGAGGCCGCGGACCTGGTGATCCTGGAGATCAACGAGAACCTGCCGCGCACCTATGGGGATGCGATTATTCATCTGGAAGAGGTCGACTTCGTCATCGAGAATCACCGCGCGGTTCCCGAGTTGCCGCCCGCACCCTCGAACGACAAGGACCTGCAGATCGGCGGGCACATTGCCGAGTTGATCGAGGACGGATCCACATTGCAGGTGGGCATCGGCGGCATCCCCAACGCGGTGACCTCAATGCTGCTGAAAAAGCGCGGCCTGGCCATCCATACCGAGATGTTCACCGACGGCTTGATCGATCTGTACGAGGCCGGCTGCATCGGCAAGGCGCCGCACAGTTTTGGCAACGAGACGCTGACCGGCAAGATGGTGGGCGCTTTTGCGCTCGGCACAAAAAGGTTATACGACTTCCTGCACCGCAACCCGGCAGTGGCCCTGATGCGCGGCTCCTGGGTCAATAACCCTTACAACATTGCCCGCAACAAGAAGCAGGTCTCCATCAACACCACGCTCGAAGTCGATCTCACCGGCCAGGTCTGCTCCGAGTCTCTGGGTCCCAGGCAGTTCAGCGGCACGGGCGGACAAGCCGACACCGCCATCGGCGCACAAATGTCTGAGGGCGGCAAGTCCTTCATCGCGCTGTATTCGACGACCTCGGTGAAGCAGCCCGACGGCACGCGCAAGACGATCTCCAAGATCATGCCGACGCTCACCCCCGGCGCCGCGGTCACCTTGCACCGATCGGACGTCGACTACATCGTGACCGAATACGGGACCGTACGGCTCAAGGGGGCCCCGGTGCGGGAGCGGGTACGGCGCCTGATTTCGATCGCCCACCCGGATTTTCGGTCCTGGCTGCAGGAGGAGGCGGTTCGGTTGCGGCTGTCCAATTAACACACCCCCTTGCAACGGCATACGGCAAGCGCAACGCCCGTCGTCACGTCGGAATGATTTCCATTCTTAGGAAGGGGGAAGGCAGAAGACCGACTGACCACCTTTGCCCGCCTTCCGAGACGGAAAAGTTGTTGTATTAAGCGCTGTTGTATTAACCCGACAGCGTAAGTCCAATGTAATCTTGCGACCCTAACCTTTTTCAGCCCATTAGCAGTTCTTTGGCAACTCACAAGAAGCTTCCCTTAGGAGATTTATCTATGAAGAAGTCCCTAGTCGCGCTGGCGGTTCTCGGCGCATTCAGTGGCGTGGCATTGGCCGAGGGCGGTGGCGTCACGGTGTATGGGATTATCGACGTCGGCATCGTGTCCCAGAACAATGCCCCGACCGGCACCGCTAGCTGCACCGGCACTGGCATCACCCTGGTCTGCACCCCCAACACCGGCCACGTCACTGCTTTCCAGGACGCCCAGATTCTTCCCAGTATCTACGGACTGAAGGGCTCTGAGGATCTCGGCGGCGGTCTGAAGGCCGGCTTCGATCTCGAAGGCGGTTTCAAGAGCGCCAATGGAAACTATAACAGTTCCAATGGCGGCCTCTTCGGCCGGCAAGCAGTGCTCACGCTCGGTGGCGATTGGGGCACGGTAGGCGGCGGTCTGCAATTGGATCCGGCGTTTGTTGCCGCCATCGCGACCGAACCGCGCGGCATGACCGATTCCTTGAGCAGCCTGGCGTTCTGGATCTTAAGTACCCTCGGTAACAACACCGTCCTGACAGGCGGCATTTTCGACACGAATTCGGTCAGCTACACCTACGCGGGCAGTGGCCTGTACCTCGGCCTCTTGTACAGCTTCGGTGGCGTTGCCGGCAGCACCACGGCCAATTCGGCATATTCGATCGGCGGGTCCTACACGAACAGCGGGTTCACCGTTTCGGCCGGCTACGTCGAGGACAAGGCCAACGTTCCCGCACAGAACTACACGGGTGCTAGTAGCAAGGACGACTTCGTCGGAGTTGGGTATGCGTTCGGGCCGTATGCGGTGCGTGTGCAGTACGCCGAATTCAAATTCAACTACTCGCCAGGCCCCGTGGACAGCGGCACGGCTGCCTCCGACGTGAAGGACATTGGCGTCGGTTTTGACTGGAAGTCCGGCGCCAACACGGTGAACTTTTCCTACTACCGCTTCAAGGACGACGGGAGCAGCCCGCCGGCCGGTGTAGACGTCGGCGGCAAAACCACCGAGCTCGCCTTGCTGGACACCTACAATCTATCCAAGCGCACCGCCGTGTACGGCCAGGTTGCGAGACTCAAGGCCGATTCGCTTACCGCCAGCAGCGGTCCTGGGGCGAGCACATTTGCTAATGGTGGTATTTACCTGCCAGCGAACGTGGTGCCCGGCGATAGCTCGACCATCATCGGTATCGGGATGCAGCACGAGTTCTAAAGCGGTCCCGGATCCCGGCCGGTCGGCCTATCGGCCCGGCCGTTCTGGGCAACAAAAGCCCCGGTTCGCCGGGGCTTTTGTTTTTTCGCGGACGATTTACCGCGCTGCGGGCGCGGGCAGCTGCGAAGGCCCACCTGCTTCGTTGGTCTACGCAGTACTACGCTAGCTGGAGCGCTATTCTTGGTCGAGGTCGAATCAAGAAAGACGATCCATCGACAGCGCCAAAGAGCCGCGCATGCGGGTGCGTGATCGTGTGTCGCGAGGGCAGGAGCGCTGGCGCTCTGCCGGCTGGCGAGACGACGATATCTTCGTCAACACCAGCTCCGCCTTCGCCTCGGGTAACTCCTCGCGGTGGTCGTATACCGGGCGAATCAGGCGTCTGCTCTACCGGGCTTGGACGCAAAACCGCAAGCGGCGTGCAGTGGGTTAGCCACCACGAGAGGGGCCTCCCATGGCACGCGCGCGAGCACACCCACGAGGAACGGCAGCGGCTGTGACCAACCAGCGCGAGACTCCACGAGTTGCTGCACGCGGGGAAACCGATAGGTTCCGTATGTCACGCGAACTGCCGCTGCCGATGGCACTATCGCGCTAGTGCGCCTGCGGCACAATGACGAGGCGCAGGTGCGCCCGGGCCGATACCGGTAATACGGTATTAAGACACCGATGCAAGCAAACTCTGGACGCCAGGAGGGCCAAACTGGTGACTCGCCTCCCTGCCCGTGCGCCACGGCCTCATCACCCAGACGATGCCCAAGACCGTTTCCTGCGGGGTACTGCTAATCACCGAGGACCTCGAGGTATTCCTGGCGCACTCCACCGGCACCAGGCATTGGGACGTTCTCAAGGGGCAAGCGGAAGCCGGCGAGAAGCCTCTTGCAGCGGCCCTGCGCGAAGCGCGCGAAGAGGCTGGACTGGACCTTTCGGCCATCGAGTTCGAAGACCTCGGCGTGCTTGACTACCGACCAAACAAGCTATTGCACCTTTTCGCGGCGCGCGTAACCAAGGCGAGCGTGGCGCCCGCGCAGTGTGTTTGTACAAGCTTCTTCGTTGACGAGCGCACTGGCGCGCGCCGGCCGGAAATGGACCGGTTTGCCTGGACACCGATGGCGAACATCGCCCAGTTCTGCGGTCCCAGCCTGCGCCGTGTCCTGGAAGAGCAATTTGCCGCTGGCCTCGCCGACCGGCTTGCCTTGCAAACACCCCGCACGCAGTTGTCTGTGCGTGCCCAAGCTTGAGGCCGCAACCAGTCGCACCGCCCGCGCGCAGCGCATACCCGATTTGACAAGACGCAAGACATCGGGCCGAACCGGCGAGGGCAGGCCACCAGAGGGCTCATTCGAGGTCGAAGCCGTCCTCGACCTGCTCCGCGGCGCGCAGCACGGCGCGCGCCTTGGCCTCGGTCTCCTTCCACTCCATTTCGGGCACGGAGTCGGCGACGATTCCGGCCGCCGCCTGCACATACAGGACATTGCCCTTGACGATACCGGTGCGGATCGCAATTGCCAGGTCCATGTCGCCGGCGAAACTCAGGTAGCCGACAGCGCCGCCGTAGATTCCTCGCTTCACCGGCTCTAGCTCGTCGATGATCTCCATCGCGCGCACCTTCGGCGCCCCCGAGAGCGTGCCGGCCGGGAAGGTCGCACGCAGCACGTCGAAATTCGTGAGGCCTGGCTTGAGCAGGCCCTCGACATGGCTGACCAGATGCATCACGTGAGAGTAGCGCTCCACCACCATCTGCTCGGTGACGCGGACGCTGCCGATCTTCGCGATGCGGCCGATGTCATTGCGCGCCAGGTCGATTAGCATGAGATGTTCCGCGCGCTCCTTCGGGTCGGCCAGAAGCTCGGCGGCAAGGGCTGCATCCTGCTCCAATGTGCCGCCACGCGGACGCGTGCCGGCAAGGGGCCGAATCGCGATGGTGCGCTCCTCGCCGCGCGCTTCCGATCGAACCAGGATCTCCGGCGAGGCGCCGACGATCTGGGTATCGCCAAAATCGTAGTAGTACATGTAGGGAGAAGGATTGAGCGTGCGCAAAGCGCGATAAAGCGACAGCGGGGAGTCGGCAAACTGCTTGCGAATGCGCTGACCGATCTGCACCTGGAACACGTCCCCGGCCACGATGTATTCCTTGGCCCGGGCGACCGCCGCCAGGTAGTCGGACTTGACAAAGTCGCGCTGCTCCGGCCGGCGCACGCTCGCGCGCGTATGCGGCGGTTCGACATGGCGCAGCAGCCGTGCCTTGAGTTCGCGCAGCCTCGCCCGCCCGCGCTGGTAACCCTCGCTCTGACGCGGGTCGGCATACACGATCAGGTAGGCCCGGCCGCTGAGGTTGTCGACGACGGCCAGCTCCTCGGTCAGCAGCAGCTGGATATCGGGCAAGCCCAGGTCATCGGGCGGGACTTTCGTCAGCCGGTGTTCGAACAGGCGGACCGTGTCGTAGCCAAAATACCCCGCCAGACCACCGCAAAAGCGCGGCAGACCAGAGCGTAAGGCGACGCGGAACTGGGCGGCGTAGCGCTCGATGAACTGCAGGGGATCGCCACCGTCCGTTGCCACGACCTGCCCGTCGGTGAGGACCTCGGTTCGATGCTTGCCACCGGGATGGAGAAAGCTGCGGATCAGGGTGCGTGCTGGCAAGCCGATGAAGGAGTAGCGGCCGAATCGCTCGCCGCCAACGACCGACTCGAGCAAGTAGGAGTTGGCGCTGTCGGGTTGGCTGCGCACCAGCTTCAGATAGAGCGAAAGCGGGGTGTCGAGATCGGCGAAGGTTTCGGCGATTAGCGCGATCCGGTTGTAGCCCTGGGACGCCAGTGCCTGGAATTCGAGTTCGGTCATGGGAGCGCAGAGCGCAGCGGTGATGCCGGGCTTTCTTGCTTGGGCGCCGACACAAGCGCCGATGGAATTACCCCGCGCGCGGCGTCAAGAAGGCTGGGGAATATACCACCGACCCCAGGCTCGCCGGCCAGGCCGTGCACCGACTCGCCCTCGTTGTAGCCTGTCTCCACCAGGACGACGGGGCAGCCGGCCGCTTGGGCCGCTTGCGCGTCGTTGGCCGAGTCGCCGATCAAGATCGCGGCGCCTGACACCGCGTGCAGGCGCGCGCAAGCCTCGAGGATCACATCGGGGTGGGGCTTTCGGCGCGCCACGTCGTCACCGGCCACGACGACATCGAGCTGGGGCAGCAACGGGGCGCCCTCGAGCAGCGCAAGGGCGAACGCCCGCGGCTGGTTGGTCACGCAACCCACCAGCAGGCCGGCTTCCCGCACCAAGAGCAGCGCCTCGGGCACGCGCTCGAAGACCAGCGACTGCGAGCCATTGACTTCGCGGTAGTGGCGCTCGAATGCAGCCTTGGCGCGCCGCAAGGAATCATCGTCCAGGCGTCCATGGACGTCGTCGGTCAAGGCCCGATGCACCAGCAGGCCGGTGCCCTGGCCCACAAACCGAGAGACCCGTTCCACGTCCAATTCGGGCAAGCCAAACTCGCCGCGAACCCGGTTTGCCGCTAGCGCCAGGTCCTGCGCCGTATGCATCCCGCGTACCGTCCAGATCGATCAAGGCCGGCCGCAGCGGCCTGTCTTGCGCTGCAGCCACGGGTCAACGGGCAGTGCCGGACATCGCCGCGGCAATCTCCCGCCGCATCGCCGAGATCGTAGCTTGGTAGTCCTTGGAACCAAAGATCGCCGACCCGGCCACGAAGGTGTCGGCACCGGCGGCGGCAATCGCCCCGATGTTGTCGACTTTCACGCCGCCGTCGATCTCTAGCAGCACCGTCTTGCCCGTGTCCCGGTGCCAGGAGTCGATCAGGGCACGCGCCGCCTTGAGCTTTTTGAGCGACTGGGGGATGAATCCCTGCCCGCCGAAGCCGGGGTTCACGGACATCAGCAGCACCAGGTCGATCTTGTCCATGACATGCATCAGGTGGTCCAGCGGCGTAGCCGGATTGAAAACCAGGCCTGCTTTGCAGCCCTGGTCGCGGATCATCGCCAGCGTTCGGTCGACGTGCCGCGACGCCTCTGGGTGGAAGGTGATCAGGTTGGCGCCGGCCTTGGCAAAAAGCGGCACCAGGCCGTCGACTGGTTCGACCATCAGGTGCACGTCGATCGGGGCCGTCACGTGCGGCCGGATCGCCTCGCAGACCAGCGGACCGATCGTCAAATTGGGAACATAATGGTTGTCCATGACGTCAAAGTGAATCCAGTCGGCACCCGCGTCGATGACCGCGCGCACCTCCTCGCCAAGACGCGCAAAATCGGCCGAGAGAATGGACGGCGCGATACGAAAGCTAGAATCCATGAGTGGGCACCTTCGATGAGCATGGGTTTGTGAGTTCCTCATTCTAGGCGCACCCGACGACGGCGCAAGGGTCAGCGATGAGTCAGCATCAGTTCTCGGTTCATGTCCGCGTGCGGTTTGTCGCGGAACAGTCGGATCCCGCCTCCGACCTGTACCTTTTTGCCTACACGATTCGCGTGGAGAACACGGGCGAAATTCCGGCACAGCTGCTGTCGCGCCATTGGATCATCACCGACGGCAACGGCAAGGTGGAGGAAGTGCGCGGCGCCGGCGTCGTCGGGGAGCAACCACGACTGGCACCGGGCGAGGCATTCGAGTACACGAGCGGCTGCCCATTGAGCACGCCGTACGGCACCATGCGCGGCAGTTACCAGTGTGTGTCAGCCGATGGCACACAATTCGAGGTGCCGATTCCCGAGTTTGTCCTGACCGTGCCTCGCGTTCTGCATTGACGCGCCTGGTTCTTCCCCGGATCGGGTTGGCGTTCGCGCTCGCGGCGGCATGGCTCGGCGCCTGCCGGTCTCTGGCCACTGCGGCCGCGCCAACGGGGCCACTGGAAGCCCAGGTGCGCTTCGAACGCGAGGACGGCGAACCCCTACCCCCGATTGCCGACGCCGACTGGCTGGCGGCATGGCCCGCGTGGCTGTCATCTTGCCAGGCCTTGGCGTCGCCGCACAACCCTCGCAGACACACGTGGCTGGCAGTGTGCGATGACGCGCAGCGCCTGGTGCCGCGCGGCGGCGCGCAGGTGCGCGACTTCTTTGCCCGGCACATGGATCGCTACCGGGTCCTGGCACTGGAGGCCAGGGCCGATCCCGACGCCACACCGCGCGAGGCTTGGAGCCCGGCGCGCGGCGCCCGAGTGCGGGAGCACAGTAGCGGCCTGGTGACAGGATATTACGAGCCGGTGCTCGCGGGCTCCCGGCAGCGCGTAGCGCCGTTCGTCGTCCCCGTCTATCGCCCACCCCCCGTTCTGCCGACAGCCGCGCGAGCCGAGCTCGAAGCCTCGGGGCAACTTCGCGGGCAGGAGCTGCTCTGGGTGCGCGAAGCCGTCGAGGCTTTTTTTCTCGAAGTGCAGGGCTCCGGGCGCATCCAGCTGACCGATGGCACCTCGATTAGACTCGCCTACGCCGCCAACAACGGCCAGCCCTATCGCTCCATCGGCCGTTGGCTCGTCGCTCAAGGAGAGCTCGCTCCGGACCAGGTTTCGCTGCAGGCAATCCGCGACTGGGCACGCGCGCATCCACGGCGCGTGCGCGAGCTGCTGGACCAGAACCCGCGCGTGGTTTTCTTTCGCGAACTTCCCCTGGGCGATGCCGACGCCGGACCCGTGGGTGCCCTGGGCGTAGCGCTCACCCCGGGGGTCTCGGTGGCCATCGATCCCAGGTTTTTGCCGCTCGGCGCACCGCTGCTGCTGTACACCAGCGCACCGGCGAGCGGGGAGCCGCTAGCGCGGATCGTAGTCGCGCAAGACACGGGGGCGGCAATTCGCGGAGCGCTGCGGATTGACTGGTTCTGGGGCCAGGGAACCTTGGCCGAGGAGATCTCCGGGCGCCAGCATGCCCAGGGCAGCGTGCGTCTGCTGGTGCCGCGTGGCGTCGCGCCTGCGGCGCTACTGTGAGGCGCCCGAGCGCGCGGCGTCCGAGAGCATCTGCTCGACCTGCTCGAGTGGAATCGCTCCTGGTGCGCGCCGACCGTCGGAAAACACCAGGGTCGGTGTCCCCGTGATGTGCAGCTTCTGCCCCAAGGCGAGAATTTCCTCGAGCGGGTGCTGGCAGGCCTCGGGCGCGGCGGCCAGGTGCTTGCCTTCGAGCATCACTTGCGACCAGGCAAGGCCGCGATCGGGGGCACACCATATCGACTTGGATTTGGGGTAGGAGTCGTCCGCCACCGAAGCGTCGCGCGAGAGAATCGGGTACAGAAAGGTGTAGATCGTCGTATCCGTGAGGCTGGCAATGCTCTTTTCAAAGCGCCTGCAATACGGGCAATTGGGGTCCTCAAATACCGCCAGCAAGCGAGAACCGCTGCCACGCACGGTCTTCACGGCCAGCTGCAGCGGCAAGGTCTTGAAGTCGATGCGCGTGACGTCCTCTTTGCGCTTGGCCGTCAAATTCTCCTGCGTACGCAGGTCAAAGGCGTTGCCCGCAACGAGGTAATTGACGCGCTCGTCCACATAGATGACCTCCGCATCGACGACCACCTCGTACAAGCCAAACGGCGTGCGGCAGACCGAGGTCACGGTGCCGCCGATCTTCTTGCGGATCCGATCGCGGATCATGCCAGCAAGTCCCGGCGAGATAGGCGCCAGCGGGCCGCTGGAGGCCGAACCGTAAACGGGAGGGCAAGATGCCAGCGGCGCAACCGTCGCGGCGGGGGCCTTACCGGCGGCCGGGGCCGGTGTGCCGTCGGCGTCCGCCGCCGCGGCCGGTGCTGCCGGGCTCGCGCTGTCGGCCGTGCTCGCCGGTCGCGTCGATCCGGCCGTGGAATCCGCATCCGCCGCAAAGGCGGCCTCGACCATTGGCACAAGCAACAGCGCAAACAGCGCTGTCGCGATCCGCCTTGCTGAGAACAAAGATTTCCGGGCCACGAGCAACTCCCCTTCGCGGCCCGACGTATCGGCCCGCCATATCCTGCCTTGGTTCCTACCCCTTATCCCAATGCGTGGCGAATCAGGGCCCTTTTTACCGGCGCCACCGCATTGACCGCGGACATGCCGACGTTGCGCAGCCAGCGCACGCTCGCCTCCTGCGCCCCGAATAGGCGCGCCAGGCCGCCGACCGTACCTCGCATCAGGGCAATCGATTCGGCACGTGCCCGCTCGTAGCGACGCAACCACACCAGGTCACCGAGTGCGCGCCACGGCTCCCGTGCCGCAAGCAGCTGCAGGAACTCCGACACGTCCTGCAGGCCGAGGTTCAATCCCTGGCCCGCCAGCGGATGGACCACATGCGCCGCATCTCCCAGTAGCGCAGCACCAGGGCGGACCAGTCGATCGACGACAACGCGGTCAAGCGCAAAGGCGTGCTTGTCGCCCAGCGGGACGAGGCTGCCGAGCGCATAGCCGCTGCACTGCGCAACACGCTCGGCAAACTCGCTTGCCGACAGTGCCGCCAATTCGGGCGCGAGCGCGTGCGGTGCCGACCAGACCAGCGAAACGCGCTCGCCGGGCAGTGGCAGTAGCGCCACGATTCCCGCATCGGTGAACCACTGGTAGGCCGTGCCGTGGTGAGGACGTTCGCAGGCGAAATTGGCGACGTACGCCGTATGGCCGTAGCTGCTCGTTCGCGCGCCGATGCCTGCCGCCGCGCGAACGCAGGACTGCTTGCCATCGGCGCCGAGCAGCAGCGCGCACTCCAACGATTTGCCATCGCTCAGGCGCACGCGCACTACGTCGGCGTCAAACGTCGCCGAATCAAAGGCCTGCGCAATGTGCTCAATGCCAGGCGCCATCGAGCAGGCCAGCCAAAGCGCCTGCAGCAGCTGGCTTTCCTCGCAGATGGTCGCAAGCCGCGCGACGCCGGCGGTATAAGCGTCAAATTGCAGTTCGCCGCCATCATCGCCAAACACGCGCATCCGTGCGACCGCGCAGTTACGCTCGGAGTCGACCTGTGGCCAGACCCTCTGATTCTCCAGCAATTCGCAGGCGGCCCGCGAGAGGGCGTAAATGCGTGTGTCGTACAGAGCGGAGCCTGTCGCCGAACCGGCCGCGGACGCCGTCGAACGCGGAACTGGCCCGACCAGGGTCACCGGCAGTCCGCGTTGCGCGCAACCGAGCGCCGTAGCCAGCCCAACGACGCCGGTACCGACCACCGCGACTCTCGCGCTTCGGGCAGGGGCCGGACGCGCCGCGACACCCCGCGCAGGACTCGAACCCATCTCCGGAACCTGTGCTGGAAACATCTCCGCGCCTGGCATTTGGCTTACCCTGCTGCTGGCCAAAGGGCATTATAGAGAGGGCGCGTGATAGACTGATTTTACCTAGCGGCTTGATCTCGCGGCCCTCGCCCCCATATCCGCTTTGTCCCCGTTTTATGCAGTCCTTGATGCCATTTCCCAAGAAGATGCCCGAATCGATCGTCGTGCAACCAGCAGCGGAACGCACAGCGCTCGTCGAGCGCGCCAAGGCGGCATTGCGGTCGCTCGACGCGGTACTGGTCGCGCACTACTACGTCGATGGCGCACTGCAGGACCTGGCCGACGCCACAGGCGGTTGCGTTGCCGATTCGCTGGAGATGGCGCGCTTCGGACGCGATCACCCAGCGCAAACGCTGGTCGTCGCCGGTGTGCGCTTCATGGGGGAAACCGCCAAGATCCTGAGCCCAGAAAAGCGCGTTCTGATGCCGACGCTCGAGGCGACCTGCTCGCTCGATCTTGGATGCCCGGCAGAGGAATTCGACGCCTTCTGCAACCAGCATCCAGACCGCACCGTGGTGGTATATGCCAATACCAGCGCGGCGGTGAAGGCGCGCGCTGACTGGGTCACAACCTCGAGCACGGGACTGGACATCGTTCGCCACCTCCATGCGCAGGGCGAGAAGATCCTTTGGGCGCCCGACGTCCATCTGGGTCGCTACTTGCAGGAGCAAACCGGTGCGGACATGCTGCTATGGAACGGCAGTTGCATCGTCCATGATGAATTCAAGGCCGTCGAGCTCGAGCTGCTTCGACGGGAACACCCGCGCGCCAAGGTGCTGGTGCACCCGGAATCGCCCGCCGCGGTAATCGCTCAGGCCGACGTTGTCGGTTCGACGACGCAGTTGCTGCAGGCGGCGCAGCGGCTCGAGGCCGATGAATTCATCGTCGCCACCGACAACGGCATCTTGCACAAGATGCGCCAGACGCAGCCGCACAAGTCCTTCCTCGAGGCGCCGACGGCCGGCGTCGGGGCTACTTGCAAAAGCTGCGCGCATTGTCCTTGGATGGCGATGAACTCGCTCGGTCAGCTGGCCGCCACGCTCGAGACTGCGCGGCAGGGAGATGGGTCGCAGGAGATCCGCGTCGACCGCGATTTGGCGCAGAGGGCGCGTCGGCCGATCGATCGCATGCTTGCCTTCGCCGCCGCCCGCAAGGTCGCGCCCTCGTCCTTTGCCACGCTCGGCGCGCAAGGCATGGGGCCGGCGTGACCGGCGGCTCCGGGCCGTCGCCCTGGGGCCTGGCAGATCCGACCCAGGCGGCGGCGATGGACGCCGCCCTCGAAGCCAACATCGGCGCGGCGCTCGCCGAGGATGTCGGCGCCGGCGACCTCACGGCAGAACTGCTCGATGCCGATGTGCAAGTCGCGGCGCGCCTGATCGTGCGCGAGCCGGCCATATTGTGCGGTTCGCCCTGGTTCGACGCCGTGATGCGCCGCCTCGACGGACGCATCGGTGTCGCTTGGCTGGTGCCCGAGGGGGAATCACTCCAAAGCGGGGCGACTGTATGCCACTTGCAGGGCCCGGCGCGCAGCCTGCTGACGGCCGAGCGCAGCGCGATGAATTTCCTGCAACTGCTGTCGGCCGTGGCGACGGCGACGCGCCGCTACGTCGATGCCGTCGCGCAGGTGCCGGGCAATCGGGCGAAAATCCTCGATACCCGCAAGACGTTACCGGGCCTGCGGTTGGCACAGAAATACGCGGTTCGAATCGGCGGGGGCTGCAATCAGCGCCTGGGGCTGTACGACGCGATTCTCATCAAGGAAAACCACATCGCCGCCGCCGGCGGTGTCGGCGCGGCCCTGCAAGCAACGCTGGGCAAAGGGGTACCGGTGCAGATCGAGGTCGAATCGGTCGCCCAGCTCGAAGAGGCGCTTGCCGCCGGAGCCGGCTCTGTGCTCCTCGACAACTTCTCGACCGCAGCCATGCGCGAGGCGGTGCGGATCACTCGGGGCCGCGCGTTGCTGGAGGCTTCCGGTGGCGTGACGCTAACCAGCGTGCAAGAGATCGCGGCCACCGGCGTCGATCGGATTTCGATCGGCAGCCTTACCAAGGATGTCAAGGCAATCGACTATTCGATGCGGGTCGTTGCATCCCTCGCGGCGAGATGACCGTGGGCATTGCCTTGGCCAGCGTCTGCGGCCAATCGAGCGAATAATGTAGTCCGCGGCTCTCGTGGCGCGCCAGCGCGCTGGCCACGATCAGCTCGGCGACGTCGACCAAGTTGCGCAGCTCCAGCAGATCGCGGGTAACGTGGAAGCTGGCGTAGTACTCGTTGATCTCCTCGCGCAGCAGCTCGATTCGGCGTCGGGCGCGCTCGAGCCACTTGGTGGTGCGGACGATGCCCACGTAATTCCACATGCAGCGACGCAGTTCGTCCCAGTTGTGTGCGATCACGACATCCTCATCGCTGTCGCGCACGCGGCTGTCGTCCCAGGACGGTACTGCGACGATTCCGGGCAGGCTCCGCTCGAGGATATCTCCCGCGACCGCGCGGCCCAGCACGACGCACTCGAGCAGGGAGTTGGAGGCCAGGCGGTTGGCGCCGTGCAGTCCGGTGCACGCCACCTCGCCGGCTGCGTACAGGCCCGGCAAATCGGTGTGTCCCGCCGTGTCGGTGACAATCCCGCCGCAGGTGTAATGGGCCGCGGGCACGACCGGAATGGGTTCGCGGGTGATATCGATGCCGAATTCCCGGCAGCGTGCGCTGATCGTCGGGAAGTGCTCGAGGAGAAAACCTGCGTCCAGGTGGCTCACGTCCAGGTGCACATAGTCGAGTCCACGGCGCTTCATCTCAAAGTCGATGCTGCGAGCAACGATGTCGCGCGGCGCCAGTTCCGCGCGCGCGTCGTGCTCGGGCATGAAGCGCAGCCCGGCATCGGCCCCGGCCGACGGCGGCAGCTTTAGCACGCCGCCCTCGCCTCGCACGGCCTCGCTGATCAGAAACGATTTGGCGTAGGGATGGTAGAGGCAGGTCGGGTGAAACTGGATGAACTCCATGTTGGCGATGCGGCACCCCGCCCGCCAGGCCATCGCGACTCCGTCACCCGTGGCGCAGTCCGGATTGGTCGTATAGAGATAGACTTTGCCTGCCCCCCCATTGGCGAGCACGACCTGGCGCGCAGCGATCGCGCTTACCGGACCGCTCTGCACGGACTGCACATACAGCCCCACGCAGCGGCCGGCCTGCACGATGAGATCGACCGCCATGTGCTGTTCGAGCAGGGTGATGTTGCGGTGGGTGCGAACCTTGCGCCCGAGCGTTTGCTGGATCGCGTGCCCGGTGGAGTCGGCGGCGTGAAAGATGCGCCGGCAACTGTGGCCCCCTTCGCGAGTGAGGTGAAAACCGAGGGGGTTGGCGCTGTCACCGGTAAACGCGACCCCCTGCTCGATCAGCCAATGAACGGCCTCGGCACCATGGCCTATGATGAAACGGGTCGCATTCTCGTCGCACAGCCCGGCGCCTGCAATCAGGGTGTCCTGCACGTGGGCCTCGATGCTGTCGTTGGGGTCGACGGCGGCCGCAATACCGCCCTGCGCACGGTCGCTGGCGCCGGCGCCCAGGACCTGCTTGTCCACCAGCAGGATGCGGCGGTGATCGGCCAGCCGCAACGCGGCCGTCAGTCCCGCCAAGCCGGTCCCGACAATGACGACGTCGAATGCGGAATCCATGCCGCATTGTATTGGACGGCACCGGCCTTCCGGCGCGACGCTCCGCCCAGAAGGTCCGGATGGCGCGCTAGTGCGTTCCGAGCGCAAAGATCGACACCGTCCGCCCACGTGGACTGATCCTTGTGCATCGGTCGATAGCCGAAGTCGAAGCGATCGAGTTCGCGCACGACAGCGCCCTAAGCAGCCTCGTTTTGGCCGGCACCATCGTAGCCCTCGAAAATGGACGCCTCGGGAGGATCGAGGGCCCGTCGCCCTGGGCCTGGCGGGATCGGTCGTTGCCTAGCGAACGGCCTGGAGCACCCGCGGGGCCAACACGTCCCGCTAAGGGCGCCGGCTGGCCCGCAGCGCTTCGCCTTGGCTGGGTCTAGCGTTGCTCCAGCAGCAGGGCATCGTCCCCGGGGGAGTTTGCCCTTCCTCGCAAATCCTCTGGATGCACCGGGCATCGCCCATGCGCTTTGCCTTCTGCCGCCAGGATGGTGGCCCTGCCGCCCACCCCGCGCGCCCGGATCGTCCCTGGCAGCGCGATCGTGCGAGCCATGGACAACGATTCCGTATAATCGAAAACTTTACTTCTGCCGGGGAAGCATTCCCGTGCAGCGGGATTGCGCAAGAAGTCTTGCGCTCGAAGGCCAAGTAGCTCAGTCGGTAGAGCAGAGGACTGAAAATCCTTGTGTCGGTGGTTCGATTCCGCCCTTGGCCACCATTACCATCCGGGTGCATACCGGTCACATGGTTTGCACTTTATACCGAAGACATCGCCAACACTTTCGGCCCGAAGGGCTTATCCACAGGCTCCACGCGGCAGAGTTCGAGATCGAAGTCGCCGATCTCGTAGTGCATGAAGCTCACCGGCCAGATCCCGTCTTCCTCTTCCTTGATGCCGACCTTCGGGCCGGCCAACACCTGGCTCAGGTTGATTTTCTTCGTGCCAAAGCAGATTCGACCGCAGACTGACACCGTGACGGTGTGATCGTGCAAGGGGAATTGCCCGTCAGGCAGGCCCCGATAGGCCCGCGGTGGGCTGGTACAGATCACCTGGCCGCTTCGTGTCCAGCACCCGGTGCGGCCGCTCGAAGTGGCACTCGTGCACCAACTCGTCGAACAGTGCCTGCTGCTGCAGCGGGTTTTTCGCCGCCGGCTTCGTGGTTGCCTGCTGCCAGCGCGCGGCGCGCAATCGCAAATATCAGCCGCTTGACCCATCAGGAAGGTACCATGCTCGGTCCATCGGGACGTGCTGCCTGGTCACGCTTTGATCCCATCATCGTGGCAGCGCTTATTGACTCGAGATTGGGGGAAATCCAAGGATGAAGTTCGCAGTTACCGTTGTTACGCCACCGGGTTACCTACATTCTGCGGCGTTCAAGGAGGTCGCAGATACGATCCACTATGGCTTGCGGTCGCTCGGTCACGATTCGGTGTTAACAAGCGAGGGTGCGCTAGCGGGGCGTCAGCACATCGTGCTGGGTTCGAACCTGTTACCGCACTACCGGCTGCCTCTCGCCCACGACGCGATCCTGTACAACCTCGAGCAGGTGGATGCTGGTTCGAGCTGGTTCCGCCCTGAGTTGATCGACATTTTCCGCCGTTATGTGCTCTGGGACTACAGTAGGCAGAATGTCGCAGCGCTCGACGCGCTCGGCGTGCAGGTCGCACACGTTGTTCCTATCGGTTACGTGAAGGAACTCACGCGCATCCAGCACGTGCCGGAGCCCGACATCGATGTTCTGTTCTTCGGCTCGATGAGCCCCCGTCGCAAGGAGATCATCGACCGGATGCAGGCGGACGGGCTTCGGGTCGAGACTCTCTTCGGTATCTATGGGAAGGAACGCGACGCGTTCATCGCTCGTGCAAAGCTGTTGCTCAACGTTCATTTCTACGACGCGAAGGTACTTGAGATGGTTCGTATCTCGTACTTGCTCGCCAACCGTTGCGCCGTTCTGTCAGAGTACAGCTCCGATCCGGACGAGGTCGATGCTCTTGCCGAGGGCGTGGCGTTTGCCGAATATCAGCATCTCGCGCAGCGTGCTCGCGAGCTGATTGACGCTCCCGAAGAGCGCGAGCGCCTGGCACGCCGCGGCTTCGAGATCATGCGTGCTCGCCCGGCCGTCGAATACCTGCGCGCAGCACTGGCTCGACCGCGGGGCCCTCGTACGCAAAATATACTCAAGAAGATGCCCTCATCAAAAGCTGCCACCAAGGCTACTTCCCGTCTGGACCAATCGAAACTTCATCAAGCGTTGGCGCTTCATCAAAAGGGATATCTAGATCAGGCGCAAGCGCTCTACGAAGAGGTACTGAAAGCACAGCCAAAGAACTTCGACGCGCTCCATCTGCTGGGCGTCGTTTACTCGCAGCAGAAGCGCTATTCCAAAGCGGTTGAGCTGATTCGCAAGGCGATAAAGATCTGCCCCGACAATCCGCTCTTCCACTCCAACTGTGGCGTTGCCCTCAGCGAACTCCGACAACTCGATGCGGCCGTGGCCAGTTACGACCGCGCTATTGCCATCCAACCCGACTACGCGGAAGCGCACTACAACCGCGGCAATGCCCTCCAAGAGCTACAACACCGGGCCGCAGCGGTGACCAGCTATGACCGCGCCATTGCCATCAAGCCCGACTACGCGGAGGCGCACTACAACCGTGGCAATGTCCTCAAGGAGCTGCGAGAGCTTGATGCGGCGGTAGCCAGTTACGACCGCGCCATCGCCATCCAGCCCAATCTTGCGCAAGCGCACTGCAACCGCGGCAATGCGCTCGCCGAGCTCAAACAAGATGCTGCAGCTGTGGCCAGCTACGACCGCGCCATCGCCATCAATCCTGACTATGCACAGGCTCACTCCAACCGTGGCAATGCCCTGAAGGAGCTCGGACAATTCGCTGCGGCGGTTGCCAGTTACGATCGCGCCATCGCCATCCAGCCCGATTACGCACAGGCCCACTCCAACCGTGGCAATGCCCTTGTCGAGCTCAAACAGATCGCTGCGGCGGTGGCCAGTTACGACCGCGCCATCGCCATCGAGCCCGACTACGCGCAGGCGCATTACAACCGCGGCAATGCCCTCACCGAGCTCCAGCAATTTGCCGCGGCCGTGGCCAGCTATGACCGCGCTATCGCCATCGACCCGCGCGACGCAAGGACTCATTACAACCGTGGCAATGCGCTCACGGGGCTCAAACTACTCGAGGCCGCATTGGCCAGCTATGACCGCGCCATTGCCCTTGAGCCCGGGTACGCGGAGGCTTACGGCAACCGCGGCAATGCGCTGCAAGACCTCCAGCAGCTGGATGCTGCCCTGGCCAGTTATGAGCAGGCTATCGCCATCAAGCCCGATATCGACTATTTGCTTGGCACGCTACTTCATACGAAGATGAAGCTATGCGACTGGCGGGGGTTTGAGGCAAGCACGTCTGAATTGTTCCGGAAAATCGAAAACAAGGAGCGGGCGACGACGAGCTCTGCCGCTCTTGCGCTGACAACTTCCCCCGCCCTACAACAGGAAGCGGCAAGGATATATGGCGATCACAAATATCCCGCCGACTTTTCGCTGGGGATAATTCCCAAACGCCCAAAGTCAGCAAGGCTTCGGATTGGTTATTTTTCCGCGGACTTTCATCATCATGCCACCTCGTACTTGATGGCAGAGTTACTGGAACAACATGACAAAGAGCGCTTCGAGTTAATTGCCTTTTCGTTCGGACCAGCGCAAGAAGACGCGATGCGTCAACGGATTGCCGCTGCGTTTAGCCAATTCATCGACGTCCGAAGCCGATCGGATAGAGAAATAGCGATGCTGGCAAGGCAACTGGAAATTGACATGGCGGTTGACCTAAAGGGATACACCCAAGACCATAGGGCCGGAATCTTCTCGTTCCGAGCGGCACCGGTCCAAGTCGGTTACCTTGGTTACCCAGGCACCATGGCCAGTGCATACATGGACTATCTCATTGCCGACCGAACGCTGATCCCCTCAGGCAGTCAACGGTACTACTCGGAAAAAATCGTCTACTTGCCCAATAGCTATCAAGTCAGCGACACGAAACGCGAGATTGCGGATAGGGTCTTTACCCGTCACGAACTCGGGCTTCCCGAAGACGGTTTTGTCTTTTGTTGCTTCAACAACCATTACAAAATTACCCCGGGCATTTTCGATGGTTGGATGCGCATACTCCATCGCGTCGCCGGCAGCGTCTTGTGGCTACTCGGGGGGACTCCTACGGTGCTCGTCAACCTGCGCAAAGAAGCGAGGGCTCGGGGCGTCAGCGACGATCGATTGATATTTGCCGAGCGACTTCCTTTGCCAGAACATTTGGCTCGTCAGCGCGCGGCCGATTTGTTTCTCGATACGCTGCCATGTAATGCCCATACCACTGCCAATGATGCGCTTTGGGCGGGGCTTCCCGTTCTCACGTGTATGGGCGACTCCTTTGCCAGCAGAGTGGCTGGCAGTTTGTTGAACGCCATTCACCTGCCGGAACTGATAACCCACAATCAGGCTGACTACGAAGCGCTGGCAATTGAACTGGCCACGGATCCCAAAGCCCTATCCGGAATCAAGGCAACGCTGACCGCCAACCGACTCACCGCCCCATTGTTTGACACAGCGCGTTTCACCAGGCACCTTGAGGCTGCTTTTCGGCAGATGTATGAACGGTATCGCGCCGACTTGCCGCCAGACCATATCTACATCGAACCATAGCGGTCGATCCGTGCATTGTGAACGTCCAGGATACGGCGACCATAGGCGGGGCATTCCGGAGCAACGAGCGAGGCGCCGCGATGCGGTGGCGGGTGGCAATGCAACCCGCTGTGGCTCCACGAACGGTTGGTCAAACGCGGCGATGATGCCGGTCGCGGCCAGGTCGCGTTACTCACATCGCTGCGACCGAGTAAGGCAAGCGCAGGACGTAGCGAGGCGGGCATGACGAAAATCCGTCGTCGTCCAACACCAGGCGACATGTGTTCAGAACGACGCATTACCAAAGAAAGCGTGCGTCGCATGTTGCGCGTCCGAGCACCGTCCTTCGCGCCGGACCACCGGCGGCTAGAGCTCTTTGTTCCAGATGAGCTTGATCACGAGGTTATCCGACTCGGCGGTGAACCCGTGCCCGACGCCGAACTCCACCGACTGGGTAGCACTCACCGCGTAGTCGACGACCGCGAACAGGCTCTGCGACTG
>Ga0209415_10002175_pt1 | contig 37012 bp, 33 predicted proteins | sample PeaSoiSIISIP2007_FD_187696 | JGI IMG/M metagenome (GOLD analysis project Ga0209415, IMG submission 187696) | Peat soil microbial communities from Weissenstadt, Germany - SII-SIP-2007 (SPAdes) (version 2) | ecosystem: Environmental > Terrestrial > Soil > Wetlands > Peat | place: Germany... | reverse complement strand
CCGCCCTGCGACGTCGAGATCTCCACCGCACGGCTGTCCGGAAGCGAGTATTTAAACGCGTTGTCCAGCAGGTTCCGGAAAACCATCCGCATTCTGTCGGCGTCGATGTCGACTGCGAGTTCGCGATCGGTGATGAGCTCGCGGATGCCCGGCGGCCGGTCGCGAAATCCGGCAGCCACCTCGCGCAGGATCGGCAACAGGTCCTGGCGCGCCATGCGAACCCCGCGACCGTCGCGGAGCCGCTCCAGCTCGAGCAGCTCGGAAACCATTCGCTCCATCTCGTCGACATCGGCCGCCATGCCGGCCCGCTGCTCGCCTTCGGGCAGAAACTCGAGGGCTACTTTCAGCCGGGTCAGCGGCGAGCGCAGTTCGTGGCTGACGTCGAGAAGAAGCTGATCGCGCGCCTGGACCATCTGGCTCACGCGCTCCACCATCCGGTTGAAGGCCTGCGTCAGCACTCCGAATTCATCGCGCGTGCGGACCGGCACGGCAACGTCCAGACGGCCAGCACTCAGCTTCGCTACGCCTTCATCCAGCCATCGGATCGGCCGAAGCAGACGTCGTTGGAAGGCATAAGCGGCCAGGACCACACCGATCATCGCGAACAGCAGCAGCCAGAAGAGCTTGTGATGCGCCTCGCGATTGCCGCGGCCAAAATTCCAGGCGAACAGATATGTGCCGCCGTCCGGCGCGGCATCCATGTCGTAGTAACGCCCTGCCGCAGAACCAGTCAATCTTCCGTTGCGCACATCGGCGATAGCGGGCAGCGCGGCACTGGTGCTCCACGTCCCTCTGGGCCCTTCGTATCGGATATCCACGTCCAGCCGTTTGGCGGCCTCGCGTGCGGTCGCCAGATCCGGCGAGCCTGCCGCGAACGCGCGCTCGTATTCGTCCACCACACGCTCGGTGGCCAGACTTACATGGGGGTAGATCATGATCGCGAAGAAACCGCTCACCAGCACCAACAAGGTGAACGCCATGGCCAGCATGATGGAGACGAGTTTTACGAAGACCGACCGGAACAATGGCCGCACTCGCTCACTCACCGCTGCCCCCGATGAAGACATACCCGGCTCCCCGAATGGTTCGGATCATCGTGGGCCGCCTGGCGTTGTCCCCCAGTTTCTGCCGCAGACGGCTGACCAGAACGTCGATGGAGCGGTCGAAGGCCGCCCAGTCGATGCCGCGCGTTTCGTCCATGATTCGATCGCGGCTCAGGACCCGGCTACGATTGCGAACCAGCAGCCAGAGCAGCTCAAATTCCGCCGAGGTCAGGCCGAGGTCCTTGCCCTGATGACGCGCCGAACGCGTGTCGGCGCTGATCTCGAGCGTGCCGGCGCGCAGCGTCTCGCCCGCGTCCGCAATAGCGGAGCCCCGGCGCAACACCGCCTGAATACGCGCCACGAGTTCGCGTGGCTCAAATGGCTTGGGCAGGTAATCGTCCGCGCCGATCTCCAGCCCCACGATCCGATCCATCACGTCGCCACGCGCGGTGAGCATGACAATCGGGATGCGGCTGGTCTCGCGGACCTTCCGGCAGACGGTAAAGCCGTCCATCTCCGGAAGCATGACATCGAGTACCAGAAGATCGGGCGGATCGGACTTCAGCGCCCGAAGTCCGGGTTCCGGGCGCGTGAACGCCTGCACCGTCATGCCGAACTGGCCGAGATATTTCGACAGCAGAGCGTTCAGCCGCTCGTCGTCGTCGATCAGAAGAACACGCGTTCGTGCAGACGGCCCGCGCGCCATGGTCACATTCTCGCTTGCATACATTATTCCGCGCGCAGCGCCTGAATCGGTGGAAGGAGCGAAGCCTTCCGGGCTGGATACCAGCCAAATCCGATTCCGCTGACCACTGCCATGGCGAGCGAAGCGACGATGGCGTTCACCGGCACCGCGACCAGCCAGTCCGTGCCGAACGCCACTACCGCGGTGGCCCCGGCTCCCACCGCCATGCCCGCAACCCAGCCGCCCAGGGCGAGCAGCGCCGCTTCGAGCAAAAACTGAATCAGAATATTCACGGGTCTGGCGCCCACCGCCATTCTCAGCCCGATCTCGCCGGTGCGCTCCCTCACCGACATGAGCATCAGCGCCAGAATTCCCACTCCGCCGACAAGAAGGGACATCGCAGCCAGGCCGGAGGTCAGCGCCGCCAGAGAATCGGCAAGCTGCTTCTGATTGGCCAGCACTTTGCTCTTGTTCTGAATGGCGAAGTCATCAGGCTTTCCGGCATTGTCGAGCCGATGACGAGCCCGCAGCACGCTCGTGATTTCCTGCTCGGCCCTGGTGATCTGGTCCGGATCCCGAACGCTGACGAAGATCGGGTTGAGCCATGTGGAATTGAAGACGCGGCGCAGAGCGGTCCGAATGGGGATCAGCACAAAGTTGTCCTCGTCGGACCCATCCGCCAGCACGCCCTTTCCCGCCAGCACGCCGATCACTTCAAAAGGAACGTCTCGAATCCGGATCGTCTGGCCGCGCGCGTCGGCGCCATCGAACAAGTTCTCATCCACGCGCGATCCCAGTACGGCCACGCGGCGCGCGTTCGCGTCATCGTCCTCATCGACGAAACGGCCTTCGCGGACGCGAAAGCGGCACACCTCCACATACGGAGCCGTCGTGCCAAGCACCGTCGCCTTCATCGCGTTGCCGGCACGCTTCACGGTCATCACAGCTTCGAAGCCCGGCACCGCCTCCCGCACGGTGTTCAGTCCCGCAATCGCCTGATAGTCGGCAACTTTCAGTGTGGTGACGACGCCTCGAATCGTTTTCCGTGCGGCGGTACTGGCGACCTGTGCCGGCCTGACGACCAGGAGGTTTGCGCCCATGGCCTCGGTCTTCCGCAGCACCTCCTGCTGGACACCCGTCCCGATCGCGCTGGTTGTCAGCACCGCCGCCACCCCGGCCGCGACGCTCGAGAGCGCCAGCACCGCCCGCAATTTGTGAGCGGACAGCGCCCGGATCGATGCGCCGAGGTTCCGGAAAATCCTCATCGCAAGGCATCGACGGGATGCAATCGCGCGGCCCGCATCGCCGGGATTGTTCCGGCGAGCAGTCCGACGACGGTGGACGCAGCAAGTCCGAGCAGCACCGCGCTGAGCAACTCCACTTCGCCAAGATGCATGTGGGCGGCTGCCACGCGGGCGCCGGCGTACCCCAGACCAACGCCGAGTACCCCTCCCGTAATCGTCGTGGCGGCGCTCTCCACCAGGAATTGCAGACGAATGTCGCCGATCCCCGCACCCACCGCCCGGCGCAGCCCGATCTCCGCCGTGCGCGCGTTCACGGACACCAGCATGAGAATCGCCGAGACCAGCCCGCCTACAAGCAAGGCAACGCCCGCCACCATCGGCAGGTAAAGAAACAGGACCTTCCGAATCTGGTCCACCATCCTGTGCACATCGTCCGGTGTGACGATCGTGAAATCGTCCGGCTCATTCGTGGCAAGAGCGTGACGTTCTCGCAGTATCCGCCGGATTTCGTCGCGTGTCTGCTCGGCGGCGCCGGCATCGCGAATGAGCAGCTTCGCCGACGCGATGGTGTCCACGTTGGTGACGCGGCGCATCAGCGTTGAGATGGGCACAATTACCTCGTTGTCCCGGTCCATGCCGTGCGGATCGGTTCCCCACGGCTCGAGTACTCCAACCACGCGAAACGGCACCGAGCCGATGAGGATTTCCGCTCCGAGCGGATCTTCATCCCCGAACAGCTTCCTGACCACCGTCTCGCCGATCACGGCCACCCGATCAGCCGTCTTCACCGCTGCGGCATCGAAATACTCGCCGCGCGAGGCTCTTCGCCCCCAGACGTGCTCGCTCCGTTCCGATTCGCCCGTCACACGAACCTGTTCGGTGGCGTCACCATGTCGGACGGAGCCGCCGGGAAGACCCTGTTGCGGGTCCCACGACTCCACGTTCGGAAGCTCCTTCGCGATGGCATCGATGTCATCGATCTTCAGGCGCGTTCCCTGTCCGCGCGGGCCGCCCATGAGATGGCCGCCTCCATCGACGATCAGGATCGCCGAATCACCGAACATCCGCGAAACGGTCTCGATGGTCTTGCGTTGCGCGGCCTGCCCCGCCGAGACGACGAACGTCAGCGCAGCGACGCCGACAATGCTTCCCAGCATCATGAACCCGGTGCGCAGCTTGAATCGTGCCATGGTTCGCACGCTGTGGTGGATCACCCGTACCGCGCTCATTTCGCCGCCTCCAGGGCCTTCTTCGGTTGTGCAACCGGCTCGTCGCTCACGATCCGCCCGTCTTCGATGCGCGCGATGCGCCTGCAATACGCGGCCAGCTCACTATCGTGCGTGACGACGACAATCGTGCGGCCGGCCTCGTTCAACGCCTGAAAGATGGCCATGATCTCCGATGCCGACTGCCGATCCAGGTTGCCGGTCGGCTCGTCGGCCAGCAGAAGATCCGGCTCGTTGATCAGCGCGCGCGCAATGGCCACGCGCTGTTGCTGACCACCCGAAAGCTCCGAGGGCCGGTGATGAATCCGATCCGTAAGGTGCACCGCCTCCAGCGCCTTCCGCCCCTGACCCCGGATGGAACTTCGGTCCGAATAGAGTAGCGGCAGTTCCACGTTCTCCAGCGCGCTGGTGCGCGGCAACAGGTGGAATTGCTGGAAGACAAATCCGATCCTGCGGTTGCGCAGCCGCGCCTGCTGCTTTACGCTCAGGCCGGACGCGTCCTGCCCGTCGAGCCGATAGCGCCCATTGTCCGGCGCATCCAGCAGTCCGAAGATGTGCATGAGCGTCGATTTTCCCGACCCGGATGCCCCGGCAATCGCCACGAACTCGCCACGGCCGATGCGCAGCGACACGTCGGTCAGCGCGTGGACCGTTTCGCCCGAAGGGCGCGCGTAAGCCTTACTGACATGTTCCAGTTCGATCATTCCTGGTTTGCCTCCCGTGTTTTCGCATTTCCAGCGAGCACTTCATCGCCTTCCCGCAATCCCGTCAGAATCTCCCAGTAGTTCTCATCCCGGATACCAGTGGTCACCGGCCGCCGCTGCACCGCGCTGGCCCGCCGCATCAAAACGAATCGATTCCGGTCCTCCCGGTGAACGGCTCCGATCGGGAGCGCCAGCACGTTCTCGTGCCGCTTCAGATCGATGGTGACCGCGGTGGTCATCTCGGGCCGCAGAGTGCAATCGGCCGGGGTCTGAAACCGCAACACCGTGACGTAGTCGACAACGTTGTCGCGGATCTCCGGCCGCGGATAGATGGCCGTGACGCGCCCTGGAAAATCCCGGTCGCCATACGTATCCACGGTGAAGCGGGCCTTCTGGCCAACCCGGATGCGGCCAATGTCGGTCTCATCCACATAGGCCCAGACCTCGAGGCGCGACAGGTCGAGAAGAGTAACGAAAGTGGGCGAGGCGAAACTCGCCGCCACCGTCTCCCCCTCCTCGGTCGAGACCGCGGAAACCACGCCGCCGATCGGTGCGTAGATCCGCGTGTAACCGAGTTGCGTGGATGCGTCTTCCAGATTCGCGCGGGCTTCGTTGCGCTGCTGCTGAGCCACGGCATACGATTGCTGTGCCAGGTCGAAGTCGCTTCGTGCGATCAAACGCTCCGCGTGAAGGGCGGTCTTTCGGTTCAGATCGATCTGGCTGTAAGACAGGTTCGCTTCGGCAAGTTTCACGGCGGCATCCGCCGCATCGCGACGGGCAGTGAGCTCGCGGCTATCGAGCTCGGCGAGAAGCTGTCCTGTTTGCACCACGTCTCCGACGCGCACGTGGAGATGGGAAACAATGCCGGACACCGTGGAACCGACATTCACCTGGGCGCCGGTCATGGGCTTGATGACGCCCGTCGCTTTCACCTCCGTGCTCAGACTGCGGCGAGTGACCCGAACTACATCGGGCTCGAGGCTGGGGGCGCGCCGTGCGCTCAACACCCGTTTTCCCACCGTCAGCCCAGCGGCAATGGTCGCGACCACCACGCACGCAATGACGAACTTCTTCACACTGCTCCTCCCCGCGCAGATCCAGTTTCGGCGGTGGAGTTATCCGGCTTGTTTCCTGAATGTGAAGAAATGTAACCGATGCCGGGTCAGTATTGTTCCATCGGCAGGCCTACATAGTTCTCCGCGAGACTGGTCATGGCCGCCCGTGAACTTGTCAGGTAATCCAGCTCGGCGATCTGTCTTCGGTAGTCGAACTCGTTACCGCCGGGAACGCGGTGAAGCATCGAGGTCATCCACGACGAAAAACGCTGGGCGCGCCAGACGCGGCGCAGACACAAGTCTGAATAGCCGTCCAGAAGGTCTTCCCGGCGATCCCGGTAGAACGCTGCCAGCGCGCGGGACAGCATAACGACGTCGGCGATCGCCAGGTTCAGGCCCTTGGCCCCGGTCGGCGGCAGAATGTGAGCGGCGTCCCCGGCGAGAAACAGACGACCGCAGCACATCGGCTCGGCGACGAAGCTGCGCATCCCCGTTACGTTCTTCTGAAGAATCCTGCCGCGATTCGGCCGCCATCCGTCGGCGGTTCCAAGGCGCGTCAGAAGCTCGTCCCAGATTCGATCGTTCGGCCAGGCGCCCAGCGATTCGTCCGGAGCGCATTGCAGATACAAGCGGGTCACCGACGGCGATCGCATGCTGAACAGTGCGAAGCCGCGCTCGTTAAGCGAATAGACCAGTTCGTCGGAGCTCGGCGCCGCCTCCGCCAGGATGCCGAGCCACCCGAAAGGATACTCGCGCTCGTAGGCTCGCCAACTGCCGGACGGCATGGACGGGCGGCATATGCCATGAAAACCGTCGCAACCGGCGATGAAGCCGCAGGCAATTTCGTGTACCTGCTCGTCGGCGTGGAACCGGATGCGAGGCTCGGCGTCTTCGAAGCCGGTCACCAGGACATCGCGCGCCTCGAAGTATAACGGCCGCCCGGTAGCGTAGCGAGCCGCGATCAGATCCCTGACCACCTCGTTCTGGCCGTACACTGTGATGGATGCGCCGGCCAGATCCTCAAAATCGATCCGATGGCGCTGCCCGAGAAACGTAAGATAGATTCCGCCGTGCCTCATACCTTCGCGAAGCAGGCGATCACCAAGGCCGGCTCCCACCATGACGTCCACGGTGCCCGGCTCGAGCACGCCCGCGCGAACCCGCTCGATCACATGCTCGCGGCTGTGCTTCTCGACGATAACGGAATCGATACCCGCAAGGTGCAGCAGATGCCCGAGCATCAGACCCGCCGGGCCGGCCCCCACGATCCCCACCTGGGTGCGCATGCGGGAAGGCACGGTATCGCTCATGAGAGGATTCCCGCATCATAGAGCATTGGCCCCACGAACTGCAATATCACTTTTGCGATAAGTCGGTTGTGCCGGACGCGCTCGCCGGCCGCCTGGCCGTGCGGGCATAGCTCTGCCCTCGCGTCTTGCGCAGCTTGAAATAAGACTCCAGACGTTGCAGCGTGTTCTCCATGCTGCGGTTCACGTGTTCGCACATGGCCTTGACAGCGGCTACCGGATCGCCCGCAGACAGGACGGCAATGAGCTCCTGGTGCCGGCGGGGCGCAACCTCGCCGGTGGATGGGCGCGTGGCGCAAAGCCACGTGGAAGCGAGGGCGTGGGTCTTCTCAATCGCCTCGGACAGGCTCGGGCAGCGCGCGCATTCGGCAATCCGGCGGTGGAGCTTCTCGTGTAGCGTGAGATACAGGACCCGGTTGCCGTCGGATTGTACCGACAACGCGTCCACGCGCGCCGCCAGCCTCATCAACTCCGATTTCTCCTCGGCGGTGGCGGCTTCCGCGAAAAGCCGGGCAGACTGGCATTCCAGTGCCTCGCGAATCACGTAGTGGCCGCGCACATCCTGCCGGCTGGGAATGCGTATCCGGGTGCCCGCCCGCGGACGGCTCTCCACCAGGCCTTCAATTTCCAGGCGCAAGAGGGCCTCGGATACCGGCAGGAAGCTCATGCCCAGTTCGGAAGCCAGTTTCCGGCGCGAGATCACCTGTCCGATAGTCAGGTCGCCCCGGAGAATTCGCTGGCGCACCTCCAGATAAGCCTCTGTGGCGAGACTGGCGGCATCGGGAGAAGTGCTGGCGCGAGTCATGCGGGGAAGAATCAGTCTATCATTCGCGTTGCGTTGTGACAACAATCTCTGATATATCAGATCGGCTTGACACCTCTGTCGTCCTGCTGTCATACTCCATGATGCCGTCTGTGGAGAATCGATCCCAGTGAGCACACCTGTATCCGGCGTCGTAACCGCTCCGTTCATTTCCGATGAGGCGTGGGAAGCATTGCAGAGCGCCTGGGATCTGCACGTACACGTCGCGCCCGACGTCATCGAGCGGCGGATCGACGATATCGGCCTCGCGCATGAGTTTCTGGTTCGCGGGATGCGAGGCTTCGTCCTCAAGTCGCATTACGTACCGACGGCGGAGCGAGCCAAAGTTGTGTCGCGGGCGGTTCCGGGCATCGTCGCTCTCGGAGCGATCGCGCTGAACCACGCCGTTGGAGGCCTCAATCCGGTGGCCGTGGAACTTGCGGGCCGCTCCGGAGCCAGGATCGTCTGGATGCCCACCGTGGATGCGGCCAATGAAACCGCGGGCCGGCTGGACGGCGGGAGCGCGAAGCTGCCGTTCTGGGCGAAGATCCAGCGCGAGCTCGCGGCCACCGGAATCGCACCGCCGCCGATCACCGTGCTCGATGGCGATGGACGCGTGTGCGAGCCGGCGCGGCGATGCATCGAGGCGATCGCGAAATACGACATGATTCTCGCCACCGGACATCTGGGTCGCACGGAGATCGCCGCCGTGGTACGCGAGGGCCGCGAGATGGGCGTTCGAAAGATCCTGGTCACGCACGCCGAGTTCCCCTCGCAGGATTTGTCCGCGAACGAGCAGCGGGAACTCGCCGGAATGGGCGCGTGGATCGAGCACTGTTTCACCACGATGCATACGAACAAGGCGCCGTGGCAACGAGTGATGGAGACTATTCGCGCCGTCGGTCCGGAACGCTGCATCATTTCCACCGATCTGGGGCAGACCATCAATCCGGCTGTGTCCGATGGATTCGGTATGTTCGCGCAGAAGCTGCTGGACGACGCTTTCAGCGTCGCGGACGTACGCCGCATGGCCGTCGTCAATCCGGCCTCGTGGGTGGAGTAGTCGCATGGACCAGAAGACCATTCTGGTGGTCAGCGCGCACGCGGCCGATTTCGTTTGGCGCGCCGGCGGCGCCATCGCGCTCTACGCCGACCGCGGCTATCGCGTGCGCATCCTCTGCCTCTCCTACGGCGAGCGCGGTGAATCCGAGCGCCTGTGGAAGATGCCCGGCATGGACGTTGACCGCGTCAAACAGCTGCGCTGCGCCGAATCGCAGAAGGCCGCCGACATTCTCGGCGCCGAGATTCGCTTCTTCGATTCCGGCGATTATCCGCTGCGCGTCACCGACGAGCTGATTCACGAAATGGTGACGGAATATCGCGCCTGCCAGCCCGAATTCGTTCTCACGCACTCTTTCGCGGATCCCTACAACAGCGATCATCCCGAGGCCACCCAGCTCACCCTGCGAACCCGCATCTATGCGCAGGCCGCGGGATATCCGGCCCCTGGGAAAAAACTCGGCGCGCCTCCGGTGTTCATCTTTGAACCGCATCAGCCGGAGCAGTGCGGTTTCCGGCCGGAGGTCCTGCTGGACATCACGCCGGCGTTCGAGCGCAAGCGCAAGGCGATGGAGTCGATGGAGGCGCAGGAGCATTTGTGGGAGTACTATACGGATCTTGCGCGGCGCCGCGGCGTACAGGCCGTTCGTAACTCGGGCCGGCCCGAGATCAAATACGCCGAAGCGTACCAGCGTGTCTATCCGCAGGTGGCGAGCGAACTGGCATGACGCCCGTAATCGTGCGTAGCATCGTCCGTCCCAATGCCGGCGTGGTGAGGCAACTCGGCGAATACGGCGTCGCCACGGTGCACGAGGCGCAGGGGCGAACGGGTCTGATGAGACCGTTCATGCGCCCGATTTACCCGTCGGCGAGTGTCGCCGGCGCGGCGGTGACAGTGTCGTGTCATCCCGGCGATAATCTAATGATTCATGCAGCCATCGAGGTATGCCGGCCGGGCGACATTCTGGTGGTGGCGCCAGTGTCGGATTCCACGGACGGCATGTTCGGCGAATTGCTGGCCACGTCGTGCCAGGCCCACGGAATCGCCGGATTGGTGATCGAGGCCGGCGTACGTGATGTGGCCGATCTGACGCGCATGCAGTTTCCCGTGTGGTCGAAAGCGATCTCGGCGCAGGGTACGGTGAAGGCAACGGCGGGCTCGGTGAACATCGAGGTGTCATGTGCGGGCGCGGTAGTTCATCCCGGTGATGTCGTTGTGGCCGACGTGGACGGAGTGGTGGTGGTGGCGCGCGATACCGCCGAAGAGGTTGCGCGGCTGGCGGAACAGCGGCTGCTAAAGGAGAAACGGAGTCGCGAGCGGCTGCGCACGGGCGAGCTTGGCCTCGACATGTACGGCCTGCGCGCCAAACTCGCGGAACTGGGAGTCCGGTACGTTGAGGATGCGGCCGGCATCGATGAGATGAAGAGGTAACGCTTATGGGAGAAATCGTGGCAGCGATGGCCACCGTTCACGCGCCCCAGTTGTTTACGCGTCCACCCGAAGAGGATCCCAGGCAACTCGACGCCGATGTGGCGGCCATGGGGCAGCTCGGCACAGTCCTGGATGAAACGAAGCCAGACGCGCTGGTCATCTTCGGCAGCGACCATCTGGAAACGTTTTTCCTGCAATCCGTGCCCACGTTCGCGGTGATCGCGGGAGAACGCGCCACCGCCGCATTTGCGGGCAGAAGCTACGCGCCGTTGATTCACCAGGCGCTGGCGGAAGACCTTCTCGACAAGCTGGTGCGCGCGGGATTCGACATGGCGTATTCGCAGGAGGCGCTGCTTGGGCACTCCTTCGCCGCGCCGTTCGAGTGGGTGCTGGGTACTCGCGATATTCCGGTGGTTCCCGTGTTTATCAACACGTATCTGCCGCCTCTGCCGAGCCCACGACGCTGCGCGGCCCTGGGCAAAGCAGTCGCCGAGATCATTGCATCGCGGCCCGAGCGCGTCGCTTTGCTGGCCAGCGGCGGGATGTCGCATTACCCGGGGACGTGGCGTTACTATCAACCGGATTATGCCTTCGATCAGTGGTGCATTGGAGAGCTCGAGAACGGCAACAGCGACTCCTTCCTGAACCTCACGGTGGAACAGCTCGACGAAGTCGGGAATACGGAAATGCTGCCGTGGGCGGCCGTGCTGGGCGCGATTGGCGAGCAGCACATGGAGCTGCTGACCTATCAGCCGACTTCGCATCACGGGCACGCCGTGGCGCGCTTCCATCCGGGCAAGCCGGCGGCGTCGAAGCCTCGTACGATGAACGAGTATCAATTCAGGAACGAAGGCTATGAATTCTATAAGCACCCGTCGCTCTCCTCGTACAAGCTGAACAAGCTGCTGTATGAGTCCCGTCACAAACCGGCGCTGCGGCAGCGGATGCTCCGGGACATGGATGCCGTGGGCGCCGAGTATGGATTGAATCCCGAAGAGATTGAGGCGCTCCGTCCACTCTCGCCCGATCCGCTGGTGAAGGTTGGCGCGCATCCGCTGGGCGCGCTCATGGCCGTGCATGTCCTGCAGGCGGACCGGCGCAAGATACAGGCCGCCGAAACGAAGGGGGCGGCGGCGGAATGAGCAGGCTGGCGAACCGCGTGGCGGTGATCACCGGAGGCGCGGAAGGGTTGGGTCGCGCGGCGGCGTTGCGGCTGGCCAGCGATGGCGCGCTCGTCGAGATTCTGGATATTCGGGATGCCACGCCGGCATGCGAGGAGATTCGCAAGGCCGGCGGTGCGGCGAATTCGATTCTCTGCGACGTCACAAACGAAGAACAGATCCAGCGCGCAGTCGAGCAGATTGAAGCGCGTCACGGACGCGTGGACATTCTGGTGAACAACGCCGGCATCCTCTCCGGCCGGTCGCCCTGGCACACGCTGTCGCGCGCCGACGTCGAACGCTACATCGACATCAACTACATCGGCTATTTTCTGGTGACCAAAGCGATGTATTCGCTCATCCGCAGGAGCAAAACACCGCGCGTCATCATGGTGGCGTCGCGAACGTATTTCCTTGCGAATCCCGGCCAGATGGCCTACGTCGCCAGCAAGGGCGCGGTGATGGGCATGACACGCGTTCTGGCGAAGGAAATGGGCGAGGAGGGGATCACCGTGAACGCCGTGATGCCGGGAATGGTGGCGACGCCGGGGACCGCGGCGCACTCGAAAGAGGAGGCGTTCGAGCGGGTGATGAACAACCAGGCCATCAAGCGGCGCGTTCAGCCGGAACACCTCGCGGCACTGATTGCGTTCATCGCCAGCGACGACGCCGAGATGATCACCGGCCAGACGATTCTCTGCGACGGCGGCGGGTATCTGCACTGACCATGGCCGGGCTGGCGGTCGGATTCATCGGTTTCGGCGAGGCTGGATTCCACATCGCGAAGGGTCTGCGGGGCGCTGGTGCTGACCGCATCACGGCGTACGACATTCATGCGCACACGCCAGGGCGGGGCGAACTGATCGAGCGTCGCGCGGATGAGGGCGGCGTCGCGCTGGCCGGGTCCTCGCGCGAACTCGCCGCCTCCTGCAGCATTCTGCTCTCCACGGTGACGGCAAGTTCCGCGCTCGAAGCTGCCGAGCAGACCACTCCGTTTCTCGAAACGCGCCACCTCTACGTGGACCTTAATTCCGTCTCCCCTGCCACCAAACAATCGATTGACGCAGCCGTTCGGGCTACTGGCGCGCGTTTTGTGGAAGGCGCCATTATGTCGCCGGTGCCGCAGCATGGTCATCGAGTGCCGATCCTGCTGGGCGGCGAAGGCGCTCCCGAATTCGCGGAGGCGATGACTCCCCTGGGCATGCGTCTGGAGGTTCTCGGCACCGATGTCGGCCGCGCTGCCGCCGTGAAAATGTTCCGCAGCATCGTGGTGAAAGGCCTGGAAGCGCTGCTGTTCGAGTGCGTGCTGGGGGCAAGCCGCTACGACGCCGAGAAGCGCGTGTTCGATTCGCTGGGCGAGACCTTTCCCGGCATCGACTGGGACAAGCTCGCGAATTATATGGTGGGCCGCGTCGTCGTGCACGGCGAACGCCGCGCACGCGAGATGGAAGAGGTGGCCGCCACGCTGCGCGCGCTGGGCATCGAACCGCTCATGGCCGAGGCTACAGCGCGACGCCAGGATTGGCCGGCGCAGCTCGGGTTGCGTGACAGATTCGGCGCAGAGGGGCCGCGTGACTACGCCGACGTGCTGCGCGAGCTGGAATCGCTCTCGCCCCAAACTTCGCGCGCAAGCTCGGTCACCAGCCGCAGCTTCAGTTCCTGATCCTTCTCCGTAATCTCGTTGCCTTCGATGGTCGAAGCGAAGCCGCACTGGGGACTTACCGCCAGCCGCTCCATGGGCACAAACCGCCCGGCCGCATCGATTCGTTGTTTCAATTCGTCCTTCTCCTCCAGCCGCGGATGTTTGGTGCTGACCAGCCCCAGCACCACGGTCCGATCTTCCGGCACGGTCGCCAGCGGCTCGAAACCTCCCGATCTGTCATCGTCGAACTCCAGCAGAAATCGGTGGAATCGTGAGTTTCGGAAAACCCGCGCGATCGGTCCATAGTCGCCCGACGCGTAGAAACGGCTCTGATTGTTACCGCGGCACAAATGCAGGCCGAAGACAATGCCGGGATGGTTGCCGATCACGGCGTTGTCCATCTCCACAGCAAGGTCGATGAGGCGATCGGGGTCGTTGCCCCGCTGCCGGTAGCCCGCGCGAATGTCGGGATCGAGCAGGGCGGCGTACTGGGGCGAATCGATCTGGACGTAGCGGCAACCGAGGCGTATCAGTTCCGTCACCTCGTCTTTCATGATGTCCACGATGTCGGCGAGATAGGCATCGATGGCCGGATAAGCGCCCGACGATTTCTCCGGATCGTAATACGCTGCAGCTTGTTGCGCGCTAATCATCGTGACCTTCGCCGGACGGTCCGTTCGTGCCCGCAAGTAGGTGAACTCTTCCGCGCACAGCGGACGCTTGCGGCGCAGCTTCGCGACCGCCACCGGCCGCTGCTGCACTATCTTCTCGCCGGCTTCGTTGCGGAACGGAATGGCCCACCCGCCGAGCTTGTCGAAGCCTTCCACGGCATCGATGAGATGACCGTAGAACGCATAGCGGCGCAGTTCGCCGTCGGTAATCACGTCCAGGCCGAGGCCGGTTTGCAGCGCCACCGCTTCGTCCACTGCGCGATCTTCGATTTTCTTGAACGTGGCGTCGTCCAGCTTTCCCGCATCATGTTGTTGTCGCGCCTCCTTCAGATACTGCGGGCGCAGAAGGCTGCCCACCACATCGCTGCGATATGTCAACGAAACCCTCCTTAACTCAGTCCTGACAGGCGAAATTTGCCGCGTCGTTTGGATCGCCGTGGCCCACGTACTCCGTGTGCCGCGGATATGGGCAAAGAGGGCGGCTTCTGCCCGGAAATGCGGCGCCGGTGGCGATCACCGACTCCGGCGCCTGGTCCTTCTCCACCCAGTCGACAATCGCCGTCAGCATGTCGAAGTGATCGAGCGTCGCGCTGCCGCCGCCACAATGCCCCATCCCCGGCACGAGATAAAGGCGGCTCCAGGTCTGCACCGGGTTGACGCCCGTGTCCCGCACCATCTTCTCGTAATATTCGAGCGTGTCCCATGGCGAGAACCACGGATCGCTCAGCCCGTGATAGAAGATCAGCTTCCCATGCGCGGCGAAGCTGCTCAGATTGGTCCACGTGCTGTCACCGAGCAGTCCGCTTGCGTTCCCCGCGATGCGCGCCGCCTCCTTCTGCAAGTCGAAGTCGGCTTTTCCGGCGGCAGTGGGCACGGGAATGGTCGGGCCGTAGAGCAGGCCCGGCAGGCCTTTGTGATCCCCCATTCCCACATCCCACGGAACGCCCGGATAGAGCTCGTCATCGTGGAGATTCTTCGGCCCGGCGAAGGCTTTCTTCAGCGCCTCGGCCTGGGTGGCGGTAAGGCAGCGGTCGGTCTTCGGTCCCTCGCAGACCAGCGCCGCCGGATCGAAGTCGCACGCGCGGTTGTTAAAGATCATGCCGTCGCGAAGGCCGTCTTTCGCGTCGCACTTTTCGAGCAGTGCATCGACGATGAGTTTGCGGTCGGCGTCAGACAGGAGGTCGGCTGGCTTACCAACAGCGCGCTTCCCGGCCGCCGCCGCGAACACCGAGCCGATGTAGCCGAGCGCGAGATTCGAATAGCCGGTGCGAATGGCCGGGTCACCGGAGACGATTCCGTCGAAGTATGACGGAAACCGCTGGGACATAATCATCGCCTCACGGCCTCCGGTCGAGCAGCCGGCGTAGTAAGAGTGCTGGGCAGGCCGGCCGTAGTACCAGGCGATCATCTCCTTCGCGAGCACGGCCACGCGGCCGATCGCCACGTAATAGAAATCGAGAGTCGCCTGCTGGTCGCGGAAAAAGCTGCCGTCGAACACGGCGCCCGTGTGCCCGCTGTCGGTGGAAACGACCGCGAAACCTCGCGCCAGTGCCGGCGCGTCTCCAACTGCTGCTATGCCCAGCGGCGGCGCGACCGAACCGTTCAGCCCGCCGCCTCCCTGAAAGAGAAACCGCCCATTCCACGTGTCCGGCAGCGCGATGGCAAAGCCGATGCCGTAGGTTTTGCCGTCAGCGCCGGTGCGCTCGTCGATTACGCCATCGACGCGGCAGTAAGCGGGAATGGCCACGCCAACTGTGCCCGGGAACATTGGTGAAATGCGAACCGTGTTGGGCGGGGCCGAGGGGATCGGGTCAGTTTTTTCAATCCGCAGATGCACGCCCCGCGAAGTGAATTGCGCCGAATCCGCGCACTTGTGGGCAGGCTGAGCAAGCGACAGAACCGCCGTCAGGACGAAAAGCAAACATGGCTTTGCCAGCATGGTCTCCTTACCTTCAGGCACGAAGCAACGAGCCTCCGGGGATCTCCTCGAAGCGGCGTCTCTCAAACGCCAGCGACACGCTCCTCCGCGCCATGCGCGAGTGCTCCCGTGTCACGGCTTCGGCGCGCGCGCCCTCCCGGTTGGCGATCGCATCCACGATGGCCCGATGCTGCCACAACGACATCACCAGCGCTTCGCGCCATTCATCCGACTCCGGCTCCGCGGCGACGAACGCATTCGGCGAAGCGAAGGGCAGGGTGAGAACCCGTTCCAAAGAACGGCGCAGCATCGCACTCCGCGACAGTTCGAGCAGGTCGCCGTGAAACCGCGAGTTGAGCACAGCATAATCACCGAGCGTCTCCACTCCGCCGCGCGGCTCGCGCAGCAGGGCCTCGGTCTGCTGGATGGATTCGCGCATGCCGGCGAGCTCTTCTTCCGATTCCAGCCGTTCGGCGGCGAACCGGGCGGCCGTGCCCTCCAGAACACCGCGCAACTCGATGGTGTCGATGATCTCCTGAATCGTGAACTCCCGCACCACGAACCCAACGGTGGGCCGGGCCTCCAGCAGTCCCTCGTTCTCGAGGCGATCGAGCACCAGCCGCAACGGCGTGCGCGACACGCCGAGCCGTTCGGCCAGCGGGATCTCGCGAATGCGTTCGCCGGGCTGGAAATCCCCGCGAACGATCATCTCACGCATACGAAACAGAGCTCGGAGCGTTTGCGATTCGCTTTCGGATGTGGTCATACGACGATTACCTCCGGCGCGTACGGCGTCGAGTACAACCGCTCAACTTGCGCGGCGCGCCTTCCGAGCACAGCGGCCTGGTTGATGGAGCCTTTGTCGGTGACTTCGCCGGCGTCGAGCGACGGCGCCTCGGTGAGAATGATAGCGCGCGCGATGCGATTCGAGCTGCCGGTGCTTTGCCGCGCGAAGTCGCGGAGCAGCGCTTCAAGAACGTCGCGACTGGCGCCGTCAGGGAATATCAGCGCGGTTACGTCGTCGCGATCGTGCCCGGCGATAACAACGTCTTTCACCCACGGCGCGGCATGCAGGATGAATTTCGCGCGCAGCGGTCCGACGCTCACCCATGTTCCCGTGGTCAGCTTGAAATCCTCCGCCAGGCGGCCGTCGAACAGAAAGCCCCGATTCGGATCGGCGGGGTCGAGGAAACGCAGCGCGTCGCCCATGCGATAATAGCCTTCCTCGTCGAATGCCGCGCGAGTTCGCTCACCTTCTCGCCAGAAACCCGGCGTAACGTTCGGTCCGCGCACACGTGCTTCGAGCTTCCCGTTGACAGGCGCCAGCTTCAACTCGACACCCGGCACTGGCAGACCCACCACGCCGGATCGTCTGTTGGCTTTGTCGGCGCACAGCGCAAACGGAGCCGTCTCGGTTGCGCCCAGCCCGGTGAGCATGGGAATGCGCGCACCAAGGGTTTCGACGGCCAGCCGGTCGAACTCGTCCCAGACGTGCTGGGGCAGGCCCGCCGCCGCGAAAAAAGCCATCCGCAGCCGCGAGAAGAAGTGCTCGCAAAACGCCGGATTCGCCGCCATGTGCTCCACCAGCAGCTCGTAGCCTTTTGGAACGTTGAAGTACACGGTTGGCGCGATCTCGCCGAGGTTTCGCAGGCTTTCATCAAATGCGCCAGGCATGGGCCGGCCGTGATCGAGGTACATGGTTCCGCCGTTGTAGAGCACCAGACCGAAGTTATGGCTGCCGCCGAACGTGTGGTGCCACGGCAGCCAGTCGCAGATGAGCGGCGGCTCGTCGGCGAAAAACGGAAACACCGCGCGCAGCATTTCCTGGTTGCTGCAGAGCATGCGATGCGTGGTGATGACGCCCTTGGGGATGCCGGTGGAACCGGAGGTAAAGAGGATCTTCGCGACGGTATCCGCATCGGCGCTGCCAGAATCCACGAGCGGCGCAGCCGAGACGAAGCTGTCGAGCAGTTCCACGTTCCGCCCACGAGGCGGATTCTCGCAAACCACCAACGGCGTCTCGGCGGGGACCACCTCTTCAATCGCCCGCGCGAACTGTGCGCCATCAGAGGCGAACACCAGCCCCGGCGTCAGCAGGTCGAAGATGTGCCGCAGCCGGTTCAGATCCGAAGAGACCAGCGAGTAAGCGGGCGAAATCGGCGCGTACGGGATCCCGGCGCACATCGCGCCGACGGCGAGGATCGCGTGCTCGACACTGTTGCCGGAAAGAATCGCGACAGGGCGATCGGGCGTGAGCTGGCGATCAGCCAGTGCGCGGGCCACGCGGCGCGCCTCACTACGAAACTCAGCGTAGCTGATTCGCCGCCACCCTCCCGCTGCATCGCGCTCGGCAAGGAAAGTCGTTTTCGGCGCGTGGTCCGCCCACTCGTCAAGCCGATCCGTCAGCCTTATCGGGTACGGTCCGAGCCGAAGATCCGGAGTTATATAGGTGGCTCCGCTTGCCGAGCACTCACTCTCCACACTCCAGGAGGCGACGTTGAGGAAGCGCAGCGAGCAGGCATCCTGCATGCAGCGAGGCCACATATCCAAGCGGCTATCCACGCATGATACAATACAGCGGTTGTTTTTGCATGCAAAATGAATGAACGCCGCTGAGCTGATCGCAATCGACACCCACGTCCACCTAGAACCAGAAGACGCAAATCAGGCGGCCGATGCCGCCGCGAAGAAGTACTTTGGCGAAAGCGGAGCCCCACGCGACCGCAAGGGAATGGCCGAATACTACCGTTCGCGGAAGATCGGCTGCGTCATCTTCCCGGTGGACGAAAAGCTCACCGGCAAACCGCAGGTCCCAAACGACGTGGTCGCGGAATTCGCCGCCGAGAACGCGGACATCATAATCGCGTTCGCGAGCATCGATCCAACGCGCGGCGCGGACGCCGTGCGCGAGGCGAAACGACTGGTGGCCTCCGGCACAATTCGTGGGCTGAAACTCCACCCACCCCTCCAGCAGTTCTTCCCGAACGATCGCATCGCCTATCCGCTATACGAAGTCTTCGCGGAAGCCCGTTTGCCAGTGCTGTTTCACACCGGCCACAGCGGCATTGGTACGGGCATGCCCGGCGGCGGAGGCGTCCGGCTGAAGTACGGCAACCCGATGTACATCGACGACGTGGCGGTGGACTTCCCGGAAATGCCCATCATCCTTGCGCATCCGTCGTTCCCCTGGCAGGATGAGGCGATCTCGATCTGCCTGCACAAACCGGAAGTCTACATCGACCTGTCAGGCTGGTCGCCGAGGTACTTCCCGGCGAACCTGATCCAGTATGCGAACACGCTGCTGAAGCACAAGGTGCTGTTCGGCTCGGACTATCCGCTCATCACGCCCGACCGCTGGCTGGCCGACTTCGCGAAGATCGACATCAAACCCGAAGTTCGTCCGCTGATCCTGAAGGAGAACGCGCGAAAGCTGCTTTGTTTATCATGAATCGACTCGTTGCTCTGACGCGGCGCGATGGTGTGGGCGTGATCACCATCGACAATCCGCCGGTGAACGCGCTCAGCCGCGCGGTGGCGGAAGAGATTGGGACATGCCTGGCAGAGGCGTCGAGCGATTCAGAAACTCGCGCCGTGGTGCTCATCGGCGCCGGCCGCACCTTTGTCGCGGGGGCCGACATCAACGAGCTTCAGAAGGCCGAGCTGCCCGAACTGCACAGCCTGCTCCTCTCCTGCGAGAATCTTCCGAAGCCTCTGGTGATGGCCATCCACGGAACCGCGCTGGGCGGAGGTCTGGAACTGGCCATGGCGGGCCACTATCGCATCGCTGTTGCCGGCGCGCAGGCCGGACAGGCGGAGGTGAATCTCGGGATCATCCCCGGCGCCGAGGGGACACAGCGTCTGCCGAGGCTGGCCGGTGTCGCGCGAGCGCTGGAGATGTGCGTGACGGGTGCGCCGATCAGTGCGCAGGAAGCCCTCGCTGCCGGCATCATCGACAGGATCGTGACGGGCGATCTGCTGGAGGGTGCGATCGCGTTTGCCCTCGAAGCCGCGTCTTCCGGCGGGCCGTGGCCGAAAGCCAGCGCGCGCAATGAGAAACTGGGCACTCCCGACGAGAACGCCCCGCTGTTCGCGGCGGCGCGCGAGCAGGCGAGCCGCGTGAGGCGCAATCAGACTGCGCCCCTGAAGGCTATTGAAGCGATTGAAGCGGCCACCACGCTTCCGTTTACCGAGGGCTCCCGCCTGGAGCGCGGTTTATTCGCCGAATGCCTCGGGTCCGCGCAGGCGCGTGCGATGATGCACGCTTTTTTCGCCGAGCGCGAAGTGGCTAAAGTGCCGGGGATCGACAAAAGCACGCCGGTCCGCGAGATTGCTTCAGGTGCCATCGTCGGCGCGGGTACCATGGGCGGCGGCATCGCCATGGCATTCGCCAACGCCGGCATTCCTGTTCGCATCACCGACAACGATTCCGCCGCGCTCGAACGCGGCATGACGACGATTCGTCGAAATTACGAAAACTCCGTTCGCAAAGGCCGCTTCCCGCATGAGGCGATGGAGCAGCGGATGTCACTGATTCGTCCGCAACCGGGCTACGATGGCTTCGGCAAGGCCGATCTGATCGTCGAGGCGGTCTTCGAAGATCTCGCGCTGAAGAAGTCGCTTTTTACCTCGCTGGACGCCATCGCGAAACGCTCCTGCATCCTTGCCAGCAACACATCGACACTGAACATCGATGAACTCGCCTCCTCCACGTCGCGTCCGGCCTCGGTCGTCGGCCTGCACTTCTTCAGCCCCGCAAATGTGATGCGGTTGGTCGAAATCGTCCGCGGCAATTCCACGGGAGCCGATGTCATCGCTACGGCCCTGGCGCTGGCGAAGAAGCTGAAGAAAGCCGGCGTCGTGGTGGGCAACTGCCCCGGTTTCGTCGGCAATCGCATGCTGCTGCCCTATATGCGCGAGGCGCAGTTCCTCGTCGAAGAGGGCGCAACGCCGTGGCAGGTGGATCAGGCTCTGTACGACTGGGGCATGGCAATGGGGGTTTTCGCCGTTGACGACATGGCTGGCATCGACGTGGCCTGGCGTGTCCATCAGGCGCACAAACACCTGCGAAAACCGGGCCAGCGGACGCCGCTCGTTCTCGACAAGCTCTACCACATGGGCCGGCTGGGCCAGAAAACCGGACGCGGCTGGCATCGCTACGACGAGAATCGCAAGCCCTCGCCCGACCCCGAAGTGGAGGCGCTCATCGAACAAACCGCTCGCGACGCCGGGATCGAACGGCGCGCGATTGGCGAACAGGAGATCGTCGAACGCTGCATCTACGCTCTGGTGAACGAGGGTGCGCGCATTCTGGAAGAGGGCTTCGCGCTCCGCGCCGGCGATATCGACACGATTTACCTGACCGGCTACGGCTTCCCGATTTATCGCGGCGGACCCATGTGGTACGCGAGCGAGGCCGGCTTCGCGGAAGTGCATCGTCGCATCTGCGAGTTTCACCAGGGCGACGGCGAGTTGTGGCAACCCGCGCCATTGCTGACGCGCCTGACGAACGAGGGGAAGAATCAATGGCCCGCGTAGCGCTCGCGCTGATCTTCGCGGTTGCCGCGGCGGCTCAGTCGCCCGTGCCGCCGCTGCTCCGCAATCCGATGAGGAGTTCGAGCAGTCTGTCGATTTCAGGCTGATCGCGAAGATAATAGCGCGCCCGCGAAGCCGGCTTGCGGCCGATCCGCACGGCCACGACATCAACGGCCAGAGCGAAGGCGTCCTCGTCGTTATCGTCGTCGCCCACGTACAGAACGCAATTGCAGCCCACGCGCTCGCGTTCGATCATGAGCGCCGTTCCTTTGTGGGGCGCGCCTGCGGGCACAATATTCACCACCTGCTTGCCACCGAATACCCGCGCCTGCCTCAGCTTGCGCACCGCCGCAAAAATGCTTCGCCTGGCTTCGCTCTTGCGGATTGCCTGGCGGTAGTGGACTGCCAGCGAGCGGCCTTTGTTCTCGACCCACACCCCAGCGACGGGCGCGAGAACCGGAGCGAGCTCCATTGCCCATTCCTCGACCTCCGGCATTACTTCGCGAAGAGGACTCCCGGCGTCAGCGCCATGGTTGCCAATGGCGCGCGTCACTCCCGTACCAGCCAGCCTCCCGAGAAGATCCCGTTTCGCTCGACCGGAGATGACAGCACAAGGGTAGAGTGCAGCCAATTTGGCCAGTAACCGGCGTGTCGCCGCTCTCATTCGCGCCTGCTCGGGATGAGCAACGATTGGCGCAAGCGTTCCGTCGTAATCGAAGGCGCAGAGCGTTTTCTCCGCTGCGAGGCGCGTCGCCACGCTGTGACAGGCCCGGGAGAGGAAGTAGCGCATGCGGTCAGGCCCTGCATTCACAGACGCGCGAGCAGTTCCTTCAGAAACGTCCAGAATGAGGCGACGGAAGGAATGTCCACACGCTCCTCGGGGCTGTGCGGGCTGACGATTTCCGGGCCGAAGGCGATCATCTGCATGCCCGGATATTTCTCGCCGATGACGCCGCACTCGAGACCGGCGTGCATGGCGATCAGGCGGGCCGGTTTCCCCAGCGCCGCCTCGTGCGCGGCTTTCGCCTTGTGGACGATGTCGCTTTCGGGCTCGGGCTTCCACCCCGGATAACCCCCGGCGATCTCGATCTCGAAGCCGGCGAGACGGAGCGCGGTCTGAACCGCACGGCCGGCGGCGAACCGCGCGCTGTCGATGGCGCTGCGCTGCAGCGTGGCGATGCTGACGCGTCCGTTCTCAATCGCGATGGTTCCGACGTTGGTGGAGGTCTGCACCAGACCCACGATTTCCGGACTCATGGCGATCACGCCGTTGGGAATGGCGACGAGGAGATCGACGATGCGCGCGGCGTCCTCCGGGGCGACGACGTCGGCCGGTGTATCGGCCGGCTCGACCAGAGCGTCCACGCCGGGATCGGCTGACCCCAGTTCGTCGCGGACTTCGCGCGCTGCTGACTGGACCGCGGCGCGCACTTTTTGTTCATTCGACGGGTCGATGAGCAGGATCGCCGACGCTTCCCGCGGGATTACGTTGCGCATCACGCCGCCGTTCATGCCCGCCAGCGCGAAATCCACCTGTTCGCGCAGCGTCTGCAAAATGCGCGCGAGAATCAGAATCGCGTTGCCTCTGCCGCGATGAATGTCCACACCCGAGTGGCCGCCAAGCAGGCCGGTGACCTGAATGCGCAGGGCGCGTGCGTGGCGCGCCGGGCGGCGGACGACGGATGAATGGGCGTTGGTGTTGAGGCCACCGGCGCAGCCGATACACAACGTATCCTGCTCTTCGTTGTCGAGGTTGAGCAGGTACTTCGCGTGGAGGACGCCCGGCGGGAAGTTCCCCGCGCCAGTGAGTCCGGTTTCCTCGTCGATGGTGAACACGAACTCGAGCGGGCCATGGGCGATGTCAGTGCTTTCCATGGCCGCCAGCGCCGCGGCCACGCCGATGCCATTGTCCGCGCCCAGAGTGGTTCCGCGGGCTTTCAGCCAGTCGCCGTCGCGATAAACAGGAATGGGGTCACGAGTGAAATCGTGCGCGACGTTCTGATCCTTCACGCAGACCATATCGAGATGGCTCTGCAGCGCGGCGCATTCGCCTTGTTCCCTGCCCGGCCGGGCGGGCTTGCGCACAACCGTGTTACCGGCGGCATCGACGGTGGATTCGAGGCCAAGGCGCGCGGCCTGTGCCAGGACGTACTCGCGGGCGGCGGCTTCATTCCCCGAACCGCGCGGGATTTTCGCGATAGCGTCGAAATGCTTCCAGATTTCGTGCGGCTCAAGTTTTGCCAGTGCAGGGGTCATGTTTGCCTCTGGCATCCACTCTACCAGGTCACTGACGACCCCGTGCAGAACCTGTAACGTTACCTCACTGGACACATCAATGGCATGGGACTTGCAATGTCAAACAGCGGGCCCAGGAATTGGGCCGGCGAAAGGGAGGTTAACCAGGTTACTATGTCGTACGAACTTACAAACACCAGGCGGTTCGGCGGTGACTGGTGCGGCCGGGTTACCGCGTTGTTAGTTGCGTTCTCCGTCCTCTGTTTTCAGAGTGTTCGTGCTGAAGACAGGAACAAACACCACGATGCTTTCATGTCCGGCGACCCCGGGGAAGCCCGCATTGCCCGAGCGGTTCGCCACGAGCTGCTCATGCTCCCGTACTACGGAGTCTTTGACGACCTCGCCTTCAACGTCGAGGGCGACACCGTGACTCTGGAAGGCGCGGTAGTGAATCCCGTGTTGAAGAGCGACGCGGAAGGAGCGGTGAAGCACATTGAAGGCGTGGAACGCGTAGTGAACAACATCCAGGTGCTCCCGCCGTCTCCAATGGACGACCAGATCCGAAGGGCCGAATACCGCGCGATATACGGCGATCCGGCGTTGAGCACACGCTACGGCTTCCGCGCCGTGCCGGCCATTCATATCATCGTGAACGGCGGACACGTGATGCTGGAAGGTGTGGTGGCAAACCAGGCAGACAAGAACATCGTCAACGTGCGCGCCAACGGCGTGCCGGGCGTCTTCTCGGTGCAGAACAATCTGGTAGTGGAAGGCAGCTGATTCGCCGCCTACTGGCGCTCCACCACGATCACGTGAAATGTGCCGGGTTTCGGTTGCATCCGTTGCCGCTGACCTGACACCGCGGGCGCCTGTTCGAGTTCCGCTGTAGGAAGGAACAGGCGCTTCGTCTTCTGATCGATGGCCATGGTCTTCGCGCCGACTTCGGTTTTGATGTCGCCGACGGACTCGTATTCGTCCGCGCTCTTCTGGCGGATGACGGAGACGGTTCCGTCCCAGTTGGAACAAAAGATCAGTTTGTTGTCGGGGTCGAAGGCGACGGCGTCCACGCGCGCGCCGATCGGAAGCGTCGTGATCACTTTGCCGGTGGCGGCGTCCATCACCGCCATCACCTGGCTGCGGCACCCGATAAACAGACGTTCGTGCGGCGCATCAATGGCCAGGCCCGTCGGCGTTTTGCAGCCAGTGATCGGATACTTCTGTTTCACGGTGAGGCTTTTCGGATCGAAGGCGACCACCATGGCTTCTTCCTCGAGATTGACGAAGCCGGAGCCTTTGCCGTCGATGACCGCGGCTTCAGCGCCGCCGCCCAGCGCCACTTTGCCGATCACCGATTCCTTCTCCGGATCGATGGCGGTGATCTCCGCCGCGTCTCCGTGGCAAACGAGGATGCGGTTGTCGCGGGCATCGTAGAAGACGAAGTCCGGGTCTTTGTCTACGGAGATCTTTTTCAGGGTCTGGAACGTGTTGGTGTCGAAGACCGACACGGTGGCTTCGCGGCCATTGGTGGTGAATCCGCGATGCAGAGCAGGGACGATGGCGATGCCATGGACGCCCGGAGTGTTCTCCACCTTACCGAGCACGTTGCCGGAGTCGGCGGCGAGCACGGCGACGTCGGTGCCGTGCGAGACATAGAGACGGTTCGAAGAGCTGTCGAAGGTGATGTAGTCGAAGTAGTTCAAGTCGCCGGGCACGGGATACTTCGTGGCAACGCGGAAACCGGGGGCATCGGCGGCATGGCCGAGCACGCCGAGAGTGACGATGGCGAAGAGTGGAGCGAGTTTTTTCATCGTGGGGTCCTTGAAATAGTTTAGTCGCCGGCGGCGCTTAGCTTGTGGAGTTCCGCCTGGCATCGCTCGGAACGAGGCGCGAGGCCGCAGGCGATGCGCATGTGGTCAAGCGCGGCCTTTCGCTGCCCGAGTTTCGCGTAGGCGAGCGCCAATTCGAATTGCGAGACGTAGTCGTCGGGGGCAAAGGCAAGAACTTTCTCAAGGCAGACCCGGGCGTCGGCGGGCCGGTTCCTCTCAACGTACAAGACACCGAGATCGCGGCGGGCGAGGGTGTTCTGTGGATCGGCGGCGAGGACTTGATGCAGCAGCGAAGCGGCATGGGTGAGATCGCCGCGATTGGTAGCCGCGTCGGCCTTTTCATAGAGGTGCAGCTCGTTGAGACGGTCCCTGGGATCGGGCAGCGAACCGATGGCACGACGACGCGGTCCGCGAGAGAGATAACCGAGGGAACGCAGCACGGCGGCGGTTTGCGTCGATTCGGGCGTTCCCGAAGAATCGCGCGCAATGGCGGGATAGCGGGCAAGGAGACGCGACATCTCGGCACGCAACACCTGGGCGTCGGCAGCACGCGCGCCGATGAGGTTGTGCATTTCCTGCGGGTCGCGCTGCAGGTCGTAGAGCTCCGGATGTGGCGCATCGATGTACTTGAGTCCGCCACTGCGCAGGGCTCGCAGCGGCGACCAGCCGAACGCATTGTAGACGTAGAACGTCTCGCTGTAGACGGGGTGCTGCGCGTGCCCGAGCAGGCTTGACCCGACGAATTGCGTGGGAGCGGGAATGTGCAGAAAATCGAGAATCGTCGGTGCGACATCGATGAGGCCGACGGTCCGATCATCGCGCGCGGCGAGAGGATGCACGCCCGAGGGCCAGTGCACGATGAGGGGGATGTGCAGGGTACTCTCGTAGGCGAACGCGCCGTGGGTTTCTTCGCCATGCTCTCCGAGGCCTTCGCCATGATCGGAGACGAGGATCACGAGAGCGCGATCCCACCAACCGTCGCGAATGAGCGCCTGCCGGAATGATGCGATCGCCCGATCGACGTAGGCGAGTTGGGCGTCGTAATCGGAGCTGCCCGGAGGGCGGCGAAAGCTGGAAGGCGCGTTGTACGGCGCGTGCAGATCGAAGAGATGAACGAAAGCGAACACAGGCTGGCCGCGCCTGGCAGCGAGCCAGCTCCCGGCTGCATGCACAACAATGTTGCCGTCGCGGCGGTCGCGGATGGCGAGCGGGTTGCGCTGGGCGCCAACGAAGAAGATCTCTCCCGACAGCGGGGAAAAGGCTTCGAAGCTGAAGGGACTGTCGTATTCGTCAAAGCCGCGATTGAGTCCGAGCTGCCGTTCGAGGAACACGCTGCCGATGAACGCCGCCGTTTGATAGCCGTGTGCATGCAGCACGCCGGCGAGCGTTTCGAGGTTGGCTGGCACTTCCTCAGCGTTGACCTCGACGCCGGTCTGAAAGGGATACGTGCAGGTCAGCAGCGACGTGTGCGAAGGCAGGGTCAGCGGCACCTGGACGTCCGCGGAAGTGAAGAGCGTAGCGCCTTCGGCGAACCCGTCAACGCCCGGCGTAGGCACTCGGTGACTGCCGTAGACGCCGACGCGATCCGCGCGCAGGGTGTCGATGGAAATCAGGATGACCGGGGTCTGTGCGCCGCTGATCACGCTGGCTGCGTAAACGGCGAGCACTGCGAGTTTCGCCGGCGCGGGCGACCAGGCGACCATAGTTCTAATGATGTCACCGGTGCTCGCCTACATCGGGCCAGGCGCGGGATTCGCGTTTTTCGGTTCCTTTCTGGGCGCGCTCGCGTCCGTAGTCATGGGTGGCGTGTCACTGCTGTTGTGGCCGTTCCGTACGGCTGTCGCGGTACTGCGCCGCGGGCGCGGATACAGCAGGGCGCGAGTGCAGCGCCTGATTTTTCTCGGGCTCGACGGCCTCGACCCGGGACTGACTGAACGGTTCCTGGCCGAAGGCAAATTGCCGAATCTCGCTCGGCTAAAAGAGCAGGGGTCGTACCATAGGCTGCGCACTACGTTTCCGGCGCTCTCGCCGGTGGCGTGGTCCACGTTCGCCACAGGCGTGCATCCGGCCAAGCACAACATCTTCGATTTTCTGAATCGCAGCCTGAAAAGCTATGTGCCGGAGCTGTCGTCGGCGAAGGTGGGGCGGGCGCGGCGCGTATGGCGGGTGGGGCGGTGGCGGGTTCCGCTGGGCCGGCCGGAGGTCGAATTGCGCCGAAAGAGCCGGACATTCTGGAAACTCCTGAGCGAGCGGAATATTCGCAGTACTATTTTGCGGGTGCCCATCACGTTTCCGCCGGAGCGCTTCGACGGCCATCTGCTGTCAGCAATGTGCACACCGGATTTACGGGGCACGCAGGGGAGTTTCTCGCTATACAGCACCGCCGAGGGAGCAGAGAGAAAGTTGAAGCGCGAAGGGGAGTGGCTCTGCTCCGAGCTGGAGGGACCGCCGGATGAGTTTCACGAGGGCGGACAGTCGCTGACGATTCCGTTTCGCTTGCGCTCGCGCGGCGGAGAGATTGTGCTCGAGATCGACGGTAGCCGGCTTTCGCTGCGGCCGGGCGAATATTCTCCGTGGATTCGACTTTCATTTCATGCCGCCCCGGGCACGCGGATTCGCGGCATTGCGAGGTTTCTGGTGACGGCCAGCAAACCTGACTTTTCCCTGTATGTGACGCCGGTGCAGATCGATCCGGAAGCGCCGGCGCTGCCCATCAGCCACCCACCACACTACGCCGCGTACCTGGCAAGGTTGCTGGGGTCATTCGCAACTCTGGGCATGGCGGAGGACACGTGGGCGCTGAACGAAGGCGCCATCGACGAGGCGGCTTTTCTCGATCAGGCGTGGATGACGCTGGCCGAACGCGAGGCGATGTTCGAAAATGCGCTCGCGCATACGCGACGCGGAGTGATAGCCTGCGTATTCGATACAAGTGACCGCGTGCAGCACATGTTCTTCCGGCATCTGAATGGCGCGGGCGACGCCCGATGGCAGGGTACCGTGGAGGAGTTGTATGTGCGCATGGACGCGTTGGTGGGGAAGGCGACACGGAGCTTGGACGACCGGACGGTGTTGATGGTCTTATCCGACCACGGCTTCTGCCACTTTCGCCGCGCGGTGAATCTGAATTCGTGGATGCATCGGAACGGATATCTGGCGCTGCGCGATGGACGAGCCGAGAGCGGTCGTTATTTCGAGGGCGTGGATTGGAGCCGCACGCGCGCATATTGTCTCGGCCTGAGCGGACTCTACCTGAACCTGCGCGGGCGCGAGGCGCAGGGCATCGTGGCGCAGGGCTCTGAAGCAGAGGTGCTGAAGGCCGAGTTGATCGCAAAGCTCTCCGGATTAAGAGATGAAGAGTGCGGCGAGGTGGCGATCCGCAATATCTATGCGACGGACCGGCTCTATCGCGGCCCCTATCTGGATGCGGCGCCCGATCTTATCGCCGGGTTCAATGCGGGCTATCGGATTTCGTGGGAAGCGGCGGTCGGGCAGGTGACCGCGGATGTGATCACCGACAATCGGAAAGCATGGAGCGGGGATCATTGTGTCGATCCGCTTCTGGTGCCCGGTGTTTTGTTTTGCAGCCGGCGGATTGAAGACGCCGATCCGGGAATTGAAGACATGGCGCCGACAGCGCTGGATTTATTTGGATTGGACGTGCCGGAATGGATGGACGGAAAGCCGCTGTTGCCCTCGCCCTTGTCCTGACGGCGTGTGGCCCCTCGGGAAGCCGGGCGCATGGCCGTAAGGCGATCGTTCTGGGAGTCGATGGCATGGACCCGGGGTTTCTGGAGCAGCACTGGGACGCCTTGCCGAATCTGCGGCGACTGCGCGATCAGGGTGGGATGCTTCGTCTGGCGACGACGACACCACCACAAAGTCCGGTGGCGTGGGCGACTTTCATCACGGGACTCGATCCCGCTCAGCACGGCCTCTTCGATTTTGTGCTTCGCGACCCGGCAACGCTGCAGCCGATTTCGTCGATGGGGCAGACGCTGGAGCCAGCGCATCACCTGGACATCGGCCCGCGGACTTTTCCGCTGAGCGCCGCGCGAGTTCGGACGTTTCGGCGCGGGCGTACGTTCTGGGAGATTCTGGAGCAGCACGGGATTCCGGTCACCATCATGCGCATGCCGACCAACTACCCACCGGAAGAGCACGCGGGCGAGGCTCTCTCGGGGATGGGCACACCCGATCTGGAGGGCACATTCGGAACCTTCACTTACTACACCGACGATCCCGGCGAGACGGCGCGCGCGGTGTCAGGAGGACGCATCGTTCCGGTAACCGCGGAGCGCGGGCGCGTGATTCTGCCGGTGCAGGGGCCGCCGAATGCTCTGCGGCGCGATCACCGGCCGATGGGCATCGACATGATCGCCGCTATCGATCCGGATCAAGCGGTGGCCCGCTTTCAGATCGGCGGCCAGCAGTTCATCCTGCGGGAAGGCGAATGGTCGCCATGGGTGCGGGTGCGTTTCCCGTTGATCGAAGGCGTGCGCAGCGTTGCCGGGATGTTTCGAGTCTACGCGCGGCAGTTGCATCCGGCGATTCACATTTATCGATCGCCCCTGAACGCCGATCCGTCCGATCCGGCGCTGCCCATCTCGGCGCCGTCCAGCTTTTCGCTTGAGCTGGCGCGACACGCCGGGCCTTTCCACACGCAGGGAATTGAGGAGGATACTTCGGCTTTACGCCAGAATGCTATCGATTTACCGGAATACCTCGAGCAGAGCCGGTATGTCGCGAAGCAACATCGCGCCCTTCTGCGCGAATGCCTTCGCCGCTTCCACGACGGTCTTCTGTTTTTCTATTTTTCGGAGACCGACCAGGATTCGCACGTCCTGTGGGGCGCGCACGACGGCGAACTGCTGAAGACATATCAGAGCGTGGACAGCGCCCTCGGCGATGTTTTCAGAGCCGAGCCAAACGCTACGATCATGGCTATGTCCGATCACGGCTTTTCCAGCTTTCGACGGAGCTTCAATCTGAACTCCTGGCTGCGCAGTGAAGGATTTGACTCGAAAGCGTATGGGCTGGGTCTGAACGCTCTGTATCTTCGGAGGGGAGATCGTGCCGCGCTCGCGGAGATTCGCCGGCGTCTGCTGGAGTTTCGCGATCCGGAGACGGGCGAGCGGGTGATTCAGGATGTGACAACCGTGGGGCCGACGACAAGCCCGTACGCGCCCGATCTGATTGTCGGCCCCGCGCCGGGATACCGGATTTCGTGGGAGAGCGCGCTCGGCGAGTCGTCGGCAGCCATTCTGGAAGACAACACTGACGCGTGGATTGCCGACCACTGCATGGCCGCGAAGGCGGTGCCGGGATCGCTGCTGGGCACGCGGCGGTCACGCGTTGCAGACCCCGCATTGAAGGATCTTCCGGTTACGATTTTGTCCCTGTTCGGCGTGAGCGCGCCCGCGGAGATGACCGGTCGCGATATATATCGGTGAGGCATGGCAAAATCGATAAAGATCGCAAGCGAGACCTGGCGGCGCATTGAGGAATGCGCGAAGAAGGCGGGCTACAGCTCACCCGGGGAACTGGTGGAGAACGCGATTGCGAAGGAGCTGGCGCGGGTGGAAGAGCAAGACGCGCGCGCGGAGGCCGAAGCCCGGACAGAGGTGGAGCGGCGGCTGAAGGGCCTCGGATATCTCGAATGAACCTCGGGAATCTCGCATGAGATTATTGAGCCTCGCGACGATCGCATTCCTGTGCGGCGTGGGGACGGCGGCGGTATACCGGCGCTTCATGAATCGCGATGCCACGAGCCGTGCGCTGAAGCGGCTGATCGCACATTTGCAGGAGATTCGGCTGTACGCGGATGAGCCCGCTCTGATCTGGCGCGCACAAATCGCGGCGCTGCGCGAAAGCGCGCGGTTGTTCGTCACGATGATGAAGCCCTCGCTGATGGTAGTGCTGCCGATGGTGTGGCTTCTGGTGCAGTTTGACGCGGGTTTCGGACATGCGCCGCTGCCGCTCAACGAGCCGGCCATCGTGACCGTTCATCTGGCGCGCGAGCTGAACGCCGGTGACGCGGCAACAACGCTGACCGCACCGCCGGAGATCGCCGTCGAGACGCCGCCGGTGCGGGTGCTGGCACAGCGCGAGATCAGTTGGCGGGTGCGGCCCGTAGGCGCCGTACACGGCTCAGCGGTCGTGCAAATTGGTGAGGGACATTTCGCGAAATCGATTGCCGCGGGGCCCGACTGGCGGTGGGTGTCGCCGTGCCGATTCCGGCGAATTCTCGCGCTGGCGATACATCCCTGGGATGGCCGGCTTCCCGCGGGTGATGTGAAATGGATCTCAACAGGCTACCCGGAGGCGCCATGGCTCGGTTGGTTTCTCGTTTTCTCAACATTGGGCGCGGCTTTCGAACTGTGGCGGCGCTAGCTGGGGCGCTGGCCGCGTTGCTCGCGCTGGCCGCCCAGCCGAAGCCGCAGTCATTTCACTTCGAGGTCCTCGGCGACCGGACCGGCGAGGCGCAGCCGGGCGTGTACGAAGAAGCGTGGCGCGAGGCGGCGGCCGACAAACCAGCGTTCGTGATCACGGTGGGAGACACCATTCAGGGCGGCGACGACCAGACTGCGCGCACGGAATGGAATGCCGTACAGCAGATGCTGAAACCGTGGCGCCGATTTCCGCTCTACCTCACGCCGGGCAATCACGACATCTGGTCGGCGGAATCGGAGGCGCTGTTTCGCGAGTACGCGCATCATCCGCCGCACTACAGTTTCGATTACGGCGACGCGCATTTCACGATACTCGACAACAGCCGCACCGACCAGTTCTCCGCCGAGGAGCTGGAATTTCTCGAAAAGGACCTGAAGGCTCACACCGCGCAGCCGGTGAAGTTCGTCGTTTCACATCGGCCGTCGTGGATTCTGAACGCCTTCCTGGGCAACTCAGACTTCGCCGTCCAGCAGCTCGCGACGAAGTACGGCGTGCATTTCGTGATCGCCGGCCACCTGCACGAGATGCTGCACACGGACCTCGATGGCGTCGAATACGTGTCCATGGCCAGTTCCGGCGGGCATCTGCGGGCGTCGAAGAAATATGAGGACGGCTGGTTCTTCGAGCACACGCGCGTGGATGTCAACGGCAGCACCGTTCACTTCGAGATCCACGAGCTGCGCCCGCCGTATGGACAAGGGCGTGTGACTGAACTGCGCGACTGGGGAATTACGGGGCTCGTCAGCGCTGCGCGTCAGTAGCGCTGGCCTTCGGAAGATTCGTCGCCAGCTCGTGTTCAAAGCTCACCGGCGCGTTGTAGTAAAGGATACGGCCGCAGCTTTCGCAGAACATCAGTTGATCGCCGCGGCGCAGATCCTGAAGGAACTGCGGGCGCAGGCTGATCTGGCAACCGGTGCAGCGACCTTCCACGGCTTCCACCGCCGCCGTGGCGCCCCACTTCTTTCGCTGGCGCTCATATGCTTTGTTCAGCTTCGGATCGAGCCGGGCCGCGGCTTGTGCGCGGTCGGCCTGCAATTCGGCGAGCCGTTTCCTGTCAGCTTCCGTTTTCAGCCGCGCTTCCGCTTTCTCGGCTTCCACGTTGGCCTTCTCGGCCTTCAAAGCTGCCTCCGCCGTCTTCACGTTTGCGTCGAGCGGCTCGGACTCGGCCATGAGATCAAGCATGCGATCTTCCGCTTTGCGGATCGCGTTCGCGCAGAAGTCGATTTCGTTCTGAAACGCGCGGTATTGCTCGTTCGTCTTGGCTAGCAGCATCTGGTCGCGGAGTTTGGAGATCTTCTGCTCCTGCGTTTTGTTGTCGTCTTCAAGAGAGCGGCGCTCTTTCTGGTTGGCGGCGAGGGCGGCGCGGTCGGCTTCCAGACGGCGGTTGTGCGCATCCAACGCTTTTTCGATTTCCGCGATGTGGCGGGGAAGAGCGGCAATGACCTTCTGAAGGTCGTCAATCTGCGCATCCCGGGATTGCAGACGCGTGACCAGCTCCATTTCTGCGGTCATGAACTCCTCGATTTTAACAGACGGGCCAGCAACAAAACGGCCAGCTCTGCCTTATACCGGCGTTGCCTTGTGTACGGAAGGTGAGGAATCATGGAATCTGCCCATGGCCGAGATCCCATTCGATTCGCTTCTGCTGGTCTCTTTCGGCGGCCCGGAAAAGCGGGAGGACGTGATTCCGTTCCTGGAGAACGTGCTGCGCGGGCGTCCCGTGCCGCCTGAGCGAATGCTCGAGGTGGCTGAGCACTACTATCATTTCGGAGGGCAAAGCCCCATCAACAATCAGAATCGCGAGCTGATGCGCGCGCTGGAGGCGGAGTTGGGTGGGCGGCTGCCGGTGTACTGGGGGAATCGCAACTGGCATCCCTTTCTGGCGGATACGCTCCGCGGGATGGCAGCGGGCGGACGGCGGCGCGCTCTGGCGTTTGTGACTTCGGCGTTCAGCTCGTACTCGGGCTGCCGGCAGTATCTGGAGGACATCGAACGCGCACGCGCGGAGGTGGGAGCCGATGCGCCGGTGGTGGAGCGCCTGCGAGCGTTCTACAATCATCCGCTTTTTGTCGCCACCGTGAGCGAGCGCGTGAAAGCTGCATTCGCGCAGATTCCCGAGGAGCGCCTGGCCGCCTCGCACCTGGTGTTCACTGCGCATAGCATTCCCGTGGCCATGGCGGAGACCAGCGATTACGTGCGGCAGATCGAGGAGGCGGCTTCGCTGGCAGCGGCGAGCCTGGGGCGCGACGACTATCACATCGTTTATCAAAGCCGCAGTGGCGCACCGGGGCAACGGTGGCTCGGACCGGATATCGTCGAAGCGCTCGGCTCGTTGCACGGCGCGCGGGATGTGGTGGTAATGCCGATCGGCTTCGTCTCGGATCACATGGAGGTGCTATATGACCTCGACACGGAAGCTCGCCAGGCCGCCGAAGGGATGGGATTGAACCTTGTGCGCGCCGAAACACCCGGCACACATCCCACGTTCGTGAGCATGGTCCTCGAACTGATCCACGAGCGGACGGACGGCTGGGAGCGGCGCGCCGTGGGGCGATACGGACCGGCGACCGATCTATGCCGGGCGGATTGCTGCCCGGGGCCGCAACGGCCTCATGCGCCCTCCACGCGGCGGTAGACTTCGCGCTTCGACAGACCGTGGCGGCGGGCAATCGCTTTGAGCGCGTCCATTCGCGGCGTACCGGCCGAGATCAGCGCCTGCACTTCCGCTTCGATGTCCGCAGGCGCGGAGTCTGCGGGTATTTCCGCTCGGGCGATCAGAATGGTGAATTCTCCCTTGACGGCCGGCCGGGCTTCGAGCGAGTCGGCGATGGACGCGGCGCTGCCTTCGAGAAACTCCTCGTGAATCTTGGTCAGCTCGCGGGCCACGACAACGCGCCGATGGCCCAGGATCTCGCCGATGGCGCGCAGCGAATCAATTACACGGTGAGGAGCCTCATAGAACACCAGCGTGGCGTCGAGCGACTGCCAGGCTTCAAGTGTGCGCCGGCGGGCTGCCGCTTTAGCCGGGAGGAATCCGCCAAACAGGAAGGCGTCGGTCGCGAGGCCTGAAACGCTCAGCGCGGCCATGATGGCCGAAGGCCCGGGGATGGGCGACACCGGAATGCCGCGCTCGCGCGCCGCGTGCACAATGCGATAGCCAGGATCGGCAATGAGCGGCGTTCCAGCGTCGGAAACCAGCGCGACGCTGACGCCGTCCTCAAGTTCGCGCAACAGTTCCGCGGTGCGTTCCTTTTCGTTGTGCTCGTGATAACTCACCAGAGGCTTGTCAATGCCGTAATGTTCCAGCAGGCGGCGCGTGTGGCGGGTGTCCTCGCAGGCAACGCGACCGGCCTCGCGCAGCACACGCACGGCGCGGAAGGAAATGTCCTCGAGATTTCCGATGGGCGTGCCGATGATGAAAAGCGTACCGGGCATACGGGCACGACCATTGTACGGCGTAATACGATAGGACCTGCCCCCATGGCAAGCGAGTTCATCTGGCAGTCGCCGGACGGAGCGACGGAGGTTCACCTCAACCTCGATGCAGTGGACGGCATGCTGCACGAGTGCATGCGCGGAATGGGCGCCGTTCCCAAACGCGGTGCCGAGGTGGGCGGAGTGCTGCTGGGCACCGTCGCGCACGTTGGGTCGAGGCGTTTGGTGACGGTGGAGACGTTCGAGGGCGTGCCCATCGAGTACAAACATGGACCGTCCTATGTGTTTTCGGAAGGCGACGCCGAGCTGTTTCGCGACACCATGGCGCGGCTGAACAGCGCCGGCTTTCCGCGTCCGGTGGGGTTCTTCCGGGCCAACACCCGCGACGAAATGGAGCTGACGGAAGAGGATGTGCGGACGCTTGAGCAGCACTTTCCCGATGCGGATTCCGTGGCGCTGCTGATTCGCCCTTTTGCGACGAAGCCAAGTACGGCGGGTTTCGTGCTCACGCGGGACGGACGGTTCTCCGCCGGCGCCTCTCCGGAAAACGAGTTTGTTTTCCGGCGGCGCGAGATCGAGGAGGCGCTGGAAGCACAGGCGGCGCCGGCCGGCCCGCGAGTCCCCTACCGGCCCTTTGCCGTGCCTTCACCCGCGCAGCACGAGGCGGAGCTGGTCTCTGCGGTGGCGACAATGACGCCACCCGCACCGGGTGTGGCCCAGCCGAGGGTCGCCATGCCCGCTCCCGCCGCCCTTGCTCCCCTGCGCAGAGTACCTGCAACCCGGCCCCGTGTCCGCTGGCGATGGCTGCCGTTATCGTCGATCTTCCTGGTGATCGGCATTCTGCTGGGGATCGAAGCGACTGTTTCGTTCCGGGGCGCCTTGCCCGATCCGTACGATCTGAAGCTTTCGCTCAGCCGCACCGGAAACGCACTCACGCTGCACTGGGACCGGAGCGCGCCCGCCGTTCGCGCCGCTCAACACGGCGTGGTGGCGATCGAGGACGGCAACGCCCGAATGACGCGCGATCTCACCGCGTCCGATCTGCAGACCGGCAGCGTCGTGTACACGGCGTCGGGTCCGGCGGTGCATTTCCAGTTGCGCGTGTTTCCGCACGAGCGCGACAGCATCATCGAAACGATAGACTGGAGCCAGTAGCACCGCATGCGCGATCACGGAATCGTCTCCGCCGCTCCCCGCGAGGACGAGCGCCAGTTCGAGCTCACTCTGCGGCCGACGCGTCTGGCCGACTTCACGGGACAGCCGAAGCTGAAGGAGAACCTGTCGATCGCCATTGAGGCGGCGAAGCGGCGCGGCGAGGCGATGGACCACGTGCTGCTCTACGGGCCGCCAGGGTTGGGAAAGACGACGCTGGCCACCATCATCGCGGCCGAACTCGGCGTGGCCTTCGAGGCGACCGCCGGGCCGGTACTCCAGAAGAAGCTGGACCTGACCGGCGTGCTCACGAACGTGCGCGAGCGCCAGGTTTTCTTTATCGACGAAATTCACCGGTTGCTGCCGGACGTGGAGGAGATTCTGTACTCGGCCATTGAGGATTTCCGGATGGATATTCTCATCGGCAGGGG
>Ga0209415_10002174_pt1 | contig 37018 bp, 33 predicted proteins | sample PeaSoiSIISIP2007_FD_187696 | JGI IMG/M metagenome (GOLD analysis project Ga0209415, IMG submission 187696) | Peat soil microbial communities from Weissenstadt, Germany - SII-SIP-2007 (SPAdes) (version 2) | ecosystem: Environmental > Terrestrial > Soil > Wetlands > Peat | place: Germany... | reverse complement strand
TCGAGACGGCGGGGAAGCCGAATGCCGCCACCGGCGTGCCCCTCGTGATGCGTGCCATGGTTGCCGCATCGGCGAGTGCCAACGGCGTGTAATCGCGACTCCCGCTTATTTCGCCGCCAGAGGGGCGCCACGGACCCCTGGTGACCTGTTGGCGCACGAGGCCATCGTCTACGAGCAGCGCGACGGTGGCGCGACCTGGGTCTTTCGGCGGGGAATGTCGGATACCCCGGTTACCGTAAGCGGGCGCCTTCGGGTCAGCGCCGGCGAGGGTGTTCGCACAGCGGTGCTTGCCGGCCTCGGCCTTGCCGTCGCCTCGGAATGGTTGTTCGGGCCGGAGTTAGAGTCGGGTGAAGTCGTAGCGGTGCTGCAGGATTGGCTGCTGCCGTCGGCGGATTTATGGGCGGTCTTTCCGGCGGGCCGCCAGGCGAGTGTCAAGGCACGGGCGTTTGCGAGCTTTGTACAATTGCGAGTACCGAACTGGGGCGCCAATGGGTGGCCAGGCAATGCGAGCCTTTGCTCCTCTCGCCTGCCAATCGTCTCGGCATGGATAGATAACAAAAGCGCTGGCAGTGTGAAACACGATGTTCTGTCGGCTGCCGCTTAGCGTTCGGGGCACGATTTGCCAATCCCGGCACCGACCTGCGCCCGGCGGTTTGGAGCCGTGAAGTGGTCACTCCTTCACAGGAGCTCGCTTACGGTGATCGGCAGATCGCGCACTCGCCTGCCGGTCGCATGATATACCGCGTTGGCGATCGCGGGCGCTACCGATACTGCGGTCAGCTCGCCGAGGCCCTTGGCGCCGAGCGGGCTTGCCTCTGCGTCGAACTCGCCGACGAACAGGATGTCGAGTTCCGGGATGTCGGCATTGGTCGGAACCAGGTAGCCCGATAAGTTGCGGTTGACGAACCGGGCCATCGTCGGGTCACTTTCCGACCGCTCAAGCAATGCCTGTCCGACGCCCCAGATGATGCCGCCGATCGCCTGGCTGCGCGCGGTCTTCGGATTGATGATGCGGCCGGCGTCATAGGCGCCGACGAAGCGGTTTAGCCGCACGACACCGAGTTCGGGGTCGACGCGAACTTCCGCGAACACCGCCGCGAAGCTGAAGACCGCCTTCGGTCCCTCGGCCTCGGGCACCGGGTCGTACTCCGCGTCGGCGGCCAGCGTGGACATGCCATTGCGTTCGAGCAATTCCGCATAGCCGACGTCGAGGTTCGTCCCCGGCACGGTGAGCCGGCCGTCGGCGACGACGACCGCGTCGGCGGACGCGCCGGCAAACGGCGCGTCCCGCCCGGTCAGCGCCAGCGCAATCGCCTTGTCGCGTGCCGCCTTCGCCGCAAGCAGCACTGACGCGCCGGCATTGGCCATTGTCGCCGAGCCGATCGAGGCATGCGAATCCGGCAGCCGCGTATCCCCGAGCCGCACGGTCACCTTCTCCAAGGGAAGACCGAGTGCGTCTGCGGCGACCTGCTGCATGACGGTGTACGTACCCGTGCCGAGATCGTGCGACCCGGTCTCGACCACGGCGGCACCGTCGCCGCTCAACGTGACGCGCGCTTTGGCCGGCCAGCGCCAGTGAGTATAGATCGCACCAGCAACGCCTTGGCCGAGCAGCCAGCGCCCTTCGCGCATCGAACTCGGCTCGGGGTTCCGCTTGTCCCACCCGAAGCGAGCAGCGCCCTCGGTCAGGCATCGGCGCATCGCGCGGCTCGAGAAGGGCCGGGCACTGTGCGGATCGATGTCGGTGTCGTTCAAGAGGCGCAGCGCAACGGGGTCGACGCCCGTCGCATAGGCAAGCTCGTCCATCGCGCTCTCGAGCGCGAAGTGGCCGAGCGCCTCGTGCGGCGAGCGCATCGCTGTCGGCGTGTTCCGGTTAACATGGACGATCCGGTGGTTTGTCGTGATGCCGCCGCTCGCCTCCCACAGCGACCGCGAGGCGAGCGCCGCATATTCGATGTAGTTGTCGAATTCCGGCGTCGGAGAAATGCTCTCGTGGCGGATGCCGGTCAGTTTTCCCTGCCGGTCCGCGCCCAGCGTCACGGTCTGGATCGTCGCCGGCTGGTGACCGGCCATCGAATACATCTGCGCGCGGGTGAGCTGCATCTTGACGGGCCGCCCCAGGGCTTTGGCGGCGAGCGCCGTCAACAGCGTGTGCGGCCAGACATAGCCCTTGCCGCCGAAGCCGCCGCCGAGAAAGTGGGACACGACCCTGATTTTCTTCGGCCGCAGGCCCAGCACGATCGCCACCAGCTCCCTCGTTCCGAAGATGTGCTGCGTCGTCTCGTAGAGCGTCAGCATGCCGTCCGCGTCCCAGACTGCCGTCGTCGCATGCGGCTCCATCTGGTTGTGATGGCGATCGGCCGTCGTGTAGGTTTGGTCGACCTTGACCGGAGCGGCCGCGATCGCGGCGTCGGCATCGCCGACGGACGAGGCGACCGGCCACAGGAATTGCGGTGGGTCGACAGCTTGCTTCGCCGTCTCGCCGGTGAACACAACGGGTGATTTGGGCGCGTATTCGACCTTGACCAGGGTACCGGCATAGGTCGCCTGATCTCGCGTCTCGGCAACGACGAGGGCGATGGGCTGGCCGGCGTAATGGATCCGGTCGTCCTGAAGCGGCAGGTAGCTCTGGCCGTGCGGATGCAAGTGGCTCCATGACTTCGGCGTCGGGTTCATCCGCGGCATATTGCGGTGAGTGAAAACCGCCACCACTCCGGGCGCTTTCTCCGCGGCGCCGGTGTCGATCGACACGGTGCGGCCGTTCGCGATCGTGCTGTGGACGATCGCGGCATGTGCCGCGCTCATCACGCGAATGTCCGCGGTGTAGTGGGCGCTGCCGGTTACTTTGAGCCGGCTCTCGGCCCGCGAAACGGGTTGCCCGACAGCGTTCATGTGCGTTCTCCCGCGGCTTGCACCGCCCGCAGGGTGGCGCGCTGCGCCAATTCGACCTTGAACGCGTTGCAGGCGAGCGGCCGATGACTCGGCGCAGCTTCTGGGTCATCGCGATACGCGTGTAGCTAGTCGCCAGTGGCGGCAATGCGGCGATGCCCTCGGCGATCTTGCGGGCACGCGGGAGGAGGCTCTCGGCCGGGACGATCTCGTTGACCGCACCCCACGCTTTTGCCGTCTCGGCGTCGAGCTCCTGGCGGGTGAGGATGAAATAGCGGCCGCGGATCGTGCCGATCGCCTCCTGCCACAATAGGTGAACGCCGTCGCCGGAGACGATGCCGAACTCGAAATGGGGCTTGTCCTGAAACACCGTCGACGGCGTGGCGAGAACGATGTCGGCGAGCAGGATGTACTCCGAATGCAGCCGCGCCGGGCCGTTCACGGCGGCGATCAGCGGGACCTCGATGTCGAGGAGGTTCATCAGGACCTTTTTGCCCTCGCGGTAGATCTTGTCGTAGCCCTGCGGTGTGAAAAAATCGAAGCCGTCGAGGGTGATCGTCTCCATGAAGGCATCGCCGCTGCCGGTCAGAATGACGACGCGATTATCCCGGTCCGAGCCGATCGCGTGAAACAGCTCGACGAACTGTTCGTGGGTATGGCCGTTGAAGATCAGGGTGCCCCCGTCGGTGTGGAGCGCCACTTCCAAGACGCCCGTCGGCGAACGGCTGAGGCGGGCATTGGGGAAACTGTCGTTATAGGCGTCAAAAGGGCTCATTGGATTCCTCCGTGCAATTGGCGGGGCGACCCCGGCCGGGGAAAACCTTTTCGGTTCGGTTTCACTCCGGTGGACGGCCACCAGGTGGCCTGCAGTGGCAGCTGGTTTCGCCCGAATACTTGCCGATTGGAGCGATGTCGGGGTAGCGGCTGCGCCGGATTATCGATTATTCCGAAGTGGAATGTTTGCGCCGTACCCCCGGCACATTTAGGGGAAGAACGCCACTGCCTGGCCGTTCAATCGAGTGAGCCGCACAACCGCTCCCAGGCATTGGCCGCTCGCGAAATCGAAGGCGACGATCTCATTCTGCGCCGCGCAGTAGAGAATACCGTCGGGCCCGAAGCGCAGGCCGCGCGGCTTGCCGAATTCGGCCGATCTCCCGGCCGTCAAGACGCGGACGAGGCGCCCGTCGGCTGGGTCATATTGGCGAATGCTCGTCACGGCGTCGGGCGCCCCGAACGGGAGCTCGCTGGATACGATGATGTTGCCGTTTGGCGCGATCGCGAGATCGAGCGGGCTGAGTTGGGGATCCCTCACCACCCACGAGCGTTGAAGCACCCCGCCGGGAGCAAAAGCAACGATCGCATCGTCGCCTGCGCCGCCGGGGCCGATCCCCGAGGCGAGAAACAGCCGACCGTCACGGCCGAACGCGAACCCACGTGGAAACGGGACGACGCCGGGCGGCACGACATGCTCCCCGACCGCGTCGAGCTCGGTCGGAAAGGCCATGACCGTGCGTCGGTCGCGCAGCCCGACGTAATACCGGCCGTCCGGCCCGAAACCGCCGCCGCCGGGGTTCAGCCCCTCGATCGGGCCGCTATCGCGGATGACCTCTCCCTCCGGGTCGAGCGCTAAGACCCGATCGGCACCACTATTGAGGAAAAGCAGCCGGTCCCGCTCGTCGATGGCGAGGCCGCGCGGATCGGCAATGCGGCTGTCGTTGCTGAAGGCGCCGAGCGGCCGACCGTCGCGATCGAAGGCGAGGAGGGCCCCATACCCGTTGCCGTTGGCGCCGGCCGCGCTGGTCACGAGGAGAGGCATTGGACACGCGCCTTTCCAAAGCGGAGTGGAAGCCAAAGGCCAAGCCTAAGATCGCTCACACGCGCCAACTCATGGTACGCTTCTGGGAGTAGTGGGTGTCATCCCGAGAGGGTGTAGATGGACCGCCTGGCTGCGATGGAAGCCTTTGTCCGGGTCATCGAGGCCGGGTCGTTCTCGGGGGCGGCCAAGCAGCTTCACCTCGGCCAGCCCGCCGTCTCCAAGACGGTCGCGCAACTCGAGGACCGCCTCGGCGTGCGGCTGCTGCTGCGATCGACGCACGGCCTGACCCCTACCGAGGCGGGGCGAAATTTCTACGAGCGCGCCAAGCGGTCGATCGAAGAGGCCGAGGAAGCGGAACTCGCGGCCCGCGGCGCCGCTGCAGCCCTGTCGGGGCGGCTGCGCGTCTCCGCTCCCGTCACCTTCGCGCGCCTGCACGTTTTGCCCCGTCTTCCCATTTTCCTGGCCGAGCATCCCGCCCTCGATGTCGACGTCGTGCTCGACGACCGGGACATCGACCTGGTCGAGGCCGGGATAGACGTAGCACTGCGCCTTGGAAATCTTGCCGACTCGGTGCTGACGGCGCGCAAGATCGCGCAGTGCCGAAGTGTCGTCGTCGGTGCGGTCTCCTATTTCGAAGCCCATGGGGTGCCGCAGAGCCCCGGCGATCTCGTCGCGCATCAGGCCGTCATCTACGAGCAGCGCCCCGGAGGAATCGTCTGGACTTTTCGGCGGGGAATGACGGAGACGACTGTCTCGCTGAGCGGGCGGTTGCGGGTCAGTGCTGCGGAGGGCGTTCGCGAGGGTGTCCTCGCCGGCCTCGGCATCTCGATCGGCGGCTCCAAATGGCTGTTCACACCGGAGCTGAAATCGGGCGAGGTGCTGTCCGTGCTGGAGGACTGGTCGTTGCCCCATGTCGACCTCTGGGCCATGTTCCCGGACGGACGACAGGCGAGCGCCAGGGCGCGTGCTTTCGCAGCCTTCATTGAGCAGCAGGTTTCGACTGATGAAGCTCGGTGACGAAGAATTCGCCGGCGAGCCTGCCGCTCATGCACATCTCCTTCCGGAATTGGATTTCAACGGGGCGGGACAGCCGCCAGGAGCGGGCCGAACCCCTCGGCTATCGTGAGATGCGCGATGACGGCGTCGCGCAGTCGCTGGTACGGCAGCCCGGCCAGCATCGCGGTCTGTACCACCGCCATGACCTCGCCGGCCTCGGAGCCGATCATCGTGAAGCCGAGGATGCGGTCGTCGCTGCCGACGAGCACCTTCATGAAGCCCTGCGTTTCGTCGGTTGTCGCGGTGCGGAGCACGTTGCGCATCGGCAATCGCCCGACCCGCACCGCTATTCCTTGGGCGCACGCCTCGCTTTCGCTGAGTCCGACACGTGCCAGCGGCGGGTCGGTGAACATGCAATAGGGCACCAGGCGGTCGCGGGTGCTGCGGCTGCCGCCGGCGAGGTTGTCGCGAATGATCCGGAAATCGTCGACCGATGCATGGGTGAAGTGCGGGCTGCCGGCGCATTCGCCGATCGCCCAGACATCCGGCGCGCTTGTCTCCAGCCGCTCGTTGACGCGGATATAGCCGCGCTCGTCCAATTCGACCCCGGCCCGCTCCAGCCCGAGGCCGTCGGTAATGGGCACGCGGCCGGCGGCGACCAGGATGTCGCTGCCTTCGATCGCGCGATCGCCGGAGGCCGTGCGCACGGTAACATTGACGTTCTCGCCTGAGCGGCCGCTCACGTCGGTGACCGCCGCCGCGAGCACGAACTGCATGCTTCCGGAACCGAGGACGCGCTGCAGTTCTTCGGCGACGTCGGGATCCTCACGGCTCATGATCCGAGACCCGGCCTCGATGACGGTGACCCGGCTGCCGAACCGGCGATAGGCCTGCGCCATCTCGAGCCCGACATAGCCGCCGCCGAGCACGATCAGATGCGAGGGCAGGTAATCGAGCTCCAGCGCCTCGACATGGGTGAGCGGCCGGGCCGCCTTTAGGCCGGGAACGTCCGGGACGGCCGCGTGCGTCCCGATATTGAGGAACAATTTTTCGCCGGTAAGTACCCGTGTGCCGCCGTCATTGAGGTGCACCTCGATCGTCTTCGGCGCGACGAAGCGCCCGCTGCCCATGATCAGTTCGGCGCCCGACGCCCGGTAGTTCTGCAAATGCCGCTCGATCTCGCGGTTGACCATCTCCGATTTGCGCTGCCGCACCGCCGCCATGTCGGTCTCGACGGGACCTGCGACGGTGCCGAACTGCCCCGCGTGGTGCGCCAGATGAGCGATGCGGGCGCTCCAAATCTCGTTCTTGCTCGGCATGCAGGCGATGTTGGGACACGAGCCGCCGATCCAGCGGCGCTCGATGACCGCCGTGCGCCGCCCCGATCCCGCCATGTGCCAGGCGAGCAGCTTGCCGCCTTGGCCGCTCCCGAGGACGAGGATGTCAAGGTGTTCGGGGGACATGCGCTTCTAGTCACCTTGTTGGGGACCGATTTTTCGGGGATCGATGCGGGTGGCCTCCGCATCCAGATCGTCCGCCGTGAGCAGGCGTGCCTCCCATATGGCGGGATTAGCCGCCCGCGCGGCGAACGCCCGGTACCAGGCCGCCAGCTCGCGCAGGGTTCGCGCTTTGGCGGTAGGTTCGGTGTCGGTAGCGCAGACCTGGCCGACGGCCTCGCTGATGCGGCTGGCGGGCATGCTGCCGGAAGTGGGGGTCACGAACCGGGCCATCGAAGCTCTCCGGGGTTGCTTTCGATTTGCCGCCCATAGGTGCGCGTAGACGCGCGCTCCGGGTAGCCGCCGCAGCGGATTAACGTTTATGCCGGCCCGGAATAAGGTGCCGCTCGCGGCGCACACCCGGGCAGGGCGGCGAGCTCTGCCCTGCCATTACTGCCAGGTCATCGAGGCCCGGCCTCGGATCACGAGCCGCGAGGGTCCCAACGTCGCCGAAGAACCGCAGCGCGTCCACGGCCGCGGGAGCCGCGGATCAACGTTCATTCCGGCCCGGCATAAACGTTAATCCGCCGCCGCGGCTACCCCAAGCCGCATCCCCATCACCAATATCGGCGGAAGCCAAGGTCGAGTGCCTGGCTAATTGCACGGAAGATCCGATGTGTCGCCTTGACCGCGCGCCCGAATAACCTGCCTCGATCACATTAGCTGAAGGACAAATTGTCATGTCAAAGCTCGAAATGTTGACACCGCAGAACAGCGCGATCGCGCTGATCGACTACCAGCCGGCAATGTACCAGGGCGTGCAATCGCATGATCGTCTAGTGACATTCAACAACGTCCAGGTCCTTGCCAAGGCCGCCAGGCTGTTCCGCATCCCTACCGTAATTTCTACGATCGCTAAGGATACCTTCTCAGGTCCTTTCATGCCGGAAGTCACGGCACTCTTTCCCGAGCACGAAATCATCGACCGCACGGCGATGAATGCCTGGCTTGACGCGAACTTCCACAAAACGGTTCAGGCGCTCGGCCGCAAGAAGATCGTCATGGCCGGGCTGTGGACCGAGGCCTGCGTGATGTTCGCGACCCTCGATATGCTGAACGAGGGTTTCGAGATCTATATCGCTGCCGACGCTTGCGGCGACGTTTCGGTTGAGGCGCACAACCGGGCCATGGGCCGCGCAGTCCAGGCCGGCGCCGTGCCAATCACCTCGCTGCAATATGTCTTTGAGCTGCAGCAGGACTGGGCGCGCGGCGAGACCTACGAAGGGGTGATGGACATCCTGCGGACCCACACACCCTACGGCACCCAAGTGCGCTTCTCGAAGTGGGCGCTTGGCGAGCACGCCTCGGAGGCAGGCCCGGCGGCGCATCGATGATCGACGCCAGCGTGCAGGTCACGGTGGTCTAGAGCCTGCTGGGCGTCCGCTCGCCAACACTGCCCGTCATTGTAGCCGCAAAAATTCCGGAGAAGCGATCATGACCGAAACGCCTGACCTGATCCTGCATCGCGGGTTGTTCACCACGCTCGACCGCGCCAACCCGACGGCCAGCGCCGTCGCCATTAAGGACGGCAAGTTCATCGCGGTCGGACATGATCACGAAGTCATGCCGCTTGCCAGTGGCGAGACCCGAATCATCGACCTCAAGGGCAAGCGCGTCCTGCCCGGCCTCATCGACAACCACCTGCACGTCATTCGCGGCGGGCTGAGCTTCAACATGGAACTGCGCTGGGATGGCGTGCGCTCGCTCGCCGACGCGATGGCGATGCTGAAGCGCCAGGTCGAGATCACCCCGCCGCCCCAATGGGTGCGCGTCGTTGGCGGCTTCACCGAGCACCAGTTCACCGAAAAACGGCTGCCGACATTGGATGAGATCAATGCGATCGCGCCCGATACGCCGGTATTCCTGCTGCATCTGTACGATCGTGCGCTCCTGAACAAGGCGGCATTGCGCGCGGTCGGCTACACCGAGGACACCCCGGCCCCGCCTGGCGGCGAAATGGTGGTCGACAGCTACGGCAACCCGACCGGCCTGCTGCTGGCAAAGCCGAACGCCAGCATCCTCTACGCGGCGCTTGCCAAGGGCCCGAAGCTGCCGTTCGACTACCAGCTCAACTCGACGCGGCATTTCATGCGCGAACTGAACCGATTGGGCGTAACCGGCGCGATCGACGCCGGCGGCGGCTCCCAGAACTACCCGGAAGACTACGCCGTCATCGAGAAATTGGCCGCCGAAGGCCAGCTCACCGTCCGCATCGCCTACAACCTCTTCACCCAGAAACCAAAGCGCGAGAAGGACGATTTCCTCAATTGGACGAAAACCTCGAAATACCAGCAAGGCACGGATTATTTCCGGCACAACGGCGGCGGCGAAATGCTGGTCTTTTCGGCCGCGGATTTCGAGGATTTCCGCCAGCCGCGGCCCGACATGCCGCCCGAGATGGAGAGCGAACTCGAAGCGGTCGTGCGCATTCTTGCGCAGAACCGGTGGCCATGGCGCCTGCACGCGACCTATGACGAGACGATCTCGCGTGCGCTCGACGCGTTCGAGCGGGTCAACCAGGAGATCCCGCTCGATGGGCTCAACTGGTTTTTCGACCACGCCGAAACGATTTCCGACAGGTCGATCGACCGGGTCGCCGCGCTCGGCGGTGGCATCGCGGTGCAGCACCGCATGGCCTATCAGGGCGAATATTTCGTCGAACGCTATGGGATCGGGGCCGCCGAAGCGACGCCGCCGATCGCCAAGATCCTCGCCAGCGGGGTCAAAATCTCGGCCGGTACCGACGCCACCCGCGTCGCCTCCTACAACCCTTGGGTCTCGCTGTCCTGGCTGGTGACCGGCCGCACCGTCGGCGGGCTTCGTCTCACGCCCAGGCGCAACTGCCTCGATCGCGAGACGGCGCTGCGGATGTGGACGGAGAATGTCACATGGTTCTCCAATGAGGAGAACAAGAAGGGCCGCATCGAGGCCGGGCAACTCGCCGACCTGATCGTTCCCGATCGCGACTATTTCGCTTGCGGCGAAGAGGATATCTCCCATCTGACGTCGGAGCTTACCATTGTCGGCGGGAAGGTGGTGTGGGGCGCCGGTGATTTCGCCCGGTTCGACGAAACCGACGTTCCCCCGGCCATGCCCGATTGGTCGCCGGTCCGCCAATTCGGTGGTTTTGCCGCATGGGGCGAGAATAAGAACGCCGCTACCCCCGCCGTGATGCGCCAGGCTGCCGCGGCCTGCGGTTGTGCACACTCGTGCGGCGTTCACGGCCACAATCATGCCGAGGCGTGGTCGAGCCGGCTTCCGATATCCGATCTGAAGTCCTTCTGGGGGGCGCTTGGCTGTGCCTGCTGGGCGGTCTGACGACGGAACGGTCCCTTGAGGTCCGTTCTTTGAGCGGATCTCAAGGGAAACATTTTCCAAAAGCTTGGGAGAGACAGGATGAAAGCCTCTTCGGATTTCGAAACGCGCTTCGTAACGGCGCTCCACCCGTTGGCCGCCTCTCGCGTGGTGCAGTGGGTCGCCTTGCTCGGGCTGACGGCCGCCTATCTTCAAGGCGGATTGGTCAAGGCTTTGGATTTCCCCGGGGCCGTTGCCGAGATGACACACTTCGGCTTGCAACCGGCGGCGCCCTTCGCTCTCGCCGTGATCGTGTTGGAACTTGGCGCCTCCGCCTTGATCCTCAGCGGTTTCTATCGATGGGCCGGGGCGCTGGCGCTCGCCATTTTCACGCTGATGGCAACCTTCCTTGCCAATCGCTTCTGGGACATGGCGCCGCCGGATCGCTTCATGAACGCCAATGCCTTCTTTGAGCATCTCGGCCTCGCCGGCGCCTTCCTTCTTGTCGCGTTCTCAGGACTTGCCGACCGATCACGCCCCTGACTTGGAGTGGCCAGCTATGGTGACGTCACAATCTCAAGAAACGCCTCAGGTTTTCAAGACAGTGGACGATCACTGCTCTTTCATAAGGCGCGTCTTGCCGGGCGGACATCTTATGGAGATGAGCCGCGTCTTCCACGACAATGTCGTCATTCTCGCGTTTTCCGGCTCCTCCTGGCTCAGCCAACAGTCGGGTCGCAGCTATGTCGAGACGCCGGGCTGTGTCGTTTTGCGCGATGCAGGTCAGGTCTTCGATACCAAGACAGTGTCTTGCGACGAACTGAATGGGGCGCAATGTCGCGAAATTCATATTGCGCCGACCGATATTAGAACCTTGCTCGAACAAAGCGATGCGGTTCGCATTCCCCCGTTTGATTTCACCAATCCGGTGATCGAGGATGTGCGCATCCACGACAAATTGGTTCATACGCACGGCGTCTTCGAAAATGGGAATTGCGCGCTGATGCGATCAAGTTGTCTCGCTATTTTGCTCCGCGAAATTGCCGAGATCAGTAACAAGATCTCGGTGGAAGTCTCATCGAAGCCCTGCCGCAAGCGTTACAAAAATATCATCGACTATATGCGAGAACACTATGACGAGGAGATAACACTTCAGCAATTGTCTGAGATGTCGCAAACAAATCAGTTCGTTTTACTGCGGCAGTTTCGCAATGAGTGCGGTGTTACACCTCACCAGTATTTGAGAACATATCGTGTCAACCGCGCCATGGACTTTATTCAGCAGGGCATCAAGCTGGCGGACGTGGCGCAGCTTTGCGGGTTCTCCGATCAAAGTCATATGAATCGCCAATTCAAAAAGACTGTCGGCGTGAGTCCGGGGCGCTTCATCGCGACGGCATGACACAGGTTCGTTCCTATTCCAAAAAGACGTAGCAGGAGATAGTCGATGATCCCTCGTGCCAAAATTCATCCCGTCGGTCCTCCCAGCGATTTGTCGTCCGAGGCTACCCACGACATTTCGATGGCGCTGACCTCGCTCTTGGCCGACGCGTTTTCTCTGTATGTGAAAACGAAGAATTTTCACTGGCACATCTCGGGTCCGCATTTCCGCGACTACCATCTGCTTTTGGATGACCAAGCCGGGCAAATCTTCGCCATGACCGACGTGATGGCGGAACGGGTTCGCAAGGTTGGCGGCACCACCATCCGGTCCATCGGTCAGATCGCGCGCTTGACCCAGATCGCCGACAACGACTCCGACTGGGTCTCTCCGGCCGACATGCTGGCGGAACTTGGCAAAGACAATGCGACCCTGACCGAATGTATGCGGCAAACCCATGGCGTGTGTGACGACCATGGCGACGTCGCCAGCGCCAGTCTGCTCGAGACCTGGATCGATGAAGCGGAACAGCGGATCTGGTTCTTGTTCGAGGCGGGGCGGGCGGTCTCCGAGTAAGTCTGCGGACGAAGGGACTGGCGGGTTTTCCCTCTTTCCCTTACGCGGCCCGGACGTCTCGTAGGAATTTACCAACCACCTCCTTCAGGCGGACGGCTTCCTGCGACAACGATTGCGCCGAGGATAGAACCTGCCCGGCAGCCGCACCGGTTTCCGCCGCCGCTTGGGTGACACCGCCAATATTGGCCGATACCTGTTGCGTGCCGGTTGCGGCATGCTCGATGTTACGGGCGATCTCCGAAGTCGCTGCGGACTGCTCCTCAACCGCCGAGGCGATGGCGGCGGCAATCCTGTCGATTTCTTCAATGCGGCCGACGATGCCCGCAATGGCGTTGACCGCCTCCTGCGTCGCCGTCTGAACCGCGCCGATCTGGGCGCTGATTTCATCGGTGGCCCGTCCGGTCTGGTTGGCGAGGTTCTTGACCTCACCCGCGACGACGGCAAATCCCTTGCCCGCATCACCGGCACGAGCCGCTTCGATGGTGGCATTCAGCGCCAGCAGGTTGGTTTGGCTGGCGATGTCGTTGATTAACTTGATCACTTGCCCGATCTTCGCCGAACTTTCGGCCAGCCCTCTGACCGTTTCATTGGTTCGGGCGGCTTCCTCCGAGGCGGATTTGGTGATCCGACTGGATTGTTCGACTTGGCGGCCAATCTCACGGATAGACGACGACAGTTCCTCGGCGGCCGAGGCGACCGTCTGCACGCTGGTCGCGGCCTCTTCGCTGGCGGCGGCGACATTGGCGGCCTGCCGATTGGTTTGGTCGGCGTTGGCGGACATGACCTGAGCTGTCGATTTCAACTGGGTCGAATTGCTGACGGTGCCATCCAGTATCTTTCCGACAGCCCGGTCGAAATCCGACGTCAATGTCTCGACGGTCTTCGCCCGCGCTTCACGCACCCGAAAAATCTCGCTGAGATCGGAGGCGCAAGCGTAAATCACTTGTTGCCCCTCTACCGTCGCCGCCATCAAAGTGACCAGAACCGGAAAGGTGCTGCCGTCGGTCTTGCAATGGATCCACTCGGTTCGGCCAAAACCGTTGCGGAGCGCTTCCCCGATGATCGCCGCAGCGGCCTCGCCTGAATCGCGGCCGTCGGGTTGTTTCGGGGGCGACAGTTTCCCTGGAGACGTTCCGTAGAGCGCCTGCTTACCGGCAAAGCCGAACATGCGCACCATCGCCTCATTGACGTCCACGATCTTCCCGTCAATGAGAACCATCACGGCGTCTGGCGTATGGTCGAAAAAGGACTGCCGCAGTGCCGCGCCGCGATCAAGATGCTTTTTCTGGAATGGGAATTCCATAGTCTATTCCTCTCAGAATCGGGGGCAACGTGGCTGTCAGTTTCGCCGGACGCGCCATCGCATGAATACCCTATTATGCAATTCTGGCGGGAATAAACAACGGAACAGCACACAATTCTGCGGCGCAACGCGCGTCTCCAGATTTCAAGGCGAGAGAGCGCGGACGGGCGTCGGCACGGCGAAAACGGCTATTTCGCTTATAAAACAAACTATTGGTGTTATATTAATAATTAACACAAATAGTTTGTGTTGAGTGATTTTTTATAACAGATATAATCGATATTTCATTTGAAGTTTTGTCTCCAAAGATTGTGGAGTGTTCCGGGATGACCGAGGCCGTTGCAATTTCCTCCTCTTCGCAGGTCGTGGTGTCCAGCGCCGGATGGCGCGAACTGTGGCTGAAAGAGGATTGGTGGGCGATTTGGCTGGGACTTGGGTTGGTTATCGCCGCAACGGTGGCGTTCGCCAATGGCTCCAGTCTTGCCTGGATTGCCGTCACGCCGGCCAAATGGTCGACGTTCGACCAGTTGGCATCGCATTTTGCCGGCAATCTCGGTCGCTACGGGGCCCAGTTCGTCCTGTGGCTGGTGCTGTTTACCGGCGCGACCAGCGTGCTCGGCTGGAAGGCCAGGGCCTTCGTTCCGGCGTTCATCCTGCTATACCTGCTGTCGCTGGCGATTTTCGCGCTTGGCGCCTGGGACCAGGCGCAGAAGTAAATCTCGAGCCGCCGCTGGTGGCCTTGCTGGTTGGGCTGGCGATCTCCAACCTAGTGGGGTTGCCTCGCTGGCTGGATGCCGGCTTCCGCGTCGAGTTTTACATCAAGACGGGAATCGTCCTGTTGGGCGCCACCTTGCCGTTCACATTGATCGTGTGGGCTGGTCCTCTGGCCATTCTCCAGGCGTCGATCGTTTCCGTGGTGACCTTCCTGGTGATCTTCACCGTTGCTCGCAAGCTCGGTCTTGATCCGCGCCTGGCGGCGACCTTGGGGGCCGGAGGCGCCGTTTGCGGCGTATCGGCGGCCATTGCCGTGGCCGGTGCCGTTGGGGCGAAAAAGGAGCATCCGCCTATCGTCATCAGCACCGTCATCATCTGGGCGATCGTGATGATCTTCGTTTTGCCGCTGGTCTCGCGCGCCCTTCACCTGCATACGGCGGTTGCCGGAGCGTGGATCGGCACCTCCGAGTTCGCTGACGCCGCCGGCTTCGCCGCGGCGCAGGCCTATGGCGGCTTGGCCGGGAAAGTCGAAGGGATCGATGGGACGGCGGATCAGGCGGTATGGGCGTTCACTCTGATGAAGGTGGTGGGTCGCGACGTGTGGATCGGCATTTGGGCCTTTGTCCTGGCCATCGTCGCCACGACCCGATGGGAACGGACCGCCGCCGGTGGAAAACCCAATGCGGCGGAAATCTGGTGGCGGTTTCCCAAATTCGTCATCGGCTTTCTTCTCGCCTCGGTGATCATCACCGTCATCGCCAGCGGGGTGAGCTTCGCCGATTACGACAAGGTGGTGAAACCGGCGCTGGTGGTGCCGATTACCGGCCTCAGGACCTGGGCCTTCGTTTTCTGCTTCCTGTCGATCGGTTTGACGACCCGCTTTCGCGAACTGGCGCCGGCCGGTGGCAAGCCGTTTCTCGCCTTCACGGCGGGCGTGGTGGTGAATGTCCTCTTGGGCTTCCTGTTGACGACGGTCGTTTTCGCGTCCTATTGGCAAGGGCTGTCGCGATGACGTTTTTCCAGCGTTTGTTCAAATCCGCGCCCTCGCCGCAACCGCCGCCGGGATGTTGCCTTGGCTGCGCCCATTTCACCAACCATCCCCAGGTGTTGGAAAGCCTCTTCCAGGGACTCTCCAGCCTCAGTTCCGGGGGGGGCTCGGTGCGAGCCGATGACGGGCTTTGCCACCATCATGGACGTTACTTGAGCGCCTGGTCCTCATGCCCCGACCTCTTGGCCGTGGGTGAGGTGCCCAGACATGACGCGTGACGTCGGATGAACCTCGGGATCGCCGGTCGGCGGGCGCTGGTCATCGGGGGCAGTCGCGGCATGGGGCGCGCCTGCGCCGAAGCGCTGGCGGCGGAAGGGGCTCTGGTCACCATCGCCGCCCGCAAGGTCGAACCGCTTCGCCAAGCCGCCGCCGAGATCGGCGCCGCGACGGGAAACCCGGTGACGGGCGTTTCTCTGGATATCACCACGGCCGAGGGACGGGCGGCGGCGCTGGCAGCCTGTCCGGCGCCGGATATCTTGATCAACAACGGCGATGGAGAGCCGCCCGGCGACTATCGCGATTGGACAAGGGTCGACTGGATCCGCGCCCTTGACCGGATGATGCTGTCCCCCATCGAGATGATGCGCTTGACGGTCGACGGCATGATGGCGCGCGGCTTCGGTCGCATCGTCAATATCGTTTCCCGAAGCGTCAAAAGTCCGCAAATCGAGCTTGGCCTGTCGAATGGGGCCCGTTCCGGTCTCGTCGGTTTTGTCGCCGGTCTGGCCCGTCAGACGGTCGCACGCAATGTCACCATCAACAACATCCTGCCCGGAATCGTTGCGTCCGATGCGCAAGTCGAGCATGTGCGCGGACTGGCGGCTATGACGGGGCGCCCGTTCGAAGAGATCTGGGCTGAACGGGCTCGCCAGAATCCGGCTGGACGCTATGGGGAACCGGCGGAAATCGGCGCTTTCGCCGCGTTCCTCTGTTCGGCCAGCGCCGGCTTCATCACCGGGCAGAGTTTGCTGATCGACGGCGGGCAATATCCGGGCACCTACTGACCGGTTCCTTTTCCCCGGTAAAGCAGGCGAGCCCTCTCATTTGCCAAAACAACATTAATTATATGTATATCAATTTTTAATTGACATTTTTTTGTGTTAATGTGTATTTTGGCCTATGAGCTATGTGGCAAGGCTGGTGCGGAAGAGGTCCGGGTTCGCCATATGCTCTTGCTCATGTGGGTGAGAGCGGTCCTGTTGTCATCATGTTTTTCGCAGCGCATACCCATCTTTTTTCAATGGTTTTAATGCCTTTTGGCATTCCGCGCGATTTTGTCGGCGCAAAGCGGGGATCGGCGGAGGTTCGGTTCCCGGTCAAATAGGAAAAGCCTATGTATTTGATGGACTGGTACTCATCTTTGCGGCTCGCGGGCGATAGCTTTTCCGCGGCGAGGGCGCCAAGGGCCTCTTTTGAGAGCGGAGCAGCGTCTGTCTCCGACTGGGGAGCGCCCGCCATCAAGGCCACCGCCATCGCCAAGAGCTTCGGTGGCAGCCTGGTGCTGGACGCGATCGATCTGGCGGTGCGGCCTGGCGAAATCCTGGCGTTGATCGGGCCTTCGGGTTGCGGCAAAAGCACGCTGCTCAACATCCTTTCGGGACTGCTGTCGCCGGATGCCGGCGAACTGGTCATCGACGGGACGCCGGCGCGGCAGTTCGATGACTGGCGGCGCGTCGCCTATATGTTTCAGGAAGACCGGCTGCTGCCCTGGCGCACCGTGCGCGACAATGTGGCCTTCGGTTTGGAAAGCGCGAGGTTGCCTCTCGCGGAGCGTCGCCGTCGGGCTGCCGACGCCTTAAGTCTCGTTGGCTTGGAGGCGGTCGCCGATGCCTGGCCGCATGAGTTGTCGGGCGGGATGCGCAGCCGGGTGGCCTTGGCGCGCAGTCTTGCCGTGCGGCCGACCCTGTTGCTGATGGATGAACCTTTTTCCCGACTCGACCCCGAAACCCGTTCGCAGATGCATGACGAGGTGCTGCGCATTCACGCCGGCAGCGGCATGACGGTCGTCTTCGTGACCCATGACATGGAAGAGGCGGTTGTGCTGGCCGATCGCATCGTGCGTCTGGTGCCGCGTCCGGGACGCATCGCCGAGGAGGTGGATCTCGACGACCTCCCGCGTCCGCGCATCCCGACGGACGCGGATGTCGCGGAACGCGTTCGGCAATTGCGGGTCAGGTCTTAAGGCCAGAGGAATGCCTAAGCAATTTTCGTCTTTGGTCGTGCAACGCCTGTTGTTGGTCGGCGCGATCTTGCTGGTTTGGTGGCTCGGCGCCTCCAGGCTTCCCTCCTTCGTGCTGCCGGGACCGCAGAAAGTGGCGATGGCGTTGTCGGCCTTGTGGAACAGCGAGAGTTTCGCCAAGGACGTCGCCGCCACCTGCCGCCGCGTTTTCCTGGGCTTTGGCGCGGCCACCGTGGTCGGGACGGCGTTGGGCTTGGCGCTGGGGGCCAGCCGGGCCTTGGCGCGGTTTTTCGAGCCGCTGCTGGCGGTGTTCAACACCGTGTCTTCGGCGATCTGGGCGATCTTCGCCATCATCTGGTTCGGCATTTCGGATGCGACGACGGTTTTCGTCGTCTTCATGACGGCGATGCCGCTGATCCTGACCAACGTCTGGCAGGGCGCCCAGACGGTCGACGCGCATTATGTCGATCTGGCGCGCAGCTTCCATATGTCGCGCACCCAGGTGCTCCTCAAAATCTATGGTCCGACCATTCTGCCCTATTTCTTTTCCGGCGCGCGTTTGGCCTTCGGGTTCGGCTGGCGGGTGTCCCTGGTGGCCGAGACCATCGGATCGGCCAATGGCATCGGCTACCGTCTGCGGCAAGCGGCGGATCTGGTGCAGACCGATCAGGTGTTCGCCTGGACCGTGTTGCTTGTCGGACTCATGCTGCTGCTTGAGAGCTGCCTGTTGAAACCGGCGGAGCGCTGGCTGTTTCGCTGGAAAAGTTTTTCGCTCGCCTCACGGGCTTCTTCCCTTCAGACCACCTAAGGACGATCGTCATGCGCAACGTTTTCGCGGCAATATTCCTGCTCGCGTCCGTTTTGGTTTCGCTGAGCGCCGAAGCCGCGGACAAGGTCCGCATCGGCTATTGGACCAGCGGTGTCAGCCTGGGCTATGGCGCAGTGCTGGAGTCGCAGGATTTCCTGGCCAAGCACGGCATCGATGCCGAGTTTGTGCATTTCCCGGATGTCAATGCGCCACTCGGCGCCCTGGCGACGGGAACCATCGATCTGGCCTTCGGCGCGCCGCTGGCCGGGGTGTTCAGCACGGCCGCGTCGGGTGTGCCGATTCGCATCTTCGCCGCGACGCAGCCTGCCGATGTGCAGTTCGTCGTGCCGGTGGACTCGCCCATTCAGTCCGTCGCCGCGTTCAAAGGCAAGAAAATCGGCATGTCGCCCGCCGGTTCGTCGGTGGCGGTGATCGCCGGGGCGGTTCTGGCCGGCAACTATCAGATCAAGTCCGCTGATTTTTCGCTGGTTGGCGGCAACGAATCGCGGTTGGCGCAGTTTCTGGCGCAAAAGCAGGTCGATGGCGCCGCGCTACGCTCGGTCACCGTCGCCCAGTTGGGCGACGAACTCAAGGTTCGGCGCCTGAGCAGTTTTGCCGAAGAGTGGAAGAAACTCACCCATGCGGAGGGCCTGCCCTATATCGGCGTCGGCGCCGTGCGCGCCGAACTGGTCGATCAGCATCCCGAGGTGGTCGCCCGCGTCATCGCCAGCTTGCGCGAGACCTTGGCCTGGGGTGACGCTCATCGTGACGAGGTCGCGCAAATTCTGCAGAAGAAAGCCAATCTGCCGGCCGAGGACGCAAAGGTCTATGTCGGCCTGTGGACGGAGATGAACCGCGTGGCCTTCGAGCCCGCCGACATCGCCACCTTGCGCCAGCAGCATGCGGTGTTCGTCGACTCCGGCCTGATCAAGGGCGGATTGGATGAAAGCCTTTTCGCGACGGCGCCTTACCGGCTGGCCGCCGCTCTCAAATAATCCTCTCACTGCAAGGAAATCGATTCGTGAGCCAGACCATGAAAGCCCTTTTGCTCGACGCGCATGGCACCATCGACCAGTTGCGTCTCGTCTCCGACAAACCGGTTCCGTCGGCGGATGCCGGTCATGTCGTCGTCAGGGTTGGGGCCTCGTCCTTCAATTACCACGATGTCTTTACCGTCCACGGCATGCCCGGCATCAAAGTGCCATTCCCAGTGGTGATCGGCCTGGATTTGGCCGGCACCATCACCGAGGTGGGGGAGGGGGTGTCCGGCTGGCAGCCGGGGGCGCGCGTGCTGGTCAATCCGCTCAAGCCCGGCGTCGGACTGATGGGAGAGATGACCGATGGCGGCATGGCCCAGTACGCCCGCGTCGATGCGGCGCAACTGATCCCCCTGCCGGACGCCGTGAGCTTCGAACAGGCGGCGGCTTTGCCTGTGGCCTATGGCACGGCGCACCGGATGTTGGTCACCCATAACAGCGTCAAGGCTGGCGACAAGGTGCTGGTGTTGGGCGCCAGCGGCGGCGTTGGCACGGCGACCGTGCTGTTGGCCAAGCTCCTGGGCGCCGAGGTGATCGCCGCGGCGGGCAGCGCGGAAAAGGGGCAACGGCTGCTGGACCTCGGGGCCGACCACGCCATCAATTACCACGAGACCGATTTTTCCAAATGGGTCATCGGCCGTTATGGCAAGCCGCAACGGCGCAGCTACGAGGGGGGCGTGGACGTGGTGGTCAATTTTACCGGCGGCGACACTTGGCTGCCGTCGATCAAAAGCCTCAAGCGCGGCGGCACCCTGTTGGTCTGTGGCGCCACGGCGGGGCACGATCCCAAGGAGGATCTTCGCTATGTCTGGAGCTTCGAGTTGAATATCAGAGGCTCCAACAGCTTCTATGAGGACAATCTCAAAGCCTTGCTGGACCTGGTCGCCGAGGGCCGGCTCGCCCCGGTGATCGACCGCGTGTTGCCGTTGGAGCAGGCCGCCGAAGGACTGGCGCTGATCCGCGACCGGGCCGTGTTGGGCAAGGTCGTCGTGACCCCCTGATCATTCACTTTTTACTGTCTGGAAAAAAACATGACTGATGCTACCCCGTCGCTGCCGCGTGCCGAAGATGTGGAAGCCCGCTTGCTGCGCGGTCCTTATCATCAATGGCTGGGCTTGCGGGTCGACTCCGTTGGCGATGGCGAAATCGTGCTGACCGCCAAATTCAGGGACGATTGGGTGGTGAATCTCGAGGGTGGCTACATCCATGGCGGCATTCTCGCCGCGCTGGTCGATCTGGCGGCCGACTGGTCGCTGGTCTCGCGGACCGGCCGGGGCGTGCCGACCATCGATTTGCGGGTCGACTATCATCGCGCGGCGCGCGGCGATCTGCGCGCCGTCGGAAAAGTCGTCAAATTCGGCCGGCAGGTTTCGGTGGCCGAGGCGAGTCTGTTCGATAGCGCCGGCCAACTGGTGGCCAGCGGTCGCGGGGTCTATTCCACGGCGGCGGTCGCTCCATGACGTCGCATCAGCTCGATCATCTGGTCGTCAACACGCGCTTTGACACCGACGCCGCCGAGGCGCTGTTCGCCGGTCTCGGCTTCACCCTGACGCCGCGCGGCCATCATTCGCTGGGATCGATCAATCATCTGGCGGTGTTCCGCCGGGGCTACCTGGAACTGATCGGCCTGCCCGTGGGGGGCGCGACCTTGCGCCAGGAAATCGTTGACAGCCCCGCAGGGATCGACGGGCTGGTGTTCGCCAGCAGGGACGCGACGGCGTCCCATGCCGCGCTCTCCGCCGCCGGGTTCGCTTTGCAGCCGGTGCAACAGTTTTCGCGGCCGGTCGAGGTGGGGGGACAGGAACAGCTTGCCCGTTTTTCCACCGTGCGGCTGCTGCCCGGACAATTGCCCGGCGGACGCGTCTATGTGTGCCAGCATCATACCCCGGAGTTGATCTGGCGGCCGGAATGGACCGACCACGCCAATGGCGTGCGGCAGATCGCCGGATTGGTCGTCGTGGGAACGGATCCGGAAAGCGTGAAACAGGCCTATGCGCGGCTTGGGGGCTTGGCGGAGGACTTTGCGCTGACCTTCTTGTCGCGTGAGGCATTCGACCGCCGCTATGGCCGGCTGGCCGCCCATGCCCCGGCGCGCGACGATTTTTTCGGGGCGATCCGCCTCAAGACGGACGATCTGAACCAGCTCGCCGCCCGCGCAGAAACCCTGGGGCTGCCGGTCGAGCGGGACGCGGCGCGGGTCGTCGTCGCATTGCCGCCGTTCCAGACCTTGCTGGAGTTCCTTCCATGACGGCGGTCAGCGGCAATCTGGGGCGCATCATCGATCGGCGGGCCGATCGCGAGGCCATCGCCTTCATCGGACTCGACGGGGCCGGGGAGGCACGGGATTACCGCTTTGGCGAGATCGACGACCGGGCCGACGCTTTCGCCCGGGCCCTGCGGTCGCGGGGGTATGACAAGGGAGCCCGGATCGCGCTGTTGGCGGCCAATTCGGTGGATTATGTGATCGCAGTGCTCGGCATTCTGCGGGCGGGCTTGGTGGCGGTTCCGGTCAATTTCAAACTTCCGGCCGCCGTGGTCGATTACGTGCTGCGCGACAGTGGCGCCTGCTGGGTGTTGTGCGATGCCGATCGTCGGGATCAGGTTCCGGCGGACCTTCCGAAGGCGGTTTTGGGAACGGACGATGTCGCCGCTTGGCCGTCCGCCGGTGGTGACGCGGCCGCGCGGCCGTTTGAGTCCTTTGAACCCGAGCCCGACGATCTGGCGCTGATCCTCTATACCTCGGGGTCCTCCGGCCAGCCCAAAGGCGTTCGGCTCAGCCACGCCAGCCATCGCTGGGTCGTCGAGGTCAGGAAGCTTGCCACGCCGCTTGCCGACGAGCGGGTGTTGATTGCCGCGCCGCTCTATCACATGAACGCGCTGACTCTGGTGTTGCTGACATTGGGCAGCCATGCGACGGCGGTGTTGTTGCCGCAGTTCGGGGCCGCCGCCTATATCGCCGCCATCGACCGCTACCGGTGCACATGGCTGACGGCGGTGCCGCCGATGATCGCCATGATGCTGCGCGAGCAGGCGGCGCTGGCGGCGACGGATCTCAGTTCGGTGCGCGTCATCCGCATGGGCTCGGCGCCGGTCAGTCCCAGCCTGCTGCAACAGATCCACACGCTCCTGCCCAGCGCCCGCGTCATCAATGCCTTCGGCACGACGGAGGGCAGTCCGGTGGTTTTCGGCCCGCATCCGAACGGCCTGCCGACTCCGGCGCAATCCGTCGGCTATCCGCATCCCGCCGTCAGCATTCGACTGATCGACGAGGAGGGCCGCGAGAGTGATCAGGGTGTGCTGGAACTCAAAAGCCCGGGCCTGATGCAGGGTTACCATCAACGTCCCGATCTGACCCCTTTCACCGCGGACGGTTATTACATCACCGGCGACGTGTTCCGGCGCGATGCCGATGGGTTCTACAGTTTCGTCGGACGGCGGGACGATATGTTCGTCAGCGGCGGCGAGAATCTCTATCCCGGCGAGATCGAAAAGGCGCTCGAACGGCATGCCGCCGTTCTACAGGCCTGTGTGGTGCCCATTCCCGACGATATCAAAGGCGCCAAGCCGGTCGCCTTCGTCGTGCTGCGCGCCGGTGTCGCCGCGCCGAACGAGAAAGAGCTCAAAGACTTTTCCCTTCAGCATTTGGCGGCCTATCAGCATCCGCGCCGCATCTGGTTCGTCGACGCGTTGCCCTTGGCGGCGACGCAGAAGATCGACCGCCGCGCCCTCGTCGATCAGGCGCTCCGCCGGGCCGGGTAGTCGGAATCGCGTTCCGGGGCGTGTGGAGATTCCTAACTGCTTTAGGAAGCCCTTCCCCTTGACGAGGGAGGGTTTGGGTGGGGGGCTGTCGCCGCAGAGTCTCTGCGATTGCCGTAGCCACGCCGTCGGATGTACGGATTGACATGTGTTTCGTCTCAAGCTGACCCAAACCCGCCGCCCATTGCTGTTCCCAATGAGCCAATTGTCCACAGCAGCTTGCGATTCACCGCGGCCAATCGATATTGGGATGATCGAGGCCAGAGGAGGGCGGCTTGGGGCCTCCGTCCTGACCGGTCCGGCTGGTGAACTTTGATCCGTTGCACTCTGTGCCCGAACTGGCTGGTCCGATTGGGTTAGCCGCAACGCGGGCACTGTCCTGGACAGTATAGCCGAGGAGAATGACGACAATGGCCGATCCCAGAATGATGACACAAATCTCCGGAAAGCCGGGCTTCCTGGCCGCGCTCGACCAGAGCGGCGGGTCGACGCCAAGCGCGCTCGGAACCTACGGTATTCCCGACAGCGCCTATAGCGGCGACGACAAGATGTTCCAGCTGGTGCATGAGATGCGCGTCCGCATCATGACCTCGCCCGCCTTTACCGGCGACAAGATCATCGGCGCCATCCTGTTCGAGAAAACGATGGATGGCGAGGCCGCCGGCAGGCCGGTGCCCATCTATCTGTGGGAGGATAAGGGCGTCGTCCCGTTCCTCAAGATCGACAAGGGCCTCCAGCCGGAGGCGGACGGCGTCAGCATGCTGAAGCCGATGCCCGATCTGGACGCGCTGCTGGCGCGAGCGGTAAAGCTCGGCATCTTCGGCACCAAGGAACGCTCGACCATCCATCTTGCCTCCAAAACCGGTATCGCCGCCATCGCGGCGCAGCAGTTCGAGGTCGGCAGACAGGTCTTGCGGCACGGACTGATCCCGATCATCGAACCGGAAGTTCTGATCAAGAGCCCGGATAAGGCAGAGGCAGAGGCCATCCTGCGCGATGAACTGTTGAAGGGACTGGACGCGCTCGGCGGCGGCGACAAGGTCATGATCAAGCTGACCATCCCGGAAGCGCCGGACCTTTACAAGGCGGTGATAGACCATCCGCGGACGCTGCGGGTCGTCGCCCTGTCGGGCGGCTATGAGCTCCATGACGCCTGCCGTCGGCTGTCGTGCAATCACGGCATGATCGCGAGCTTCTCGCGCGCCCTGGTCGACGACCTGAGGCTGCAGATGAGCGACGCCGAGTTCAACGCTACGCTGGCCCAGACGGTCGACCAAATCTTCCAAGCATCCACCGTCAAGGTGTAATCGCCGTCGATTTGCCAAGAGCCATAGGGTCGCGGCGTTTGGGGAGCGCTGCCGACGACCACCGCCGGTGGGCGGATCGCCGCATTCGAAGGCGCTGGCGTCGTGAGCGAAGTTGGCGCCCGGATCGACCCTAGTCGGGGATGGAAATCGGGTCTCGGGGTCGCGTTCCTCCCCGCGCCAGGCTCGTGGAGGGGCGAAATCGGCGCGCAGATGCTGATCATTCCGCTCGTGCTGACGCTTGCGGCCCCACCTGCACAGCCGCCAGGGCAGTCCATGACAATCTGGACAGAAGGATCATGATGATATCTGAAAATCCCACCATAGCGCTCTTGGGTCCGGGGGCAATCGGCACCACCATCGCGGCGGCGGGAATTGGCCCATCAAGGACGACCCGGTGAAACCGGGGAAGGTCCGCTATCTGGAATCGGCGTCTTTTCCTGGATCGACCGTGATGGGCGCCAAGCAGTTAAAGCCGCGCGGAATATACAGAGATCCGGAGCGGGTCAGATGTGGTCACGGCAAACCAATCAAACCCCGAACATCCTTCAGCAGCACGAACAGGTGCATGGGATCGCTGGGCGAGGCCGTGAAGTTGAAGCGTTCGTAGAAAGCCCGCGCTTCGTCATCCTTGGCATGAACGGCAAAGGCTCGGAGACCGGCGATCTCGGACGCTTCGAGCGTCCGCAGCATCGCGTCCTTCAGCAAACCAGACCCCAGGCCTTTCCCGCCCCAGCCGTGCGAAACGCCAAGACGCGCCAGAATCATCAGCGGGATCGGATGCCGGGCCACTCCTTTGCGCAACCGTTCGGGCGCATCGTCATAGCCGACATCACCGAACACCAGGGTATAGAAGCCGACGACGACGTCATTGGCCAGGGCAAGGTAAGTCTGCGAACTGTTCGAAAGCTGACTCTGCAGGGAAAAACGGATCAGGAACCGATTGAGCGGTTCCTGACCGCAGTCAAAGCCATCGACGCGGTGATCGCGCCGCAGTTTCTCAATCCGAAGCGGCATGCCCTATTCAGCCGAAGTGCGCTCGAACACACTTGGCTCGGTCAAAAGCCGCTGCAGGCGGGGCATCGGCCGCGGCGGGGCCTCCAATGCGGTCAGAAACGCATCCCAGCGCTCGGCGTCGAGGCCGAAACGCTGACGGTCGGGCAGGGCTTCCTCGGCACGGGCGAGCGCGCTTTCCAACACGAAATCGCTGACCGAGCGCCGCGTCGCCTGGGCGGCGGCATTCAGCACCCGCTTCGCCTCCGGGGTTAGACGCAGATCAAGCTTTTCGGAACGGGTTGGCGTGGCCATGGTGAAATCTCCTCGCCTCTTCTCTAACACAAGTCCGGAAAATTGTCACGACATTGTCTGGCGCGCCTGTTTCAGGGTGGCGACAAACCCAGTTCACGCTCCCGCCCAAGCTGCCCGGCTCTAGAACGCCACCGCCTGACCGTCCTTGCGCGGGTCGGAGCCGGCCACATAATGACCGTCCGCAGCGTCGCGGACGATGATCTGGGCGCCGCCGAAGGCGAAGGAACTGTCGGGCGCCTCGACGACCACCTCGTGGCCGCGCTCCCTGAGCGCCGCGATCAGCTGCGGGGGCATGCTGTCTTCGACGGCGATCTTGCGTCCTTGCAGCACGCGCCAGCGCGGCGCATCGGCCGCAGCTTGCGGATTCTGCCCATAGGCCATGAGTCTTAACGCCATTTGCACATGGCCCTGGGCCTGGATGGGACCGCCCATCACGCCGAAGGCCATCAGCGGCGTGCCATCGGCATTGGTGGCAAAACCGGGGATGATCGTCTGGAAGGGGCGCTTGCGCGGACCGACCCGATTGGCGTGGCCGGGTTCGAGCACGAAGCCGGCGCCCCGGTTCTGCAAGCTGACTCCGGTGCCCGGCACGACGATCCCTGAGCCAAACCCCATGTAGTTCGACTGAATGAAGGAGATCATCATGCCTTTGGCATCGGCGGCGGCCAGATAGACCGTGCCGCCGGGACGGGGTTGACCGTGACCGGGATCGCCGGCGCGGGCGGGGTCGATCAGTTTCGCCCGTGCGGCAAGGTAGTCCGACTGGAGCAAGGCGCTTGGCGCGATGGCCATGGTCTCGTGGTCGGCGACATAATGATAGACGTCGGCAAGGGCGAGCTTTGTCGCCTCGATCGTCGCATGAAGCGTTTCGATATCGTCGACCGGGGCTTTGCCGATGCCGATCGCTTCGAGAAGGCCAAGACCGATCAGGGTGGCGATGCCCTGGCCGTTCGGCGGCAGTTCGTGGACGCGACCGCCGGCAAAGTCCTGGCTCAAGATATCGACCCAGTCCGCTTTGTGGGAACCGAGGTCGTCGGCGCTCAAGGCGCCGCCGCCCTGTTTGGCGAAAGCGATGATCTTCTCGGCGATTTCGCCCTCATAAAAGGCCTTGCCCCGGGTTGCCGCGATCAGTTCGAGGCTATGGGCATGGCCTTCCGAGCGGAACAGTTCTCCCGCTTTGGGGGCGCGGCCCTCCGGCAGGAAGGTTTCGGCGAACCCCGGTTGGTCCGCCAAAATGAATTTGGCGCGCGCCCACAGCGTGGCGATGACCGGGGTGACCGGAAAGCCGTAACGGGCATAAGCAATCGCCGGCGCCGCGATCACCTCGAGAGGCAAGGAGCCGAAGCGGTCGTGCAAGGCGATCCAGGTGGACACGGCGCCCGGCGTGGTGACGGCGTCCCATCCCCGTTCGGGCATGCTGCGGCGTCCGGCAAAGCGCTCCGGCGTCCAGGCGGACGGCGAGCGGCCCGATCCGTTGAGGCCATGCAGCCTCTCGCCGTTCCAGACGATGGCATAGCCATCGCTGCCGAGCCCGCAGCCCGTGGGTTCGACGACGGTCAGCGCCATCGCGGTGGCGAGCGCGGCGTCGACCGCGTTTCCGCCCTTTTGCAACATGGACAAGCCCGCCTGGGCGGCCAACGGCTGCGAGGTGGTGACGACATTGCGCCCCATCACCGCGGAGCGAGACGAGGGGTAGGAAACCTGATAGTCGAGAGATGAGGCCTTCAAGACAAGCTCCTGGTAAAATGCCGAGCGCCGGATTCGAGCAGAGTCGGACTAGCTTCCGCTTCCTATATGATGTCGGCGGCCCGGGACCAAAATATCCGATTCCGGAACGCGCGTCCAAATGGATGGATTGAAAGTTTACTCAGTTCTGATTGTGGAATATCTTCTCATATAACACAAAATGAGGTTGATATGGGCCGTATTATACAAAAGTCATTATCATTCCTGGCCGTGGGAGCCGTCCTTGCCGGTTTCTGCAGTGGCGCCCAGGCCGCGTCGATGACCGTGGCGATGGGGTCCGAGCCGACCAGCCTTGATCCGCAATTGGTTCAGGACGGCGGCGAATGGACCGTGAACGACAATATCTTTGAAGCGCTGTTGATCCGCACCGCCGACGGACAATTGCAGACGGGCTTGGCGGCCGACATCCCGACGCGGATCAATCCCACCACCTGGCGGGTTAAATTGCGGCCGGGGATCAAATTCAGCAATGGCGAGTCGTTCAATGCCGATGCCGTGGTCCATAGCGTCAACCGTATTGTCGATCCCAATTTCAAATCGCGCCAATTGCCGTTTTTTTCGCCGATCGCCAAGGCCGACAAGGTGGATGATCTCACCGTCGATGTGCTCACCAAAGGGCCGGATCCGGCGCTGATGACCCGTCTTTATTATCTCAAGATCGTGCCGGTGCAGGCGTCGCAGGCTCCCGATTTCGCCAACAAGCCGGTGGGCACCGGTCCCTATCGGTTCGTCGAATGGACCAAGGGACAAAAGGTCGTCCTTGAGCGGAATCCCGACTATTGGGGGCCAAAGCCCGAAATCGAACGGGTGATCTTCCGCTTCATCAAAGAACCGGGAACCCGTCTGTCCGGCTTGCAGGCCGGTGAATTCGATTTCGTCCATAATCTGTTGCCGGAATTCGTCAAGGATGTGCCGCAGGCGGTGAGCACCACCGGCCCGCTGTTGACCATGATCGAACTGGATTCCCGCAAATCCGCCGGCGTGACCTCCGACGTGCGGGTGCGCAAGGCGCTCAATCTGGCCGTCGATAAGAATGCCTTGGCGCAAAGCCTGTTCGAAGGATTCGCCTCGGTCGCCGACGGGCAGATCCTGGAATCCAATTGGTTCGGCTACAATCCGAACATCAAAGCCTATCCTTATAATCCCCAAGCGGCGCGCAAGCTGCTCAAGGAAGCGGGCGCCGAAGGCGCCACCATCGATATCTATGGCTCCAACGGCCGCTGGTTGAAGGATCGCGAAATCACCGAGGCGGTCGCCGGTTATTGGGAGGCGATCGGTCTCAAGGTGAATGTCCATATCGTCGAATTCAGCGAATATCTCGATCGCCTGAACGATCAAAAAGCGCGGCCGCAAACGATCTTCATCGGCCATTCGAACCAGTTGTTCGATGCCGATCGTACGGATTCGGCCTATCTCGAACCCGGTCGGTCCGGCGCCTCCAACGACAACGCGGAAATCGGCGATCTGATCAAGGCGGCGCGCACCGAGATCGAAGTAACCAAGCGGGAGAATCTGTATCGTCAGATCGGGCAGATCGCCTATGACGACGCGATGTTCGTCTTCCTGCTCTATCACAAGGACATTTTCGGCTTGTCGAAAAACCTGCGCTGGCAGCCCCGGGCCGACGGCAAGGTGCTGATCAAGGAGATCACCCTGGCCAAGTGAGGCGGAAGTCTTCGTAAGAAACCAAAAAATCAATTCACCACAGAGGCACAGAGATCACAGAGGAGTATCGATAGGTCATCTTGTTTGACCTCACCCGCTAGGGGATGCCTCAAATGCATTCCTTTCCTCTGCGTTCTCTGTGTCTCTGTGGTTCATCTTACTCTTATACCTCCCAGCAGGCGACGTGGTGTCCGGGGCGGCGCTCCTGCAAGGCGGGGGATTCGATGTCGCAGCGGGCGGTGCGTTTCGGGCAGCGCGAGGCGAAGCGGCAACCGCGAGAGGGCGTCAAAAGGCTGGGCGGCTCCCCGCTCAGCACGATACGGCGGCGTTCCGGTGGTCGTCCCGGCGTGGCCGCCGGAACCGCCGACAACAAGGCTTCGGTGTAGGGGTGGAGCGGCGCCGAATAGAGGCTTTCGGTTGGTGCCAGTTCGACCAGATGGCCGGCGTAAAGAATGGCGATGCGGTTGGAGATATGGCGCACCACCGCCAGGTCATGGGCGATGAACAGCGTCGTCAAGCCAAGCTTGGCCTTCAGATCCTGCAGCAGATTAACGATCTGGGCGCGTACCGAGACATCGAGGGCGGACACCGGCTCGTCGGCGACGATGAAGTCCGGGGCGGACATCAGGGCGCGGGCGATGCCGATGCGTTGGCGTTGCCCGCCGCTGAAGGCATGCGGGTAACGCTCCGCCGAGTCGGCCGGCAGACCGACCATTTCGAGAGCCGCCGCCACCCGGTCCGCAGCCTCTTCCGGTCGGCCGATGTGATGGACGAGAAGCGGTTCGGCGACGATATCGCCGACGGACATGCGCGGATTGAGGCTGGAATAGGGGTCCTGGAACACCATCTGCATGCGCCGGCGGAGATGCCTGAGCGGTTCGCCGGAGAGCCTGGTGATATCCGCGCCGTCAAATCGCACGGTTCCGCCGGCCAGCGGCAGGCGCCGCAGCAGGGCCCGTCCCAGGCTGGTCTTGCCCGACCCCGATTCGCCGATCAGTCCAAGGGTTTCGCCGCGCTCGATGGTCAGGCTGACGTTGTCGACGGCCCGCAAGGTCAGACGCCGCGGCGGCAGCAGGCCTTTCCACCCCATCTCGAAGCTCACCGCCAGTTTGTCGATTTCCACCAGAGCCGTCATGGCGTTGTCTCCCAGGCCGGTTCGAAGGGGCGCCAGCAGGCGACCCGGTGATGTCCTTCGGTTCGCATCGGCGGCGCCTCCCGGCGGCAGCGGTCCTCGGCCAGGGGGCAGCGCTGGGCGAAGGCGCATCCCGGTGGCGGCGTCAGAAGATCGGGGGGCGCGCCGTCGATGGAGAGCAGCCGGTTCTGTCCGCCCTCGATGCTGGGGGTCGCCCGCATCAAGCCCGCGGTATAGGGATGGGCCGGTCGGACGAACATCTGGTCGGCGGGGCCTTCTTCGACGATCTGTCCCGCATACATGACGGCCAGGCGCCGGCAGAGGCCGGCTACCACGCCGAGGTCATGGCTGATCAGCAAAATCGATAAATTCAGCCGTTCCTGCAACTCGGCCAGGAGATCGAGCACCTGGGCCTGGATGGTGACATCAAGCGCCGTTGTCGGCTCGTCGGCGATCAGCAGGCTGGGCGAGCAGGCGAGCGCCATGGCGATCATCACTCTTTGGCGCATGCCGCCCGAGAATTCGTATGGATATTGTTTCAGGCGGCGTTCCGCCTCATGGATGCCGACCAGGGTCAGCAGGTCGAGCGATCGGGCGCGCGCGCCGCGATGGGAGAGTCCCAGATGCCTGCGCATTCCTTCCGCCACTTGCGTCCCCACCGGCAACAACGGATTGAGCGAGGTCATCGGATCTTGAAAGATCATCGCCAGCTCGCGTCCGCGCAATCTGTTCAGCAAGGCGGGGTCCGCCAGGAGATCGGCGCCTTGCCAACGGATTGCGCCTCCGTGAATGCGGCCCGGCGGATGGACCAGGCCCATGATCGTCTGGGCCGCCACCGACTTGCCGGATCCCGATTCACCAATCAATCCCACGGTTTCGCCCTCATTCACCGAGAGACTGATCGAGCGCACCGCCCAGGCGGTGCCGCGTCGCGTGTGAAACCGCACATCGAGGGAGTCGATCTGCAAAAGGGTCATGGCGCGGCCCCTTCTTCGGCGATGACGGCGGCGGCGAACAGCTTTTCGCGCTCTTGCGGGTCGGCCATCAGGCGCAGCCAGTTGGCGAACAGGTTGGCGCCCAGCACGGTCACGGTGATGGCCAGACCGGGAAAACACACCAGCCACCAGGCGCGGAACAAATAGTTTTTGCCGGTCGCCAGATCGAGTCCCCATGAGGTGTCGGGCGGTTGAACGCCGACGCCGAGAAAGGACAGCGCCGCTTCGGCCAGGATGACGCGGGCGAACTCGAGGACCGCTAGCGTCAGCATGGGAGCGAGAAGATTGGGCAGGATATGGCGCCAAATCACGCGGACGGGATGGCATCCGATGACTTCGGCGGCCTCGACATAAGGCGCCTCGCGAACCGAGAGCACGATGCCGCGAGCCATGCGGGCGAAAACCATCCAGCCGTTGAGGCACAGCACCACGATCACCGTTTCGAGTCTGGGGCCGACCACCGCCAGAATGATGATGGCCAGCAACAGGCCGGGGAACGCCACCTGGGTGTCGACCAGTCGCATGATGATGGCGTCGACGCGACGACCGAAATAGCCGGCGATGAGTCCCAGCACCGTGCCGAAGCTGCCGGCGATGGCGACGACGCTCAAGCCGACCAGCAAGGAGGCGCGGGCCCCGGCGATCATCCGCGACAGAACGTCGCGTCCCAGATGGTCGGTGCCCAACGGCCGCGACCAACTGCCGCCGTCGAGCCAGACCGGCGGCTTCAGGCGGCCGACCAGATTGATGGCGCCGGGGTCATGCGGCGCCAGCAGCGGCCCGAACAGGACCGTCACGGCCAAGCAGAGGATGACGACAAAGCCGAACAGACCGGTTTTGTCCCGCCAGAGTTCGCCGGCGATGTCGCGTAAACCCGTTCTCGTCATGACAGTTTGATCCGTGGGTCGATCAGCTTGTAGGCGACGTCGATCGCCAGGGTCAGCAAGACGACCATCAGGGCGACCGTGAACACCGATGCCTGCAGCAAGATCAGATCACGGCGTTCGATCGATTGCACCGCCAGGAAACCGATGCCGGGCCAGGAGAAGACCGTCTCGACAACCACGGAATAGCCGGCCAGCATGCGGATGGCTTCCCAGCCGGCCATGGTGATGATCGGATTGGCGGCGTTTCGCATGACATGCACGCCGAGAATGCGGCCAAAGGACAATCCTTTGGCTTCGGCGGTCCGGACGTAGGCGCGATTGATTTCATCGATCGCCGTCGATCGCACCAGAATCGTCAGCCGACCGATGGACGGCAAGGCCAGCGAGACGGCGGGCAGCACCAGATGGCGGAGACTTTCATCGCCGGACGTCGGCAGCCAGTGCAATTGCACGGCAAACAGCACGATCAGCAACAAGCCCAACCAGAACTGCGGCAGGGACAATCCGGTCAGGCTGAGGCCGACCAAAAGCTTGTCGAGCGGCCGTCCCGGCCGTGTCGCCGCCGCCAATCCCATCGGCAGGGCGAACAGCAGCGTGAGAATGATCGCCGTGCCGACCAGGGCCAAGGTGTCGGGAAGTCGTTCCAGCACGATGTCGGCGGCCGGCCGGCCTTGCCACAGGGAATCGCCGAAATCGAAATGCAGCAGACGGAGGAAGAAGGTCTGATATTGCTCCCAAATGCTGCCATCGAGACCGAGTTTCGCCGCCAGGGCGGCGCGCTGTTCCTCGGTGCTGTCAAGCGGCAGCATCACCTTGACCGGATCGCCGATCAAGCGGGTGACGACAAAGACGACCGTGGTGACGCCGACGGCGACGATCAATCCATGCAGGATGCGCCGGAGCAGAAAGGGAATCATGAGGATAAAGCCCCGAGTCGGATGTCATGGCCTCCCCTTGTGGGAGAGGGAGGCTTCGTAAGCGCGGTCATGAGGGCTCCTTGACGAAGGCGGCGGCGATAACGGGGCGCAAGGGCAGGCGGACGGTTCCGGGGGGATCGCGGGACGGCGGAATGCCGGCGGCTTCGATCAAGCCTTGCAGCCCCGCTTCGCAACAGCGTCCCTGGCACACTCCCATGCCGGCCCGGCTGGCCAGTTTGATGGTGGCTTTGCTTTGGTATCCGGCGGCCAGGGCGGCGCGGACCCGTCCCGCGGTCGTGCCCTCGCAGCGGCAGACGATGGTCTGGTCGGCAAGCGCCTGAAGATTGCTCGCCGACACCTGCGACCATGCCGCCAAAGCCTGTCCGGCCCTGGTCAGGCCCGGACGCTGGCGGGCGGCTCGTCGGCGTAAGACGGCCAGGCCGGCGGGCAGGGGGCGCTGGGCGCGCTCGATGAGGTGACCGGCAAGACAAAGCGCTTCGGCTTCGGCCAAGGCCATTCCGCCCAATCCGGCACCGTCGCCGAGGATGAAGACATTGGTCCGCGAACTTTGAAAATGACGGTCGCGTTCGGGAAGCCACGCGGCCCAGGCGGGAGCCCAACTCAGGCGCAGGCCGGCCAGGCGCGCCAGTTCGGTGTTGGACTGCAAGCCGAAGCCCAGTCCGACGAGCGCGGCTTCGAGCCTGCGTCCATCGGCGAGTTCCACCGCCTCGACCTGGGTTTTGCCATGCAGGGCCACCGGAAAGCCGTGGATCAGCGGGATACCGGCCAGGCGTCGCCGGAGATCCAGTTGCAATCCCTGGAGGAGGGCGGCTGGACGTCTGGCCAATCCGGCCAGGAGTTTGAAATCGATGGGTCGCCCGGCATCGACGATGCCACTGAGCGTGACGCCCGCCTCGATCATCTGCGCCGCGACCAGGCGGAGCAGCGGGCCGCTGCCGACAAGCGCCAACGGCCCGGAGGCGCGCATGCCGTCACGTTTGAGCAGGCGTTGCAGGGCACCGAGTCCGAGGACGCCGGGCAGCGTCCAACCGGGAACCGGCAGCAGGCGTTCGGTGGCGCCCGGCGCCAGCACCAGGCAATCGGCGGCGACGGCGGTCAATCGACCCGTGGCGTCCTGCAAGGTCAACCGGCCGTCGGTCGCAATGTCGATGAGCTCGTTATTGGGGCGGTAATCGAGGCTGGAGCCGGCTATCGCGCGCCGCAAGCCGTCGCCTTCGGCGCCCCGCCAACCGGCGCCTCCGGGGCATTGTTCGGCGTCGATCAGCATCGGGGCGAGACCTGCCGTCGCCAACCAGACGGCCAGTGTGCCGCCGGCCGGACCGGCGCCGACGATGGCGATGCGGCTCATGACGCGGTCCTGAGCACCAGACCGGCGCGCACGGTGGTCCGGCAGCTTCGGCTCTGGGCGACGTCATCGATGGTGAGCGCGCATCCGTGGCAGGTTCCCATCAGACAATAGGGACCGCGCGGCAATCCGTCGGCGGTGTCACCGAACCGCAAGACGCCGGCGGCCATCAGCGCCGCGGCCAGATTGGCGCCGTCCGGCAGGAACAGGGGGCTGCCGTCGAGATCGACTTCAACCAATGGGCCGGCGGGCGGGGATGTGAAGGGAACGCTGGTCATTGCTGGTTGGTCCGGGTAATCCTGGAAAAGAGACGCGTCATTGGTATGGCTGCGTGGCGTTTTTCCGGAAGAGAGGTGGTGACGTGCAGGACATTGATGTCGATGTCGCGGTGATTGGAGCCGGCATCATCGGCTCGGCTTGTGCCGACGAGTTGGCCGGTCTTGGCCTGACGGTGGCGCTGATCGACCGGGCCGAGCCGTCGGCGGGAAGCAGTGGCGCCTGCGACGGCTATATTTCGGCCTCGACCAAAGTGCCGGGCGTGACCTTGGAACTGGCGGTGGAAAGCCAGCGTCTGTGGCGGGATTTCGCCGCCGGCATCGGCCGCGACATCGGCTACAGCCAACCCGGCGGCCTGATGATCGCCGAAACCGAGATCGATCCGGCGGCGCTCGAGGCCCAGGCTTTGAAGCTGCGCGCCGCAGGCGTCGTCGCCGAATTGCGCGATCGGAACGGGCTGCTGGCGCTGGAACCCAATTTTGGTCCGCGGGTGCATGCCGCCCTTTATTGTCCCGGCGAAGCCCATGTGTCGGGCTATCTGGCCGCCCAGGCGATGGCCGCGCGGGCCATCGAGCGCGGGGCGCGCGCGCTGTGGCGCAGCGCTTTGGCGCCGATTGAACTGGAGGGCGACGAGCTCCGCCGGGTGACGGTGACCAGCGACGGCAGGCGCTTTTGCGTGACGGCCGCGCAATGGCTGCTGGCGGCCGGTCTGGGCAGCCGCGCGATCGGCGCTGAACTGGGCTTGCCTTTGCCGATCGAACCCCGGCGGGGCGATCTGGTGGTCACCGAAAGACGCGCCCAGCCGCTGGTCAGCCGGTTCTGCGCGTCGGCTCATTATCTGGTGGCGAAAGGCAATCCGGAGCTGGCGGCGACCTCGGACGATCCGCGCGAGCGGTTGGGCTATGGCTTTGTCGTCGAACCCACGTCCGAAGGCCAATTGCTGCTGGGCAGCACCCGCATCTTCAGAGGCGAGGACCGCAGCAGCGACGTCGATATCGTCAGGATGATCGTCGAAGAGGCTGTGGCCCGTCTGCCGGCTCTGGCCGGTCACGCCATTCTGCGCAGTTTTGCCGGCTTGCGGCCCTTTGTTCCCGATCGCAAACCGATCATCGGCAGAAGCAAAAAGAGACCCAATCTGCTGGTGGCGACCGGACATGAAGGCGACGGCATCACCCTGGCCCCGATCACCGCCCGGCTGATCGGCGAATTGGCGCGCGGACGGGCTCCCTGCATGCCGCTGGATAACCTGTCTCCCGACCGCTTTTGGTCCAATCCGCCGTAACATATCCATCCGCACTTCGTTATTTGAGTGCGAATAACACCACGGTGATGTGATAAAATCAACATATTTGCACATGTTTAATGTGCAAATTTCAGCGCCTATGATATAGGGGTGTTGGTTATATGCTTCTATATGACATATGTTTCTAGTTAAATAGAAACGGTTCCGTTTTAAGTCCCCCTGAAGGAGGGTCATCAATGTCTAAGGTGAAGATCGAGGGGTCGTTCGTCGCCCTGATCACGCCGTTCAATCGTGACGGCTCCGTCGATTTTGAAGGGTTTAAGACCCTGTTGAAATTTCAAGAAGACAATGGAACGGCCGCCGTTCTGATCATGGGCTCGACCGGTGAAGTGTCGATGCTGTCGCCGGAAGAGCGGCGGCAGATCATCCACGAGACGGTCAAGAGGAAGACCGGCCGGATGAAGTTGTTCTATGGCTGCACCGGCAACAACACCGACACCACCATCGACTATCTTCGCTATGCCGCCGCCGAGGGCGCGGATGGCGCCATCCTGGCGGCTCCGGCCTATATCTGCGGCTCCGAAGCGGATATCGAGGCCTATTTCCTCGAAGTGGCCGACGCCGTCGATCTGCCGCTCGGTATTTACAATAATCCGCCACGGGTGAAGACCGATTTAGGCCATGAGGCGCTTCTTCGCCTGTTCCGCCATCCCAACTATGTGGTGCATAAGGAATCGACCGGCCGGGTCGGACAGGTCGCCCAGATTCTCGCGGCCCGTCCCGACGTTTCGGTGATGTGTTGCGATTCGCCCAATCTCGGACTGGTGGTTCCCACCATGTCGCTGGGCGGCCAAGGGACGGCCAATATGGGCGGCAATATCGCGCC